>ENA-UOOK01000332-UOOK01000332.1-fermentation-metagenome-genome-assembly--contig:-NODE-332-length-61289-cov-73.655339_pt1 | contig 61289 bp, 52 predicted proteins | sample MGYA00245777_ERZ724023 | MGnify/ENA primary metagenome ERZ724023 (study PRJEB28704, sample SAMN03018312) | fermentation metagenome | biome: anthropogenic terrestrial biome; feature: soil; material... | reverse complement strand
TGTCAAACAATCTGTTTGTTCAATCCACATCTCCAAACTCGCTGGAAAGAAGAAGGTCTTTGTTGTATAAGAATGAAATAGAGAGGCGCCGCAACAACTCAAACAGAGTGAATCAGGAGGATTTCTGATTAGTTTGAATTATTTTGGCTAAACTTTGCCAATAAAATGGCTAAATATTGCAACTTTATTGGTTAAATTCCGCATTTTACAAAAAAAAACGCGAAGTTATTCAGTGTTATCAAAAAAAACACTACCTTTGTGATTGAATCTTCAACAGTACACATTCTCAATTTTTACTGTTATTATTTGTTTATTCATTTCAAATTCAATTATATCCGCCTTTTTTAGAATATTTGTATGCTAAATCATACATCCGTTGCTGAAACCGGAAATAATTTATTAACAATATTTATTCAAAAACCATAACGAAATTCAATAGATCTACATGGCTTATAACATTATTGAGCTTAATGAAAAGCTTACAACCGAATTACGGGTACTTGCCAAAGAAATGGGAATAAGACGCCCGGACGCATATAAGAAAGAAGAACTCATCTATAAAATTCTTGACGAACAGGCAATTGCAGAGACAAAAAAAATGAGCGCCGAATCAGCAACCAGACAGGCTAGCTATGGGAAAAACCGATCCAATGCCAACGCTAAGAAGGGTGGTTCTGATAAAAAAAAGGTGGAGCCGGAAAAGAAAGCTGTTAAAAACGAACCGCAAAAGAAAGAACAGGATACATCAAAAAATCAATCGAAACCTGCCGTTGCTGAAACAGAAAAACCAAAAAAAGTAGTTAAAGAAGATGCAATGCCGGAAAAGAGTGCTGCGAAAACTTCTTCTCAATCTCAAACCCAGACAAAATCAGAGTCGGCAAGCCAAAAAAAATCAGAGGCAGCAAAAGACACGACTACAACCACAAAAGGGACAACTGCAGCTACAAAAGAGGCAACTACAGCTACAAAAGAGGCAACTGCAGCACCAGAAACTCCAAAATCTCCCGGAAGGCCTATTCAATTGGTATTCCGCTCATCAAAGCACCGAAACGATGAAAAGAAGAGTGCGCCTGCTCCAGTAACCTTACCACCGGTAGTTGCAGAAGAAACATCTGAAGTAAAAGATACAGCTATTGAGAAAGAAACTCCCGTTTTGGGCAGTAAAGTATCGATGATGGATCTTATTTCACCTTCACCGCTACAACCCAAGCAGCAGCCACAGGCTCAACAATCGAAAAGTCATGGGCAGTCACAGGCTCAACCCCAGGGGCAACAGCAACAGCAACAGAAAGAGAAAGAGAAAGATCCCGGTTACGATTTCGATGGTATACTCACGGCATCGGGCGTTCTGGAGATTATGTCTGACGGTTACGGATTTCTGCGCTCTTCGGACTACAACTACATGTCTTCGCCAGACGATATCTACGTTTCACAATCGCAGATCCGTCTTTTCGGACTTAAAACGGGTGATGTGGTGGAAGGGCCTATTCGTCCTCCCAAAGAAGGTGAGAAATTTTTTCCTCTGGTAAAGGTAGATCTAATCAACGGTCGCAAACCTGACGATGTGCGTGACCGTGTTCCATTCGATCACCTGAAACCACTATTCCCAAATGAAAAATTCAACCTTACCAAAGGTCATAACGATAACCTTTCATGCCGTGTGGTAGATATGTTCTCACCCATTGGTAAAGGACAACGCGGACTGATTGTAGCGCAGCCGAAGACTGGTAAAACCATGCTGCTAAAAGATATTGCAAATGCAATTGCAGATAATCATCCTGACGTATATATGATTATTCTGCTTATAGATGAGCGCCCTGAAGAGGTGACAGATATGGAGCGTAGCGTTAATGCCGAGGTGATATCTTCTACCTTTGATGAGCCTGCAGACCGTCACGTGAAAATTGCAGAAATTGTATTGAACAAAGCCCGCAGGCTGGTGGAATGTGGTCACGATGTGGTGATACTTCTAGACTCAATCACTCGTCTGGCACGTGCTTACAACACAGTACAGCCTGCATCGGGGAAGGTACTTTCTGGTGGTGTGGATGCCAACGCACTGCATAAGCCCAAACGTTTCTTCGGTGCTGCCCGTAATATAGAAAACGGGGGTTCTCTAACAATTATAGCGACTGCCCTCACAGATACCGGCTCCAAAATGGATGATGTGATCTTTGAAGAGTTCAAGGGAACAGGCAACATGGAACTTCAGCTCGACCGTAAGCTATCAAACAAACGTATTTTCCCGTCGGTGGATATTATTGCATCGAGCACACGTCGCGATGATCTTCTTCTTTCTCAGGAGACGCTCAACCGCATGTGGGTGCTCCGAAATTTCCTTTCGGATATGAATTCAGTAGAAGCCATGGAGTTTCTGCTTAACAGGATGAGACGCACATCGAGTAACGAAGAGTTTCTTATTTCAATGAATGACTAATTATTTCAATTAATCATTGATAACAGAAAATATAAATGTCTGAAAAGACGAAAAAATTCAACGCAGCGGCTTCACAGTCCCGCTGCGTTAATTTTTCACCCATATACCTGTCATAACCAAATATTATCGGGATAGGAAACATCTTCCAGGAAAAGGGCATTTCCCGGAACAGAGTCACCAGCCACACTTCGGTTTTTAGCTTCAATAACACGTCGCAGGCCACGCTCATCAAGCCTCCCCCTGCCTGCTTCGAGCAGTGTTCCCACTATAGCACGAACCATATTCCTGAGAAATCTGTCGGCCTTGATTGTAAAGACATACTCTTCTCCCACCCTCTCCCATCCGGCATATTCAATCTTGCAATTGTTGGTTTTCACATCTGTATGCAGTTTGCTGAAGCTTGTAAAATCTCTGTACTGCTGTATTACTGAGCATAAAGCGTTCATCATCTGGATATTGAGGTGATAACGAACCCTGTATGTAAATTCATGGCGAAAAGGATCCTTTACAGTTGTAACATAGTATCTGTAAGTACGTGAAATTGCACTGAACCGGGCATGCGCATCTGGGCGCACCTCACGTATTGAGGAGATAGATATATCTTTCGGAAGAAAATTATTAAGTTTCCGCAACAGATTGTCTGAAGAAAAATCGGCTTCTTCCCAATCGAAATGGGCAATCATTTTCCGGGCATGAACGCCCGAATCGGTTCTCCCAGCCCCCACAACTTCCACCTTATCTCGCAGAATAGTTGACAACGCACCCTGAAGAACTTCCTGCACACCAGTCCCGTTGGGTTGGACTTGCCATCCAACGTAGTTCTTACCATTGTATGCAAGGGTTATGAAGTAACGGGGCATGAAGAATTATCCGTTAAGTTCTTTTAATCGTATTTTGGTGAGTACCTGTTTGGTATTCATCGGGAAATCACCATCCATCATCCAGGAATAATAGCTTGGCTCGTTTTTAAGTACCTCACTGACCGGCTTCCCCTTATGTTTTCCGAAGTTGAACACCTCTACACCCTCTTCATTATAGATGAAACGTCCTGCAAAATCGACATTATTATTGAAGCTTGAGTACTCCTTAGATAATACATCTATATCATTTACCAAATCGGGATAGCGGTCGAGTTGCGACTTGAGCACTTCATAGGTCGCCATTGCATCTGCCTCAGCAGAGTGAGCATTATCCAGTTTTTTATCGCAGTAGAAAGCATATGCTGCCTCCAACGTACGCTGTTCTTTCTTGTGAAAGATGATTTGCACATCCACAAATTTACGTTTGCTCATATCGAAATCAACACCAGCACGAAGAAACTCCTCTGCCAGCATAGGCACATCGAACCTGCTGGAGTTGAACCCTGCCAGGTCGCACCCCTCCAACTGGTCGGCAAGTGATCTAGCTACCTGCCTAAAGGTGGGGCAATCTTTCACATCTTCGTCAGTGATACCATGTATTGCCGTTGACTGCGGCGGAATGGGCATCTCGGGGTTTATACGTCTCGATTTGATTTCTTCCTTACCGTTTGGATATACTTTAAGAAACGATATTTCAACAATTCGATCGTGTGTGATATTTATTCCGGTAGTTTCCAGATCGAAAAAAACCAGCGGATTTTTAAGATTCAATTCCATTTTATTCCCTTTAATCGTTCAGCATCATCGGCATAAGTAGCGTTAGCATATCCTCGTTATCCTCTTTCTCCACCGGCAGTATTAATCCGGCACGTGAAGGATCGGAAAGTTCTACTCGCACATCAGCAGAGGGAATATTATTAAGAATATCTATAAGGAACAACGCTTTAAACCCAATATTCATCACGTTGCCTTCATAAGTGCAGGGTATCGTCTCTTCTGCAGCAGTAAGAAAATCAATATCCTGCGCGGAAACAACAATTCTGTCTTCGGAGAGTTGCAACTTTACAAGGCTGCTTGAAGGATTTGAAAAGACAGCTACTCGCTTAAGTGCGTTCAAAAATGCCAGCCTGTCCAATGTAAACGTGTTGGGGTTATTTTGCGGAATTACAGAGTTATAATTTGGATATCTACCCTCAACAAAGCGGCATACCATTTTGTATGTAGGCAGGGTAAAATATGCGTTGTTCTCATCAAATTTGACATCAACTTTTCCCGTTTCCCTGGGAAGGAGAGATTTTAACAGGTTAGCCGGCTTTTTGGGAAGAATAAACGATGAGCGCCCCTCACCCTGGGCTTCAGAGGTAGTCACTCGTACTAATTTGTGACCGTCGGAAGCTACAAAAGTGAGATCATCGGCTGTAATATCAAAATATATTCCGTTCATCACCGGACGAAGTTCATCATCGGCAGTAGCAAAAAAAGTCCGGTTGATTCCTGTGAAAAGGGTTTCTGCATCAATCTCAAGTGACATAGCAGAGTCATTAAGTGGTTTCGGTTCCGGATATTCATCACCCTTCGATCCCACAAAATTGTATTTACCATTGTGGTAGTAGATAAACACCTCAAGGGTTTCATCATTGATATCGAAAGTGAGTGGCTGATCGGGAAGCTCACGCAGAGGATCGAGCAGATTTCTGGCATTAATAGCCAAAAATCCTTCACCTGTTGCACTGTTAACCTCAACCCATGTCTCCAATCGCGTTTCACTATCGGCAGCCGTTAGTGTGAGCATATTATCTTTTAAATCCAAAAGGAAGCAATCCAGAATTGGTAATGTATTTTTGGTATTTATGACCCTGCTTATGGCCTGTAAATGATTCAACAATGTGGCGCTTGATACTACAAACTTCATGATGATATATCTGTTTAATAAGTTTTAATGAGCAAATATATAAAATAATCCCGGAGGTTCTATCTATTTCAATATAATTTTATCAACACGCTCAACATGCTCCTCTCTTTGATGTCTTTTACTTTTAGGAGTATCCATTACACCATTTCTTGTTTCTGACTATTGAGCTCTAGCCTTACTTATTGCTTTTCCTGTTTCTGGGATGATGATTTATTATCTCCTGCCGCAAAAAGCTACGGTCTATATGGGTATATATCTCTGTTGTAGTTATTTTCTCATGTCCCAGCATCTCCTGGATTACACGGATATTAGCACCTCTTTCGAGCAGATGCGTAGCAAACGAATGACGAAAAACATGCGGGCTGATCTCTTTTTGTATACCTGCCGCTTCGGCATACTGCCTTATGTAGTGAAAAACTGTTACACGCGAAATCGCCTTACCGCGTGAACTGACAAAAAGTACATCTTCGCTTCCTTTCCGAATATTAATCTGATTACGGTATGGTATCCAGTTCCTGATTTTCTGCACAGCCGTTTCGGAAATGGGGACTAACCGCTGTTTACTCCCTTTACCTTCCACACGGATAAAACCTTCCTCAAAAAAAAGATCTGAAAAACGCAGGTTTGTCAACTCCGATATACGCAGGCCACAACTATAGAGCGTTTCGATAATTGCATAGTTACGTGTTCCCTCAGCTGTAGACAGATCTATTACGCTAAGAAGAGAATCAATCTCATTTAAGGATAATACCACGGGAAGTTTTAATCCGATCTTGGGCGATTCAAGCATTTCGCCGGGATTATCATCCCTGTAGTTATCAAGCAGAAGAAAGCGGAAAAAGGATTTTATCCCCGAGATAACGCGGGACATGGATCGGGGAGAAATTTTTTTATCGTGCAAATCGGCCACGAACTCCTCCAGATGATTCTGCCCTATGGAATTAAAAGTGAGTTGCCGCGACTCAGCGAAATTAATCAGTTTCTGCAGATCAGACATATAGGCTTCAATGGTGTTAGAAGAGAGCCCCTTTTCCAGCAGAAGATACCTTTTGTATTTTTCAATCACCGGATTACTCATCGTCTTTGTTTTCAGACAGTTCTCTTATAAAAACATGTGCCTCGTCCACACTTTTTCTAATAGCATTAAACAAATACTCCTCTTCCCCGGCAAATATAGGTTGCTCTCTCTCCAGTTGTTCCAGAAGAGTAATAACCTGCTTATCACCAATCATCCGGAAAAGCGGAAGCATTTTATGAGAGAGATTGCCTGCTGATTTGTAATCTTGCCTATCAAAAAACTCTTTCAATGAGCCCAAATCTCTAACCATCTCATCAGAAAATGATTGCAGTATTTCCAAAGATATTTTCCTGTCTGTCCTCACAAAATTGATAAGTGCTCCAACACCTTTTTTTATTTCAGGCTTAGACTCAACGCGAAAGACAGGTTTCTTGTTATTTTTTTGGGTCACATAGCGCAAAATAATACGATATAGCTGATCCTGAGTAAATGGTTTGATCAGAAAATCGGTAAACCCGTAACCTTTTACATCTGATGCTGAAAGATCTGAACGTGCCGACAAAGCTATGACTGGAATATCATCAATATTAATATTTTTGGTCTTTCTTAACTCCTGAATAACCTCAAAACCATTTGCTCCGGGCATCTGAAGATCAAGGAACATTAAATCGAACTTTGTTTTCTGAATGAGTGATGGCAAATTAAAAGTATTTACCTCTGAAATGCATTTCACCTTCATATTCTCAAGCATCCCTGATATCATTTTTAATTGAATTGGATCGTCGTCAACTGCCAGAACAGAAATATCATTCAGATCATGCCTTTCAGAAAATTCAACCGGTGCAGCTGCCTTTTCGGATAGTACCGGTTTCAGGGGAATTTTCACAATAAATTCAGAACCTGCTCCTTTTTTAGATTTAAGTATTATTTCACCCTTTAATATTTCAACAAATCTTTTTGTAATAGACAACCCAAGACCACTTCCATCTAAATTTCCGCTCTGGTCAGCACCTTCATCCAGCTGCTGAAACTCCCCGAAAATAAGCTGTTGTTCGTCAATATCAATTCCTATACCTGTATCGATAACTGAAAATATTAACCATTTGGCTGACTCCCACACCTCTTCTCCTGTGACAATTAATATTCTCCCATTTAAAGTATATTTTACTGCGTTAGAGATAATGTTTCCCATAATTTGTCTGATCACATAAGGATCGCCATGACATTCAGAATCTACCGACAGACAATTCTCTACTATATACTCCAGCCCTTTTTGTTCAGCAAGCGGCTTAAAGCTCGACACAGTTTCGTTCACCAGGCTGTAAAGATTAAAATCGGACTCCTTAGGCTGCCACGTACCCGATTCAAGCTTATGGTAATCGAGCAGCGTGGATACAAGTTGCAGCACGTGTTCTGCTGACTTTCTCATATTGCCGAGATAGGTGCTGCTTTTACGGTAGGCACCAGAATTCATCAAGTCAATAAATCCAATGATGGAACTCATAGGCGCCTTAATGTCGTGAGAGATGGTTAGCATCAGTTTCTCACGTGAGAACAGCAATTCCGATATGCGCTTGTTGGATTCTTCAAGCTGTTTTCTGTAACGCTGGCTTCTGTTGATATCAACCAGAAATAGAATACCGAATATGATAACAATCAGTATTGCCAGACATAGCGCAAAAAACATAGTGCGCTGCGATGATGAAAGTGCACGCTCCTTATCAATGATAAGCTGAAGAGATTTTTTTATCTCCTCCTGTTCTATTCCTTTCAACATTTCATCGATGCGATTTGTAAGCATTCGGTTGGTATGATTAAGCTCCTCCTGCCGTTCCAAAAAAGCCTTTTTAAACTGATTTTGCCGTTGCAGGTCGAGTGTTTCCGAATAGCGTACCTTGTTAATGAGGGTGTCGACAATCTTACTAAGGCTATTTTCTTCTACAACAGACCTGTTCTCAATTACGAGAGTTGAGTCGTTTGAGGGGACAAACACATCGCGGACCCGGTTCAAAAAGGTTCTACGTCCTTTCATTACTACAGTAGTATCGCTTTGAGACTTGTCGCGATCCTTTATTTTACTATCTTCCAGATAATCTGAAATTTCCCTGTTAAGCTTTTTAGGTACATAGCTGCTCTCGGTTATACGGATAATCTCCGGCGCTTTCCCGATAGAATCCAGCAGTACAGCAACAGTTTTCAAATTCTCCTTTTTTTTGACTATAAGAAGTTTGATGGTGTCGAGCTCTTCCTCTCGGTAGGAATCTCTGGCAAGAATTTTTAATGAATCAAGACTAGAGTGGATTTCTGGAACAATAGAGTCGTATTTGGAGAAATATTGTTGCGCACCCTCGGCTGTGAATAGATTCTGCTCGCTCTCAATTTCATAAAGTTTAGACAGTACATTACCCACAAGCAGCAGTTCCGACATATCTTCGTTTTTAATTTTCTTATTGGAAAAATCGACAAGATAATTATAAATGGCAAGCAGCCCAATGGCCATGATAAATACTACCAGCAGATATCCGGCAATAACGGTTAATTTTATCTTTGAAAATCCTTTTTTTTTCATCATTGGTAATATATATAGTTATTTATCAACCGCTTGTTGTAACATTATAGAGCTTGATCTTGTTGTACAATGTTTTCCTGTCAATATTCAGTATAGTTGCTGCCATAGTCTTATTTCCTTTGGCCAGTTCAAGAGCCTCAAGTATTTTCTCTTTTTCATAGTTTTCCTTGCGAAGGCCCTCTATTGTTTTCACAGATATGTTGCGATCTCTTTTTTTCGGCATATTCCCGAACAGGCCAGAAACAACAGAAATATTAATATTTGTCCCTTCGGTAAGCAAAGCTGCTTTAATAATACAATTTTTCAGTTCCTGAATATTTCCGGGCCATTCATATCCGATGAGTGTATCCTGGAAGGCTGGATCGATACTCTCAATTTTTTTGTCAAGGGTGATATTGGCGAACCTGAGAAAATAGGATGCGAGATACATTATTGCCTCTTTTTTCCCTTTCAGTGAGGGAAGGGTCAAACAATCCTTTTCGAGCAGGTAGTAAAGTTTTGGAATCAGATTTTTCTGTAAATTTCTTTTGCTCATCTCTGTGCTCATGACTACTTGTGTAAAATCATCGTCCCTTTTCTGTTTGGTTAAAATAGTCAGTAATTCGTCCTGCAGGTTGATGTTGAGCTTATCTACTTTCCGGATGTACAAAAGGCCACCCTTTGCCAACTTGAATTTTTCCATTAAAATAGACCCTTTCTCATCAGTCTCATTAAACCGGCTATTTAAGCTGGCGGCATCTGTATATTGGTCAAAATCAAGCACAACAAGCGGTTTGGATAAATGAAGGCCTCTCTCGTATATGTATTTTACGGTAGATGCTTTCCCCGTTCCCCTGCCACCGATAATAAGCAGATGTCTGTTATTTTCGGTAACCTTGCTGAGTTTATAGAAAACCTGTTCATACTCACTGCCGGGAAGTTTTATGAAATCATTGGAAAAACGTTTTCTTTTAAGCCTGTTTTCCTGAATATTAAACGCCTCGTCGATTTTCAGATAAAGCTGTTCAGGATCAATTGGTTTGGAAATATAATCCGCAGCACCTGATTTCATGGAAGCAACAGCAGTTTCAATATCGGCATATCCAGTCATCATGATTACAAGTATTTCAGAATCATATTTTGTAATCCATGATAAAAAGGCAAAACCATCGGTTTCAGGCATTCTTATATCACTTAGAATTAAATCAAACGGCTGTTCTTTCACCATCTGTTTTGCCTCTTTAACGCTTAAAGCCGTTTCGACATTGAAATTTTTCTTTACCAACCACGATTTCAACATCAGACAGACTGTTACATTGTCGTCGATTATTAGTATGCTCTTATTCATTCATTTTTTTTAAAGAATTACGTGCGTGTTGCTGTAGTTCTTATGATTCGCTGATATTTTCCTTTTCCAGTTCTCTGGGTATTGTAATTGCGGCATAAAGGAGAAAAACTGCGCCTGCTATCATTGACAATGCCCATTCGTTACGCTGCCTGAACATAAGGTATGTGGCAACTATCATCAGTGCACATGAAAAAATCTGGAAATTAAACAGCCTTTTACCCCGGATACTTTTCCCGGGATAGGGTTTTGTAACAGTCAGTGCAGAAAAGATTAACACTGACAGAGCCATTATCCATGGTGCTACAAACGGAGCAAACAGATAAAGGAGCGCTGAAAATAATATGCCTGAAGCGGCAATTCGAAATAATATATCTTTCATCTCACAGATATTATATTTACTCAATAATGAAAATTTCTTCGTTTTCCTTTTTCATGAGATAATTTTCTCGTGCGAATTTTTCCAGATCATCTCTATTTGATTTGAGTTCATTCAACTTTTCTTTATCAGCATCTGCCTGCTGCCGGTAAAAATCAATCTGGGATTCAAGATCTTTGATCTGCGTTTCATATTTTATCCTTTTGGTTATGCTGCTGTCACTAAAGAAAAAAAGCATCACAATCAGTATCAGAAGGAAAATTATCTGATAAGATGTAATGCCAAGTATTCTTTTTGATCCGAATTCTGTTATTTTAACTTTCATATAGTCCACACAGTGAGGTTTATTATCTTCACAAATATAACCTGTTTTTTTCAAATATGCGAACCATTTATGCGAAATAAAATAAATATCCAGGCTACTATTTGGACAGATTGAACAAAATAAATTATCTTTACACTGTTGTAGAAAATTTTGTGATAATCTTTAAATATATATGATACGATTCTTTCTGACTACGCTCGCGGTAATATTTACCACCTTTTTATCACTTCCGTGCACTAACCTACTCGTTGGGAAAAAAGCATCTGCCGACGGTTCGGTGCTTATCTCGTATGCTGCCGATTCATACTCCCTGTATGGAGAATTGTACCATTGGCCTGCAAGACAATACCGGCCCGGAGAAATGCTCAAGGTGCATGAATGGGATACCGGAAAATATCTGGGTGAAATACCACAAGTGCTTCAAACATATAATGTGACAGGGAATATGAACGAATATCAGCTTGCCATTGGAGAAACCACCTTTGGTGGGCGCGGAGAATTATCCGATTCCACCGGTATTATGGATTACGGAAGCCTTATTTATATTACACTCCAACGTGCCAAAAATGCGCGTGAAGCCATTAGAATAATAACCGGCCTGGTAAAAGAACACGGTTATTACAGTTCCGGCGAATCGTTCTCTATTGCCGATCCTGATGAAGCATGGATAATGGAGATGATTGGGAAGGGCACCGGAAATAAAGGTGCTGTATGGGTGGCCGTGCGTATTCCCGACGACTGCGTGTCAGCACACGCTAACCAGGCTCGCATACAGCAGTTTCCGTTGAATGATCCGGAGAACTGCCTTTACTCACCCGATGTCATCTCTTTTGCCCGGGAGAAAGGTTATTTCAACGGTGATGATGCCGATTTCAGCTTTGCCAAGGCCTATGCCCCATTGGACTTCGGTGCACTCCGTTTTTGTGAAGCCCGTGTATGGTCGTTCTTCAATCGGGTGAACAGGGAAATGGGCAGGTATCTGCCTTATGCGCAGGGAAAGACAACCGACCCAATGCCGCTTTATATCAAACCTGACAGGAAACTGAGCGTTCATGATATTCAGGAAATGATGCGCGACCATTATGAAGGCACCGAACTGGACTGGCGCTTTGATGCGGGTGCAGGGCCTTTCAACTCTCCTTACCGCTGGTCGCCTCTCACATTTGAGGTTGACTCCGTTCAATACTGCAATGAACGTCCCATATCTACACAGCAGACGGCATTCTCTTTTGTAGCGCAGATGCGTTCATGGTTGCCCAATGAAATTGGAGGTATTCTCTGGTTCGGTATTGACAACGCTGCCCAGACAGTATATTACCCGTTCTATTGTGGACATAACGAGATACCTCACGAAATGGCTGAGGGTAATGGTGATCTGCTGAGCTTCTCGTGGACATCAGCATTCTGGGTGCATAACTGGGTCTCCAACATGGTTTATACACGGTATAGAGATATGAGTGCCGACATGAAAAAGGTACAAACTAAGTTAGAAGATCAATATAGAGAATCTCAGCCCGGGGTAGAAAAACATGCTGCCGAACTCCACAAGCAGTCGCCCTCTGAAGCAGTTCACTACCTTACTCAGTATACAAACAATCTGGTTAAAGAGGGTGTAGCGGAATGGAAAAAACTGGGTGAATACCTTATGGTTAAATATGTTGACGGTGTTATTAAAAGAGAGGAGGACGGCCAGTTTAAACGCAATGCCTATGGACAACCTGCATCTCCAATACGGCCGGGTTATCCAGATGAATACTACAGAAAGATAGTAGAACAGACCGGCGATAAATATAAAGTAAACACAATTGAAAAATAGATAAATTCATTGCTTGAATATGGAAGAAGAAACATTATTAGCACAAGTCACAAACAAAGCCATATTATGGCTCAAAGGAAACTACGATTCTGAAACGAAGGAAGAGGTCCAGAAGATGCTCGACAGCGAAGATAAGTCGAAACTTATTGATGCATTCTACAAAGATCTTGAGTTCGGGACGGGCGGATTGCGAGGCATCATGGGTGCCGGAAGCAACCGGATGAATATTTACACGGTTGGCTCGGCAACACAGGGCCTCTCCAACTACCTGAAGAAAGAGTTTTCAGAGCTGGATGAGATAAAGGTGGTGATAGGACATGATTGTCGCAACAACAGCAGAAAATTTGCTGAAATCTCGGCCGACATCTTCAGTGCAAATGGTATTAAGGTGTTTCTTTTTGAAGATCTGCGTCCAACCCCCGAAGTATCTTACGCCATCAGAAAGCTTGGCTGCCAGAGCGGAATAATGATCACCGCCTCGCATAACCCGAAAGAGTATAACGGGTACAAGGCATACTGGAATGATGGGGCACAGGTGTTGGGGCCTCACGACAAAAATATCATTGCTGAGGTTAACCGCATTAAATGTGTTGACGATATCCTCTTCAAGGGAAACAAAAAACTGATAGAGATCATTGGAAAAGATATGGACAAAGCGTTCATTGAGGAGGTCAAAAGGCTTGTACTCTCACCTGAGTCAATTAAGCGGCACAATGACATTAAAATTGTTTATACACCAATCCACGGCACAGGCATCACCCTGGTACCCGATGCACTAAAAGCCATAGGCTTTACCAATATCATTCATGTACCCGAACAGGATGTGATCAGCGGTAATTTCCCCACAGTGATATCTCCCAATCCCGAAGAACCCGCTGCATTGGATATGGCTATTAAAAAGGCAGAGGAGACAGGTGCAGAACTGGTTATGGGGACCGATCCCGATGGTGACCGTTTTGGGACAGCTATTCGCGATGATGAGGGCAATTTCATACTGGTTAACGGTAACCAGACAATGCTACTATGCCTTTATTACCTTATGAATAAACGCGGAGAGCTGGGCTTGCTCACAGGAAAAGAGTATGTGGTAAAGACCATTGTTTCCTCAGAGTTGCTGAAGAATATCGCTGTTAAAAAAGGTGTTGATATGTATGATTGTTACACCGGTTTCAAATGGATAGCAGATGTTATCCGAAAAAATGAGGGAGTAAAAAACTATATCGGCGGCGGTGAGGAGAGCTATGGCTTTCTGGCAGGCGACTTCGTGCGCGACAAGGATTCTGTATCGGCATGTGCTCTTTTTGCAGAGATAGCAGCCTGGGCTAAAGATAATGGGAAAACCATGTACCAGCTGCTCCAGGATATCTATGTAGAGTATGGTTACTCAAAGGAGACAGGTATCTCTCTTGTGCGCAAAGGAAAAGCAGGTGCGGACGAGATTGAAAATATGATGAAAAACTTCCGTACCAATCCTCTGAAGTCATTGGGTGGTTCACCCGTTGTACTGATTAAAGATTTCGCGAAGCTGGAAGCAGTGGATTTTGTCAGAAACGAAAATGTTGCCCTTGAGATGCCTACCACCTCAAACGTTATACAATATTTCACCGAAGAGGGCACAAAACTCTCTATCCGCCCTTCAGGAACAGAACCCAAGATAAAGTTCTACATAGAAGTGAAGGGAAAAGTTAAGTCGCGTGAAGATATTAAACAGGCAGAGTACGCTGCCAGCGAAAAAATAAATGCAATCAGAGAGGAGCTGGGAATTTAATGAATGAGCCTGCCACGAAAACCCTGAACATCTAAAACAATCATTCGTAATACACTGAATATCTACGTGTATGGTAATTCGAATGCAATGGAATAGGCTTTTCGAAAGGGTTCCATGAATCAATATTTCGGTAATTTTTTTAAAATAATTCTTATAATTCACTAAATATCAATAGAGTATACCCCCTTTGAGGATTCGACATAACTTATTGACTGCCAGTGTTATAAATGAGGATTCATCGAAACATTAATAAATAAAAATAATATTAAAATGAGAAATCATAAAAACAAATTTTAAAAACAAACCAGATGAATAAAAAACTTACGATAGCTCTTGTTGCGCACGATCACCGCAAAGCAGACATGGTTGACTGGGTAATTTACAATTCCGACTTTCTGTCGGAGCATCATCTTGTTTGCACAGGCACGACAGGTAAGCTGGTGCGTGAAGCACTCCATAACAACGGCGTTTATCCCGATATAACTATCATGAACTCGGGGCCAATGGGAGGTGATGCCGAAATTGCGGCCATGGTTGTCCGCAAGGAGGTTAATCTAGCGGTCTTTCTTATCGATGATCTCAATCCACAGCCTCACGAGGCGGATATAATGATGTTGTTACGCCAGTGCAGGGTACACAACGTACCTATTGCCTGCAACCGTTACAGTGCAGACCTTATGATCACCAGTTCTCTATGGGACGACAAAGAATATGTGCCCCTGCCACCACGGTATGAGGAGTTTGACAGGAAAGAGTTTAACCTGTAACATTAATTTTTCTAATCCGGACATAGGCATACGGTCAGTTCGACATGAAAAAATTTCACCTGCAACCTCATATGAACGAAACAGCCTCTCATTAGCTTTTTAGCTAATGAGAGGCTGTTTCGTTCGTTGAAAGACTACTTCTATTTAACTATCTTCAACTCTTTTATAATATTTGGCGCTTCCATCACCCTATCTATTATATACAAAACATAACGAATATCGACACTGATCATGCGCTGCATCGAGGGTTCGAAGAGGATATCACCACTCAGCGACTCCCAGTTACCATCGAATGCCAGGCCTATAAGCTCCGCTTTACCATTCAGCACGGGGCTGCCGGAGTTGCCGCCAGTAATATCGTTATCGGACAAAAAATTCACCCTCATGCAGCCATCTTTATCACCATACATTCCAAAATCCTTTGAGCGGATGGCATCGAGGATATATCTCTGTACATCAAACTCCGGGTCACCCGGTTTCTGTTTCTCCAATACTCCCTCTGTTGTTGTATAGTAATCGTACCAGACAGCATCACGCGGTTTGTAACCTTTCACCGTTCCGTAGCTCATCCGCTGCGTGAAATTGGCATCGGGATAGAAAGTTCTATGGGAATCCATTTCCATCAAGGCTGCCATGAACTCCCTTTCGCCACGAAGTATTTTCTCATAGGCCGGCATCATCTTTCCCGACAGTTCATACCCCATATCGGTCGCGGACAGCGCCAGCTCCATAGCCGGATCGTTTGTCAGCTCCTGCATATCGGCAGACTGCAACAGCTGCAGTAACTCTTCCAGAGAGGTAAACTGTGTATTGCAAAACAGCCAGTCGGCATATTTTTCATAATCGCCTCCGAACTCCTCCCTTATTTTATTGTAAATATCGGGATGATATTGTTCAGGCACACGTTCTGCATAAAGCTTCATTAAAATGGGAAGCACCTTTTTATCCAGTCCGGGATCATAATTTTTATACGACTCTATAAGACGGTCGTTAATAAACGCCTGCTTGTCCTCTTCGGTTCCACCGGAATCGAACTGAAGGATGGTGTTGGCAAACCTTATCAGCTCTATACCGTTATTGAATGTCTCTAGAAAGTAGGTAGTATAACGAGCCATTTCATCTGAGCCGGTATAGGCCTCTTTAAGAGTTGTGAGAGTGCTATCGTATTTTGCTTTGTTGTTGGGATTGCTGTTGATCCATTTAAGCAACCTTGCTTCCAGTAACTCTTTCCGGGGTAATACTTCAAGATTGACAATTGCCTTGTTCATTCCCATTGAGTTTTTCCAGTAGTTGGAGCTTCCGGCGTACTTATTGGAGTATTTGATGCGGATTGTGTCGTTTTTTTTCATGGCATCCCACCATACATCCTGCTTTGCGCCCCTCACCTCAACACGGGGAGTGTTTTCAGACTCCATTGTCTGGTGTATTCCCCAAGACGACAAATATCGTTGCGTACTCCCAGGATATCCTACCGTCATCGAATAATCGCCCTGCGTAACACCTGCAATCGAAACGGGAACTACATGTTTGGGTTTGTACGGAACGTTGCTTTTACTGTAATTTGCAGGCTTGTTGTTCTTTCCGGCATAGACACGAAAGACAGAGAAATCACCTGTATGCCTCGGCCACATCCAGTTATCGGTATCACCCCCGAACTTCCCCACCGACGAGGGAGGAGCAACCACCAATCGTACATCACGGAAAACATCATAAATAGCCATATAGTACTTGTTGCGGGAGTAAAAAGGGACTACACGAACATGAGTAAACGGATCATCCTCATACTCCCTGATCAACTCGTTAGAGATGGAGTCAATAGCCAGCTCCCGCTGTATTTCACTGAGCACTAATGGCACATTGGGCACAATACGGCTGGTTACATCTGTCATCGACCTGAGGAACGAAACGGTAAGGCCATCTGCATACAATTCATCATCTCTTTTGTTTGCAGCAAAACCGTTCTTCAAATAGTCATGCTCAACATCGCTTAGTTTTTGTATAGCTCCATATCCACAGTGATGGTTAGTGAAAATCAATCCTTTTTTTGATACCGCAACACCACTGCATCCTCCGCCAAAGATGACAACAGCATCTTTCAGCGATGGGCTGTTTTCACTATAAAGTTTATCCGCTGGAAATGTAAAGCCCAACTCCTGCATACGTGCAACGCTCTCGCTATTAAGCTCCTTTAGAAGCCACATGCCCTCATCGGCTCTCGACAAGAATGTTACGAGCAATATAGCAAGAGATAAAAATGGTTTCTTCATAAAGAATAAAGTTTCTATATTGATTATTGATTATTGATTCCCAATTTCCTGATATTACATATCATCAAAATTGTTTACAATCTTAAATTTTTCTGATGTATCATCAAAAATTCTGAAATCTGAGCTCAAAATTCATAGTTGCAATTTCCAAATTACAAAATCCAAATTATGAGTTAATGATTCTATTTTAATGATCACTAAGTTTTTTCCTTCCCAATTAATTTTCTTTGAGTGCATCTTTTAGTGGCCCGTACTGAACTTATTGGGTTTTATGCCTTAAAATATTTCCCTATAAACGGCCATTCTCTCAAAGGGAATTCCCTCTTCACAACCACAAATATATACGCCACTATAAAAGCGGTGTTTAACAACAATCTGCTCCACAGATTTGGAACATAGTTATATGTTGACACAATTCCTGCAAAAAGGATTATTGACAGCAGAAAAAAGAATCCGGCTGATTTTAAATTGTATGGAATAGGATAATTTTTTTGCCCCAGGAAATAAGATATTAGCATCATAGATAGATTGGCAATGAATGACGCCCAGGCACATGCCATATAACCAAAGTGCGGAATAAACAGCACATTTATTAATATGGTGATAATAAAGCCAAATATTGAAATATATGCTCCCCATTTTGTCTGATCGGTAAGTTTGTACCAGAGAGAGAGATTGAAATAAATCCCGAAAAACAGCTCACCCATAAGGACAATTGGCACCACTTTCAATCCAACGTGATATTTAACGGGTATCAGATATTTGATAATATCAATGTAACCTACGGTCACTAGAAAGATTAACAATCCGAAGATGATGAAATATTTAGTAGCATCACTGAACGATTGCCTGTCGCCTGAAGCCTCTTTATTCCGGGCAAAGATAAATGGTTCAAAGGCATAGCGGAATGCCTGGGTAAACATCACCATAATAATGGCTATCTTGAAGTTCTGTCCATAGATACCCAACTCCGTATAAGCATTTATCTTATCAGGATAAACCCAGGGAAAGACAATCTTATCGACTGTCTGATTCAAAATGCCCGCAACACCAAGAATAAGAATGGGGAAAGAATACTGCAACATTTTGCGGAGCAGCTGCATGTCGAAAGTCAATCTGATTCTCAGCTCCGGCGATACCATCAGAAACTGAATAACAGAAGCAGCAAGATTTGATATAAGTATGTAATCTACACCTTTACTGATATCGAACCAAGAAAATATGTCTGGGTAAACGGCTTGAAGCCGTGGACAAGCCAGAAAGAAGAAGAGGTTGAACAGGATGGTGAGTACTACGTTCGCTATCTTGATAGTCGCAAAACGTATGGGCCGCTTTTTAAACCTGAGATTGGCAAAAGGAATTGAACCAAGTACGTCAAAGCATAGGATTACAACCATGATTAACAGGTAGTGAGGTCTCATTGCCGTGCCACCCAATGCTAATGCTGCCGGCTTCAGAAATAATAATGCCAGGATAAAGAATATCGATGTTGTTGCAGCGATGCTGATAAATGTGGTTGAAAAAACCCTTACGGGGTTATCCTCCTTATTGGCAAAACGGAAAAAGCCGGTCTCCATCCCGTATGTAAGAATCACCTGTAGAAGAGCCACCCAGGCATAGAAATTGGTGAGCACCCCTATATCGGAGACCCTTGGCAGTGCAAAAGCCCAATAAAGCGATAAAAGCCAGCTAAGGAGTTTTGGCAGGACGCTTCCCAAACCGTAAAAAAAGGTCTCCTTTGCCAACGTTTTCATTCCATTCGCCATATTTATCTGAAAATTTTCATCGTTTCAAGTGATACGGTCACAAAAGTACAATTTTTCGTCAAGCTCTCCCAAAAAGGGGGTCATTATTTATCTTTAAGAATAATGGTAACCAAAAATTCAAAAAAAACCACTTACTTTGCAGGTTGAAACAAATATAAAGATAGAAATATGAAATAAAAGCATGTAATCAGCCTGTAACCTGAAGAAAAAGGTACTGGTAAAACATGCACTACAAAATTATGGCACAACAGGACGACGTTTTTAAGAAACTGGTATCGCATTGCAAAGAGTACGGGTTTGTATTCCCTTCAAGTGAGATCTATGATGGATTGGCAGCTGTGTATGATTACGGACAGATGGGTGTGGAACTAAAGAACAACCTTAAGAAATATTGGTGGGACAGCATGGTGCTACTGCATGAGAATGTGGTAGGAATAGATTCCGCCATCTTCATGCACCCTACCATCTGGAAAGCATCGGGACACGTGGAAGCTTTTAACGACCCGCTTATAGATAACAGGGACAGCAAGAAACGGTATCGTGCCGATGTACTGATAGAGGAGTATCTGGCAAAGCAGGATGACAAGATAGAGAAAGAGGTAAAAAAGGCTGAAAAACGTTTTGGAGACAGGTTTGATGAAAAAATGTTCCGTGAGACCAACCCTCGAGTATTGGAATACTGTGAGAAAAGGGATGAGATTCACAGCCGCTTTGTTAAGGCGCTTAACGATAACAATCTGGAGGAGCTACGCCAGATTATAATTGACTGCGAGATTGTTTGTCCAGTTAGCGGAACACGTAACTGGACAGAGGTGCGTCAGTTCAACCTGATGTTTGCCACAGAAATGGGATCTACATCCGACGGTGCCATGAAGGTTTATCTTCGACCCGAGACAGCACAGGGTATCTTTGTCAATTTCTTAAACGTCCAGAAAACAGGACGTATGAAGATACCTTTCGGCATTGCACAGATAGGGAAAGCATTCCGCAATGAGATCGTTGCCCGTCAGTTCATCTTCCGAATGCGTGAATTTGAACAGATGGAGATGCAGTTTTTTGTTGCCCCGGGAGAAGAACTGAAATGGTTTGAGCACTGGAAGCAATTCCGTATGAAATGGCACCAGGCTCTGGGTTTTGGGTCCGCAAAATATCGTTTTCACGACCACGATAAGCTGGCGCACTATGCTAACGCTGCTACAGACATAGAGTTTGAAATGCCGTTTGGATTTAAGGAGGTGGAAGGAATTCACTCCCGTACCGATTTCGATCTGAGCCAGCACGAGAAATATTCTGGCAAGAAGATGCAATACTTTGATCCGGAACTGAACAAATCTTATGTACCGTATGTGGTTGAGACCTCAATAGGTGTGGACAGGATGTTTCTATCGATACTGGCCGCTACCTACCACGAAGAGAGATTGGAAGACGGAGAGACACGGGTATTGCTGAAGCTGCCCCCGGCACTTGCACCCGTTAAACTGGCCATCCTCCCGCTTGTTAAAAAAGACGGGTTGCCAAAGAAAGCACGTGAAATTATGGACGAACTTAAATTTTGCTTTACCTGCCAGTACGACGAGAAAGATAGCATCGGCAAACGATATCGCCGACAAGATGCCATAGGCACACCTTTCTGTGCCACCATAGACCATCAGACGCTCGAAGACAATACGGTAACAATTCGTTATCGCGACACCATGGAACAAGAAAGGGTATCCATAGATTCACTGCAACACACCATTGCAGACAAGGCCGATATGAAATATTTACTGAAACAATTATCAGAATAGAATTATGAAGATGTATTCAACCATATTCATCATTTTAAGTGCTGCCATTCTGTTTACATCATGTGATAAAACAGAGACATTTGATGACAAGTGGAAGCTCGACAACGAAGCACAGTTTGCCCTCATCACTAACGATGCCAGGTATAAAAAGATAAATTCTCAATCAGGAAAAGGGTTTATCATGCAAAAGGAGATTGAGTCGGGTGACGGCGCAACCCCGTATTTCACCGACAGGGTTGAAGTGCTTTATACCGGATGGTATAAGCGCGACTGGTCGAAATCGGACACCTACAAAGATGATAAGGGTAACATCATCTACAATAAAGTAATTTTCGATTCAACTGCAAACAGAAATAATATCCCCAGTAAATTCCAGATAAAAGAGCTTGTAGATGGTTTTTCCACTGCACTGCAGCATATGAAGGTGGGTGACAAGTGGGAAATTTGGATCCCATGGTATATGGGATACGGAGAAATTTCATCAGGGACTATCCCCGCTTACACCACTCTGGTTTTTGAAATTGAATTGGTCAGCATCCTTTAGAAATCACGTTAATAAACGAACAAACACCTGTTTTTTCACAAACTAAGCAAAAACTGTTCAATGGCACCTTTTACCTGAATACGGGCTCCATTGAATTTATTGACCATCACGGTAAAAGCCAACATCTTGTTGCCATCGACCAGATATCCTGCGTAACACTGTACTCCGCCAATGCTGCCGCTCTTTGCCGAAACTTTACCACTTAGCCGGGTATTTTGGAGGAAGTTCTGAAGTGTTCCGTCCTGCCCTGCCTTCGGAAGTGAATCGAAGAAAGGAATTGAATAATTGCTTTTATTATACATATAAACCAGTAGATCATCTAAAAACAAGGCGCTCACCGCATCCTGAGGTGCCAGGCCACATCCGTCGTACATTTGCAGCGATGAGACGTCAACCCCTTTTCTCTTCCAGAACTCCTTAACATACTCTATACCTGCTTCAAGCGGATCGGCATAGATATCTTTATTGCTGTATCTTCCAATGGTACGGATAAGATGTTCGGTATAGTGATTGTTGCTCTCTACGTTTATCTCATGTATAATCTCCTTCAATGTGCGGGAAAGCTGTGTAAAGATAACCCTGCCGATATGGTACGGTTGGCTTCTGTCTGATGAGCAGTTCAGTGAAAAATAATCTGAACGGGCTGTCTCCACCTTGCCAATTTTAAAGCCGGCCCGGGAGAGATAAGCGGCAAGAGTCTCACCCAGCAGCAAGCCAGGATCGGGAATATCTCCTTTTATGCTGAATTCGACCCGCCCTGCAGGTATATCTCCTCTAACGGCCCGATCGTAAGAAAAAGGAACTCCATAAATATAACCGTTATCAAGTCCCGTGTTATTCAGCGACAAGCTGTTCAGAAACTTAAGCCCTTTTATTGCAGGTTCCGTGCGAAGAATTTTTGGACAGCCATTCTTATCGGTAGTATTGAAAAATAGCCTGTAGCTATTATCGAAAATACTGATCCCGTAAGCGCCAGCTGCATAATAATTACCAATGTCTATCCATGTCCATTCAGGAGAAATACCGTTGTAACCAAACAGGTTATCAACAACGTAGATAAAATATTCCGGGTCCACAGGAAGAGACTTTTTCAAGGCATCGACACCATTAATGAAGAAAGCGTTGGGGTTCTCTCTAAATGCTTCACTCCCCAAAGTGGGATCACCAGATCCAATAACCAGTATACGAGAGGGATCATTTGCATCTATCGCCAGGTCGGTCTTATATCTGTAGTTTTCGCCAAGAACTTCAATTGCTGTAGCTGTGGTAACCAGCTTCAGCACCGATGCCGGAGCGAGCGATTTATCGGCATTATATGACACAATCCTCTTCCCGGTTTTCATATCGGTAACAGATATTCCAACCGATGCATGCTTAAGAGCAGGATGAGTGATGAATTGCTGTAAAGCTGTCTGTGAATAGCCAAAGCTTGCTAAAAACAGGAAAACTGAGAGAACGAGATTTTTTTGCATCGAGACTTATCTTTTGATTTTAGCAAACTTACATAAAAAATTTGTGATCTTTTATGGAGCTTGAAAAAAATCAATGAGAATTTTTCGAAACAATATATATGATATTCCATATTGAAGTCACAGATAATGGGAAAAAAGAGATTGACAGGCAGACAGCCTACCCTTTCAGCAGTTCATCAATCCTTAACAACCGGTATTCTCTTTTTTTTAACTCTTTTATCAGATCATCCAATAAATCATACAGCTTATCGGTACGCTTCGGATCGGTTCCAATATGAATTAAAAGTACAAAACCATTCAATCCATCTTTCTCTTCATATTCTAAAATATTGTAATAAATTGTTTCCGAAGAACGGTAGTTCTTCATATCGGGAGTGGTGTAATCGGCATTTGATGTAGTTCCAGGTGTAAAATTTACTATCTGTACTCCCTTCGCTTTTGCCCAATAACTGATCTCCCGGTTATACCATTCATAAGGTGGCATAAAATAGCGGGGCGACTGAATTTTCAAACCAATTTTCCGCATTGCTTTATAGTTATCATTCAGATCTTTTTCAAACTGCCGGCGGGTCACAAGTGTTGAGTCGCGCTTATTCCAGTCGGCATATAGCAAGTGTTTATCGGAGTGTGGGCCCATATAATGGCCCTCCTCTCCTAGTTTTCGTGCTATGACAGAATATTTGCGATAAAACTCACCTGTGAGAAAAAATGAACCTTTCACTCCATTTTTTTCTAATGCTTGCAGAATGGTTTCGGCACCATCGGCATATTCGTGTCCTGTAAAAACCAGCGAGAGCTGCTTTTTGAATGTATTCCCACGCACTATGCCTCCCTCTTCAATTTTCTTATTTTTGCTTATCAGGACAGCCTTCGTAATACCCTCTTGAGGATAATAAACGTGGTTAAATTGCATAAAGTCCTTTTCTGCACATAACATTTGAGAAAAAGGAATCAGCAAAAAAACAAAAATCAATTTCCTCATATATTTTTTTATTCAACTTTCGGATCTGTTGCAACTACAGCCGTACATACTATATTTCAATACTTTATATGTTTATACAGAAATATTGATTGTAATTCGTGCAAGATACAAATTATGTATGATTCAAAAAAATTTCAATCAGAAGTTGCTTTTTTGAATAGTTCTCTTCTGTAATAAATCGCAAATCTTTCATCTAAGATACAGATAGGCAAGAGGTTACGCAGGACCCTCGAAAGAGCCATACTCTATTGACATTCAGCGATTTATAAGATTTAAAAAAAACACCAAACTATTGATATTGCATATAATATCAACATCTTTATTGGCACATTTGTAATAGATGAAACTTTTAGAGGGATTATAAGGTCAAAAAGCAGCCACAAAAAACCCTGCACAGGTAAATATGCAGGGATAGTAAAAATATTATGATCTGATTTAAAACTTATATCCTACAGAGAGATATGCGTTTTGGTTTTTTACATCGCCATTGGAATAATTGGCAATCTTAAGCAATCCCATATCCCATCCGAGATCAACAAGGAAAGGCCCAAATTCTGCACCTACACCGAGTCCTAACCCGGCATCAAATGGTTTAAGTAATCCATCATCGCCAAAAGTATCGGCCAGGTCAACACCACCACTTGAAATTTTACCTCCTACACCATAAGCTACATAAGGGCCGCCATGAAATACCATACGTGTTCCCGGGGTAATATCAGTCTTATAGGCATAATGGACAGGGATCTGCAAATTCAACGAATTAACTGTGCCGTCCACTTCTCCGATGATTGGAAAATCATAATCAATTTTTGTGCCTTTGGTTGTAAAAAAAAGCCCGGACTGAATTGCCATTGCAGGAGCAAATTCATACTCGGCAGCTAAACCAATATTAAACCCGAACTTAGCATTTTTACTGTTCAGTTCTTCACCCCAGAAATTGGACATATTCACGCCACCTTTTACTCCGAGACTTACTTGTGCGCTGACAGCCGTTGCAATTGCAAGCATGGATACAACTGCTACAAATCTAATTTTTTTCATAATTAATCAAGTTAAGTTTTAGTTAATATACCTATTATATATCTCATTCACAATACTTGAATTAAAACATTTTTAAAGGTTTTTTGTTCGCACCTGAAAGTTTATTTACCTATTCAACTCCCTTATGCATTAATTTCTGTCTCGTACAGCTAAATATGAGGAATATAGATGTTATTTTGGTAACAAAACAATATAATACATTTCCTTTAGGTAAAATCTATTTTACCGCAGTTCCGCGATCTTTCTTTCTGATTGTGTAGTGTTTGAATATTTACCGAAGTATTGGCTATAAATATCGCAGTTCAAACATGGGAAATGAGAAAATTTTATTTGCAACATCCTTTATCTGTTTGGAGGTTATTGCGTCTATTTCGGAAAACAGTTCATCCAACGAGATATAACGGTTAAAATGCAAATAGTATTTTGCCATGGTCAAAGCATTATTTTCTCTGCTTTCAGATGCAATTCCCAATTGCCCTTTCCACTGTCGCTTAGCCAGCGACAGCTGCATAGGTGTTAACTCGATCTCTTTTACTTTATCTATCTCTTTATTAATAAGACTAATGCACTTATCCTTATTTTTGAGGTCACTTGTGAAATATATGGCAAATAGTCCAGTATCGGTATAAAAAGTGACATTGGACTCAACATTATAAGCCATGCCGTATCTCTCTCTGAGCATATTGTTAAGACGACTGTTCATACTTCCGCCACCCAGAATATTATTGAGCAGGTAGAGAGCCTGTTTTTGTGGATGATACATATCAAACGTATTACATCCCAACATAACATGTGACTGTGATGTGTTTTTATTTAGAACACGCTTATGTGGTGAAAAAAGAGCAGGTGCAAACCTTTCTTTGACAGGGCAAAAGGACTGGGGAACTGAAAAATATTTTTCCACCAGCCGTATTATTTTTGTAAAAGGTGTTTTACCAAAAGAAAAAAACAACATCTCTGAAGGGTGATATTGCCTTTGCACAAAACTAACAATACTATCCCTGTTAAAATTTCTCAACGAATCAGGATCCCCTAATATATAGTGTCCGATATCGTGTCCGGTGAACATCATATTCTCAAAATCGTCATAGATAAGCTCCGATGGTGAGTCGTAATAAGAGTTTATCTCATCGATAATAACCTCCCTCTCCCTGTCAATCTGATGCGAAGAGAACTCGGAATGAAATATCAGGTCGCTCAGTAATTCCACTGCCCTTGGAAAATATTCATGCAGAAAAGTAGAATAAATAAATGTCTCCTCCTTTGTAGTATAGGCATTCAGCTCTCCTCCAACATTCTCCATTCTATTGGAAATATGGTGTGCCCTGCGTTTTGCCGTACCCTTGAACAGCATGTGTTCTACGAAATGAGCCATACCATACTCTTCTGGATATTCATCACGGGCGCCTGTATTCACCACTATCCCACAATAAGATATTTCGGAGGAAAAAGCTTTGTGAATAATTCGAAAACCGTTTGGTAATATATGTGTCTGTACTGTCATAATTTATTAGAAACTCCTATGCTCTCTGCATATACTTTTTTTTATGCCCTGAAGAGAGTCTTTCAATAGCATAACGCAGCATAGTGCGTGGCATTTTCTTATAGTATTTGTCGAGAAATCCTGTAAGCACCGATTCATCGCGTTTGCCTGTCTCTCGTAGCATCCAGCCGCATGCTTTATGTATCAGGTCGTGGTTGTGAGACAAAAACTTCTCAGACAGCTGCAATGTATCCCCGAAATCGTTATCCCTGATAAACGCCATGGTGGAAACAACAGCTATACGCTGATTCCATAAAAGGCCGCTATCTGCCAGGCAATATAAAAGAGAGCGGTCTTTCTTATTCTTCAACCATTCGCCCACTATTTGGTAACACGACAAATCCACAAGATCCCAGTTATTTATGCACGATGTATGTGCAAGATAAAAATCAACGATCTCATTTCGTTTCAGCTCACCAGCCTTTTTATACTGCTCAACAAGTATTAGCAATGCACATAAACGACACTCATGTAATTCATCGTTCAGCAGTTTTTCCAACTCCGCGAATGACATATTTTTATGTACTTTAGCCACATAACGTGTTTCCGGAACTGTACATCCGATAAATTTATCTCCTTCCCCGTATTGCCCCTCTCCTGTCTTGAAGAAATACTTAGAATGTTCTGCTTTTTTGGGATTTCCCAAAGCAAGGAGCTGTCTTTTTATATTTTCTGCCGTCATCAAATGATATGCGTAAATTCTAAATATTAGTCTGCTCTGAAAACCCCAAAACTCGATTTTGGTGGCTTACAACTTGCTGAAAATCAGCGAGAATTTTGGGCGATTTTCAGCAGAAAAGACTTATAGGAGTGAGCTCAAATATTAAGGTGAAAACTCTAATAACGGATAAACTGAATACATTAATGCTGATTTACTGACTTAGAAAAATCACAACTCAGTTGACCCGTGACACCGGATAAGTACCTTCATAAAATCCCACAATATTTTGTGACATTTCAATTGACATATTTATACGGTCTTCGATGGTCTTTGTGCCGGCATGCGGAGCTAACACTACATTGTCAAGCTCAACCAGTTCGGGAATAATATGCGGTTCGTATTCAAAAACATCAAGTGCTGCGGCCCATATCTTTTTTTCTCTAAGCGCCTTAGCCAAAGCCTTTTCGTCCACCATACCCCCCCGGGCCGTATTAATGAATATGGCTGTAGATTTCATCATGTTCAGTTGTTTTTCGCCTATCATATGATATGTTTCAGGAGTGTAGGGAGCATTAAGTGAAATGTAATCAGCTGTCCTAAGCAGCTCCTCAAAAGTAAAATAACGGGCATTGTACTGCTTTTCAAGAGATTCATTCAATCTGTTCCTATTATGGTAGATTATCTCCATCCCCGATGCCACTGCACGCCTGGCAAGTGACTGTCCTATACGTCCCATTCCTATAATACCCAAAGTTTTACCATACACAGACTGTCCACTTTCGGCATATATACCCCAGTTAACGCCTTCTGGTAAACGCAACTTGCGATCATAATACCCTATACGTCGGCCTGCAGCCAGGAGAAGCCCGAAAGCAAACTCTGCCGTAGGTTCCCGTGTTGAATTAGGGATATTTGTAACTGTAACCCCTTTCGCTGTCGCATACTCTACATCAATATTGTTATACCCAACACCAAAATTGGAAATCAGTTCCAGCTTCACGGCCTTATCCAATATATCTTTGCCGGTATAAAAGCTGAAATTAGGGACAAGAACCTCGTAATCGGGAATCAACTCCATAACTTCATCTTTTGTAAAATAGGATTTATTTTCAGGAAGCGTAACCTTATATTTTCCCTCCAGCATTTTTAATCCTTCCGGTTTTAAACGATAAGCTATCAAAACTTTCTTCATTGTTGTAATATTAATGATATTAATGATTCTAACCGCATATTCAGGACAGATGATGTATCTTTTAACGAGTTATCAATGCAAATTGTTTTTGGGAAACAATTATGATTAAGTAAGTAGGTATGCTAACAAAAAAACGAGCCTTTAGACTCGTTTTTTGCTCTTCAGGCTGGACTTGAACCAGCGACCCTCTGATTAACAGTCAGATGCTCTAACCGACTGAGCTACTGAAGAATTAAATTTTCGATCTCAGAAAAGTGATGCAAAAGTAGTATAAATTTCCGAATTAACCAATATCTGTAGCGAAAAAAATGGACATCTAATTTTTTTGTGTAAAAACAGGCTCGGGAACGATCAATTTATGATTTGTCGAATATAAATATTTGAAACTTTTTATTACCTTTGAAACGTAATCAATCAGCATAAACAAAGATTAAAATGATATTCAAATTTCTAATTCTTTCCGATGAAGCAGATAACTTCAAAAGGGAAATCAAAATTGATGCCGATGCCACTTTTTTGGATTTCTACCATGTTATTTTAAACTGCACCGGTTTCAGCAATAAGGAAATGGCATCGTTCTTCTTATGTGACAACAAGTGGCGTAAGCTGCAGGAAATCACGCTGGTAGAAATGGATACATATTCTGATGAGGACTCCTATATAATGGAGAAATGCATTTTGAGCGACTATCTTGAAGATGAAAAGCAAAAGCTGATGTACGTTTTCGATTATCTCACCGAACGCGCACTATATATTGAATTATCAGAAATAATTCCCGGAAAAAACCTTGATAAAGCAATCTGTTCACTTTCCGTTGGCGAAGCACCCAAACAGCTATTGAATATTGAAGAAATAAAAACCGATGGCGTTTTATTGGATACCGGCGAATCGTTCTACGGTGATGAAAATTTCGATATTGATGAATTGGACAGAGAGGGATTTGAAGGATTGGATGATATCTCTGTTGATACAGGCGAAAGTGATATCTTTTGAATTGCCCCATCAACATTATCAAATCATCAATGAACGCCGGATATTAATTTAATAATAACGGGAAACTGAATCAATCCGTTTTAATATCGCTCATAATCGTTCAATCTGATTATTTACGGTTAAAGTTCAATTAAACCTGGTTTTGTATGTTTCAAACTCTCCAAATATCAATCAATCTCATTAAATCTGAATAATGAATACCCTTCTCGTGCTGCTTGGTCCCACAGGTGTTGGAAAAACCGAATGGAGCCTGCGCATCGCCGAAGAGATAAAAAGTCCCATCATATCAGCCGATTCACGGCAGCTATACCGGGGAATGACCATTGGAACAGCTGCTCCTACAGAATTACAACGTAAACGTGTACCACACTATTTCGTGGGAGTACTTTCACCTGAAGAATATTACAGCGCCAGTGAATATGAACAGGATGCCATGGCTCTGCTAAGTGAACTTTACAAGCAACATCAGGTTGTAATTATGACGGGGGGTTCTATGATGTATATCGATGCGGTGTGTAAAGGTATTGATAATATACCCTCTATTGATATCAGGTTGCGAAAAGATGTTCAGGAGCTCTACCGTAAAGAGGGGCTCGATCCTATTCGCCGGCAATTGAAAATTCTGGACCCTGCATTTTATGATGAAGTGGATCTGAAAAACCCCAAGAGGGTCATTCATGCATTGGAGGTGTGCCTGATGGCCGGGAGACCTTACTCTTCCCTACGTACTAACCCTAGAAAAAAGCGTCCTTTTAGTATAGTGAAGATAGGATTTACCCGCGACCGGCAAGAGCTGTATGAACGTATCAATAATCGTGTTAATCAGATGATAAAAGAGGGACTGGTTGACGAAGCTCGTCACTTTTATCCGCACCGTTATTTAAACTCACTTAACACTGTTGGTTACAAAGAACTTTTCGATTACTTCGACGGTAACTGCACGCTCGATTTTTCTATAGAGAAAATTAAACAACACTCCCGAAACTATGCCCGCAAGCAGATGACTTGGTTTAAGAAAGACCCGGAGATAAATTGGATAAACCTGTCAGAAGAAAATAGAGATGTGATAAATGAGATTAAGGATATTTTGAAATTAGATTGTTGAACAGATTCTTTTATTCATTGTATGAGTCCCGTCCGAAATATCTCGATTTTTCATGTTTTTGAAAAATGAGGTTTTAGGAGGGGACTCAAATATACAAATTAGAAGTACCGAAAAGCTAAATCTTACATAGTGTCGATCCTTTTTCCTTTTTTTATTGTAATCATTCAGTTTCATATAAAAATATATTTATACTTTTAATTATTCAGAACTTTTAAATGTCTCCCATTCATGTTTACTAATTTATTATGCGACTAATACTCCATTAATTAGCATTTTACAACAGTTCTTTATTCTGTATTAATGTTCACCACTCATCACACATGCATGGATTGAAACGCTTTTCTTCCATCGCTCATGGCGAGAATTACCGTTTGTTCTGCAGCAAGCAATGTCGCCACCGGCAAAATGATCTTATCGGCCGTTTCAGGTATCCCTAAGGTTTAAATAATTCATAATGACTACCCAATCGTATCAATTTGATCACATCACTGTTTTCGTCTATCCAAATTAAAAGAAAATCACCCTCGATATGGTATTTCCAACATCCCTTGTAATTTCCGACCAAAGGGAGAAGTTTAGTTTTTACAATTTTTTCAATTGTCATCTTTAATATAAATCGACCAACAATTATACGATCTTCAAAACTTCACATCATACAAATGTGAGCCATCTCGCTCAAATTCCATTACCCCCTTGTCGGTCATCGGATGCTTCAGAATAGCTTCTAACACATTATATGATGCAGTTACGGCATGGCAACCAACCATACTTACGCGATATATCTGATCAACATTTTTAAAACTAGCTCCTAACACTTTGCAAGAAAATCCGTATAATTTGAATGTATTTACAATATCAGCCACAACATCAATACCATGAGAGGAAATATTATCGAGACGATTGACATACGGTGCAACAAAGTCAGCACCTGCTTTTGCCGCAATTAATGCTTGTTGCTGGGTAAAAATTGCGGTTGCCGTAACATACATTCCCGCCTCTTTTACCATTTGTATTGCTCTAAAACCTTCTTTAGTTACAGGGATTTTAACAAAATAATTATTATCGAATTGAAAATAATCTTTATAGCACTTAGCTTCACGTAAAATATCATCCGCTTTTTCACTTATTGTTTGTACGTGAATCATTTTATCGCCTATACATTCCTGAATTTTAGGAATAATTTTTGATAAAGGTTCATTTTCATGAGCCAGAATAGTCGGATTTGTAGTTACACCCTCTATTGGAAAGTGCGTGAACAAATCTTTTATTTCATTTATATTTGCTGTATCTGCTAAATATATCATAATATTGTTTTTAATTAAATTATATCAAAAAAATATCTTTGCCTTATCTCTTTACATCAGCCTCTCCGAACGTGAGTTCTGAGTATCCTATTAAAACAACGTCTTCGTGAAACTGTTCATCAATATCGAAAATACACTTGCTATCGAAGGAAATAACTGGGACTTGGTCCCATGTATTACCTTGTTCATAAGCTTCTTGACGTCTCAAGGCAACTTTATCTAAAAGATGGCTTTGTCCGTCTCATAAGGAAACAAAATGTCTCCTTTTTTAACGGAATCACCCTTTCCCTTTTTTATTTCTGTTATGATATAGCTTTCAACTGATTGCCCCTTTCGTAGGCATAATGACTAAAACTGCCATAATTCTTGTCAATATCTTTTTTAAAACAATATATTGATTTCATCTTAAAAGAGAAGAAAGAAAATATAAAGTGGAGGACATATCTATTTCAATCATCGCACCGCTTCATAAGGGTTGTGTGGTCCAACCAGCTTTTGGTATGATTCTTACCGTTCAGGATTACCCTATCGATATAACGATTTTCTGCATTATTGCTAGGGGCATCAATCACTTTTTTTACCGTTTTCAAGATGAATGGTTGCTCTCTTGAATAACGTGGCACACATCACATAAAAAGCAAGGGACAGGGAGTATATTATGAATTGAATTATCCTTACTCATATTCGTTTGTCTTATTGATCTGGTTTAAAAACAGCATTGCTTCGCCCTCTGTCAATCCGCATATTTTCTCAAGAGTATTAAAAACCCCGTGCTCTTTCAATTCCTTGTGAAACTCGATATCCGGGGGATACATCTTACCGTTGATATCTGTTGCCTTGAATCTCAATGCCGATTCCAGAACCTTCCCTATCCTGTCATACGGCAGTCCGTTATTATACGCCGACATTAGTGGTGTAACAATCCTATCGTCGAATGATAGCTTACGAGGCAGATCGCAACCAACCCGAAACACCGTATCTTCCAAAAGTTGATTTGAAAAACGACGAAGCAAATCATCAATATGCTCATACAGGTGGCGGGTTGAAAACACACCGGGATATTCATATTGTAGAGCTCCAGCACTCTGCTGCATTGCTTCATGTACGAAAGCCATTATCCTCCCATCTTCAAGCACCTCCCATAAAAAAGTCTGTTCGGGGTGAAATCTATATCCGAGATAGGCAGTCGCAGCATGCCCAAAATTGTGAATGAACAGTTTGCGATCGACCCAGGCTTTCATGTTCTCTTTCGCTTGCATTCCAGTAATAACGGGTATGGGATTTTTAAATGCTTCCTTGTTTACGATAAGTGTGTTGTAAGCCTCTGCATAAACAGAAAGGATGTCATTATCCTGGTGATTAACAGTGAAAGGCACCATTTTCCCGATACTTGTTTCCACAAGTCCCACATATTTGTTCAAAGGATAGCTTTCCGGCAGAACTTTCGCCAACTCATCACGCATAAATACATCCGCGTTCCGCATATTTTCTGCCAGGACGATATCAATCTTTCGTCCCGGACATACGTTTTCGCGTGCCAGCAATCCGCGTGCCAGCGTGGGAACGATATGTTTCAATCCGTTCTTTCCGATAGATACGGCAATGATATCTGCAGAGATAATCTCACAGATGACCTTTTCCTCATCCTGGCCCTGTACACCCCGTACATTATCTACAACAATTATTTCCGGACTCGTATCACAGATAATGACTTTGTAAGAATGTTTCTGATTTAAAGCATCGACAATGTTTTGGTCTATATCAATAAAAACAACTTCATATCCGGAACGGCTGAACAGTTGACCAATAAATGAGCGCCCAATTTTTCCGGCACCGAATAAAACCAATTTTGGAGATTTGGTCATTCTTATTTATCTTCCATACTCATTACACAGACAAAAATGCATGGGTTCATCTTCCATGATTTCCGGATAGCGCCCAAGTGATTCATAAAAACGATTATCATTACTATCATCGTTTACCGTCGAGACTTCACCCACAAGTGCCGGTCCGCCTTCCGCCCAGAAAGCATGATACACATACGGTTCAAGGCAGATACTGTCACCCGGTTTCAGGCTAAAAACATCACCAGCATTAAATGTTTTCCTCACACCGTCTATTAATAAAGAAAATCGCTCATTGGTTTTTTCTTCCGTTTGCTTATCGGCTTTCCATAGTTGAATGCAAAGATCTCCCCCACCCCGGTTAATAATATCTTCCATCTTTTTCCAGTGAAAATGCATTGGAGTGACCTGCTTTTCTCCAACAATCATTATTTTCTCACAGTATGTTTTATAAGGCACACGCGAAGGGTAGCCGTTACGAAGGGTAAATAAAGTCAACCCTTCTTCTTTAAAGCGTCCTTTCCCGAAATCGGTAATATCCCAACCCAATTGTGCCAACCGTATCTCTTCATACTCTTTACCTTTGGTCTTCCACTCTTCCGGAGTAAGGTATGCCCATGAAGGCAATTTGAATGAATGCTGTTTATAAAATTCAATCGCAAAGTCAATGGCATTGTTAATTTCACTTCGTTTCATAATCAATCTGTTTTTATGTATTTCTGTAATTCGAATAACGGAACCGCTCCTCCCGTACTGTTTTCGCTCAGCAGGTTAAACCTCGCATTCGCATTGGCCAATAGAAGCATTTCATGCAGTGAGAACCCTTCATGAATAGCATACAATGCACCGGCACAGAAGGCATCACCGGCGCCTACCGTACTTTTTATCTCGGCTTGGGAGACTTTAAACGCCGGCACAAATAGTTGTTGTCCGTCTTTTTGCATAACATACCCTCCCTCAGGAAAATGGATCACGACCATCTTATTTACTCCCTGGTTGAAAAGATCTTCAGCAACTTTAGACAGGTTTTCCCGGCAAAGCGTATCCTTTTTCCGAAGTGCTATATCCGTACAGGCACCGGCTTCTATCTCATTACAGATAAGATAATCTACATACTTTAAACTTGGTATGACCACACTCCGAAATCGTTCGCCTTGCTCCGATACAACATCAATGGATATTTCGTATCCCTTTGATTTTAGCATATGCAAGACTTTTGCCCCCACGGTACCATACTTTTCATCGAATGAGTCCAATTTATCCAATAACAACAGATACCCCAAATGGAAGATTTTTGCCGACGATTCCATTTTTTCAAGGTCGGAATAATCCAACAGCGCGTTTGATCCCCTGTAATGAAAAAATGTTCGTGCCCCGCTATGCATTTCCGACATCACATCAGTAAAAGAGGTTGTAACTCCGTCACGTATTGACATATACCGATTATCTATATTGTATTTAGCAATCTCATCCATAATATATCTGCCGTTGTCGTCATTACCAACTATTCCCCCTGCCCATAAAGGTATATCTGTTTGCAACCTTGCCAGATTGACGAGCACGTTATGCGCACATCCACCTAAAGCTCTCCCGGCTACAAGTTTGATATTGGCCAGATTGCCTTTTCCCGGCCAGGTATCGATCATTTTAATATGGTCGATGACCCAATTCCCTGCTGAAATGATTCCGTTGCGTTGCATATTCCGTTTCTTTATACTTTATTTGGTTATTGATCTGTATCCGTTATACGAAGGTGGCATATCGTTTTCTTTACTCCCCCACTTAAGATTGGGTTTATCACCCATTTGCAATTCCAAAAGAGCTCCTTTTACCAAATCTTCGTGAGAAAACCAGCATTTGGTCAAATCGCTACCGTTGAGACTAGCTCTTTGTATGTATTTGTTTTCACCTGAATTATTATAAGCGTTGATTATGAATTGTTTCCCATTGGGTAGATCGATGGTTATCTTTTCAAATACTGGGCTCCCAATGTTGTAAAACGGAATACCCGGGGTTACGGGAAAAAATCCCATCATGGAAAATACGACAAAAGACGACATACCTCCTCCGTCTTCGTCTCCGGGAATACCGAACAGGTTGTCCGCAAACCAGGTATCCAGCAACATACGAATACGCTTTTGGGTTTTCCATGGTGCCCTCAGATAATTGTACAGGTAAGGAATATGGAAGCTCGGCTCGTTGCCCATCGCAAATTGTCCTACTAAGCCCGAAGCGTCAGGTTGTGTGTACCAAAATCTGAATTTCGGAAGTCCGAGATCTTCACGGAACAACTGATCGAGTTTTTCTTCTGCCTGCTCCTTTCCTCCCATAAGATCAAAAAGTCCATACAAATCATGTTTGGCTGCCCAGTTAAAAGTATATGCATTATTTTCCGTAAAATATTCCCGTCCGGCAAAACGGGGATCGAAATGTTCAATCCATTCGCCGTTCTTGTCTTTAGGCCAAACAAAACCTTTTTCGACACGAAAAACATTGCGATAATTCAATGAGCGGTTTAAAAATAATTCGCGATCCTTTTCATTGCCTGTAAAATCAGCCATTTGCGCGATGCACCAGTCGCTATAACTATTGTCGATCGTAACGGATACGCTTTGCCGTTTTTCCCAATCTGGATCTACTTCTTTTACAGTTTCTTCTTCGCCGGGCCATAGTCCGGGCATGTATCCCTTTTCATTGTAAAAATAATCAAGAGACGTTGCAGGACCATTATTCCAGGGCAAAAGAGTAGCTTCCAAAGAACCTTTTTTAATACCCTCATAGGCTTTGTCAAAGTCAAAATTCCGCAATCCTTTCGCCCAGGCATCCGTCATCCAGATAGCCGCGTTGTTGCCAGTCATTGCCGGCCAATCACCAAATACGACTGCGAAGGAAGGCATCCATCCGCTTTGTTCATACATGGTTATATATGAGCGGATCCGTTCCTGAGCCAATGCCGGATTCAGAATCATACCCAATGGTTCTAATGCAATATAATTATCCCATAGCCAGTTATCCACATAAAAGGGCTTATCGGATTGATGTACCTTGTGATCGAAAGCACTATAATACGCCCCATACTCATTGATATCGACCATACGTTCATAACTACGGTACAAGGCAGTATAAAAGACCCTTTTCTGCGCTTCTGTTCCCCCTTCCACATTAATTTGTGACAAAACCTTGTCCCAGGCATTATAGGCAGCCTTTTTGACCTCATCAAAATTCCATCCGGGAATTTCATTATATAAATTTTGTTTTGCCTTTTCTACACTGATATAAGAAATACCGTATTTAAAGCGTACGGTTTTCGCGTTTTGACCGATTTTCAATAATGCGTGTTTCTTTTCGTTGTCTTTATACCGGATATCTTCGATGTCCACATCAGTTTCAGCATATAAGTACGCTTTCATCCCCTGAAAATGATCGGTTCCGGTTATCACTCTTTTGTCGGCCTTCAACTCTCCTTCACCGTTGAGAATGCCCAAACGAAAAAAATTATGATCATTCTCCGCAAAAGTCACCTGAAAGATCGCACTTCGCTCAGCGGTTGTAAATTCAATCACATCATTTTTCACTTCAGAAGCTACCTGATAGTAATAAGGTGTCGCTTGTTCCTTTTCTATGTTGAACTTTTTATCCCATAAATCCGATTCACCACTTACAGGCAAAAACTGAAAAACATAAGCAATACGGTGAGAAGCCACATTTAAAGGGAAGTAGCGTATCTGGTCATCCAACTGGTCCTTCTTCATCGGATAAGACCTCAGCATGCAGTTCGGCAACTGTACGGTAGGTCGTGTAGGTTCAAGTATAAGTCCTACACCACCGATGGTCGGGTCTACATACGACAGGTTTGATTGCGCAAAAGCGATAGGTGAAATAAGAAATAGTACTATTAAAATATAATTTCTAAACATAGCCTTAAAAAAATTAATCATTGATTGTATTCTTCAATCGTTTTGATAGCCGACCACAATACACCGGCTGTGCCTCGATATGCCCCCGAACCTTTAGGCTCACCGTCATGCGACCACCATTCGTAAAAACCATCATGTGCAATTGTTCTGTCAAGCATAGGGGATATGGCTTCATATGCTTCCGCATAAAAACCGTTGCGGGCTAACTGTTTAACCATTCGCGCCCCGAACCATGTCCAATCACCACCATTCTGATAGCCATAATCGCCGCACTCGTATAAAATTGGATTATTAAAAAATCCGATGGGATAAAATGGATATATCGTTAAGCCTATAGATTGGGCTCCAGCCTTTTCAACATTCTCTTTCATCTTTTTGTATGAACTAATAATTTCCTTCTTTGATAACAATCCGGCTTCTATTGCAATCGCCGTACCTCCGTGATAATATATCTCCAATTCGTTTAATTCTGGGGGGAAAGGGGATTTATCAAGATAGAGATGGGGAATGAATTTCTGGCGTTTCTCGTCCCATAAATGTATCCTTACATTTGTGAATATTGTATGGAATGTTTCTGACCAGAATTCTTTATTGTGCGTGGTGACAGACAGTAAATCCTTTATCGCAATGATAAACATCGCATTGTCATAAATATCCACACAGAGATGTGACGTACTGTCTAAACAAACGCCCCATTCATGCTCAGGTTGCACATCGCCCCAATCGATCGTGGTAGCCCCCCACAGTAAACCGTATTTATCGGAATAACGATGATCTAAAAGATAATACATAGCTTTTTCCATCCGTGACAATACGGATAAACCGTTAATTTTCTCTTGCAGAATTGTCGTATCACCGGTAGCTCTGATATATTTTGCAACAGCTTGTACAAGCGACGTCTCCTGATCGGTTTCAACCGTGTTCTTGTGAGCCATAAAACCGGGAGCACTGTCGGAATACCGGTAATCATAAGACCCATTCGCTTTCTCTTTTGGCACATATCCGTCCGGAATATCCCCGTCTCCTTTCTGGAAATGAAAAAACATCAGCAAGGCTTCCCTTATTTCATGAGAACGGCCCACGTCACAAGCTAATTCAAGAAATGTATTCAGGTCCCTGATCCAAATCTCATTATAATGGCCGCCGGCATTCAAACCGGTTGAAATGAATTCTTCGGCTTTATTTACCACTGATTCCAAACGTTTGTCATCCGCAATCTGGTTTCTTAATTTTCTATCCTGACAACCGGCAAACAGCATAAGACAAACAAATAAAACAGTAGTTAAAAAATATTTTTTCATATCCATTAGGTATTTATTCATACGATTATTTTATTTTTCGCAATATGATGTATGAAATTATTTGAGTTATTGCACAGAAATTTTAAAATCCACTTTCAACATAAAATTTTTATACTTTCTTAGAGTGATGATATTACCTCCGTTTGTAGACTCCCCTCCATCACCTTTAAGAACTTTTAATATCCCGTTTTAACTACCCAGCCTTTTTCAGGGAACTGATCGAGTTTGGTACCACGCCATCCTTCAGTAGTTTTTCCGTTCCATAACAGCTTCCATCCATCTCTGGCTTTTTTTATAGAAATAGTTTTGGCAATTAAATTAATCTGCTTGATTTCATCTGGGTTTTCATTAATTTTAAATTGATCAGGATTTTCAGTTATGATGCGTATATTTCGCCATGCAACAGCTTTTCCTTCTAATTCCACATTTCCAATAGAGTGAACTTGCGGGGCAATAAAGCTGGAAGGTGTCTTATCATCTAAAAAATCGGCACAAGGTATGCCATTTACCCATGTGCGAATTGAGCTACCTATTGCCTCTATGCGAGCTTTGTTCCACTCATTCTTTCTAAATGCTTTTTGCCCTGCAGAGTTGTGCCCCATCGAATACAACCATCCACGACGTGCTTCATCGTAAACACCTCCGGTCCAAACTCTGGTAGAAGGATCAATCTCAAACTGATACCCATGCACTCTGCCGTTTTGATACTCTTCTAAGCTATTACTTCGGAGCTGGGCAACTGAATTTAGGCCATCATCAACTTTAAATTCAAACTCCAAAATAAAATCATCGTACATTTTTTTGTTGCTAAAAACGTATTGGGTGATCCCATTTTAGATATTCCTACAATTGTCTTGTTCACAATTTTATACTCTGCTGTCCCATTTAACTTGGTCCAACCTTTTAGATTTCTCCCGTTAAATAGATCCTGCCATTTTGCTATAACTTGCAGCATTGGTCTTTGAATATATACCGTTCATGGCTAATCTTGCGGATACCAATGCGGCACTTTTAATAAATTCTCTTCTTGTTGTCATAACATATTTTCAAGAGCTAATGCTTCGTATTTCATGTTTATTATGGATTTCACTCCTCATTATTCCCTCTTTTCCATTAATCCGAATAGGATCCATAAACTGAAAATTCGGCCAAATGAGCATGGACGGTCTTACCGGCTGTCAAGACAATCTTGATAAATTGTAAAGTTGGTTTTCCCTCCAAAAAGAATTGTTGCACTTTCCCGTCTACCGGTTCGAAATCGAAACTGCCGTAATCATTCCATGTGATGCCATCCTTACTTCCCTCAATGTTGAATTTTGTGAAACTTTGATTGGCATAATTTGATCTCGGGATAAGTTCAATATACTTTACGGTCACTTTTCTTTTCATATCAATTGCAAGCCAATGAGGATATCCAGGCGAGGCGGGTTTATGTTTGGAATGCCAATATGTATTCGGGTCATCGTCAATCACTTTCTCAGGACCTCCGTTTGGTGCCTGGGTATCGGCTGCGTTTGAACTCGCGGTAATGGCCCAACCATTTTTTTTCATTTTTTGCGGAGGCATGGTTCTTAAATAATAGTCAGTATAAAAAGTATCGATAGCGCCAACCTCAGGAATATAAGCAGTCCTATACCTATATTGGGTTCCACCTTTAAAATCGGTAATGGTAGTACTGACATCATCGACCATGGCAAGTATAGTACGATCAAGCCCCTGACTGTTTTTGTAAACTATCTCTGAAAAGATAGCTCCTTTGGCTATATCGGCTTTCTCCCAATTAATGATCCATCCGTCATCTTCAGAGACCACTTCTTCCGAAATATTTCTGTTAAAAATGCCTGCTTGATAAATTGCCCCGTAAGATCTCCCGGATACCTCTACCGGGATCGAAGCATTACCTGCGGCATCAAAAGTTTTTATGATAAACGTGTAGGTATTTTCCTCTAATCCTTCTATAAAGCAGCGGATAGTATCTAATTCTTGTGATACATCCAACTCCACTGAATCAGTATAGTTATTCCAATAAATCTTTGATCTGGACACTTTGGGATCAGATCCCTTAAGCCATGAAACCTGAACTCTATCTCTGCCCGCAGCAATAAAGGGAGAAGTTGCTTTTCCCGGGTAAATGATCCCGTTGGGAACAACATGCTCCTTATAAATTTCATCCATATTCTGACAAGAAGAATACAGGAATAGTACAATGATACTTGATAAAATATAATTAAATGTTCTCATTGGATATAATTTTAATCGATAATTTGTCCCCAAAAAGATATTTCAGCAATGATTAGTTGCCCACTGGTAACTTCCGAACCATGGGTTGCATAAGTTGAGTTGGTCTTGAACCGAATATATTTCACCGGCCGATATGGATTTGGTATCTTGTCAGAAACAACTAATTCACAATCAATCCCTTCAACTCTAGCATAGTTTTTATCTTCGGCTGTTATGGTTCCTACAGAACCTTCCTCAGAATAGCCCGATGGTTTAAAAGCTTCAAATTCACCCAAAAGATGCCAGTTATCCCAACTTCCATCGGAAGGAGGGAGTTCGGATCCCCACAGTTCGAACGTTCTTGGACTTGAATTCATATATTCATCATTCAACCGATGATGTACCTTGAATCGGCTAATGGATACTTTATGTCCTAAAGAGATGGTGAAGTGTTGAGGTATTGGCTCCGTATTTTTTCCTGCATAGACATTCCCCCCTCTGTTGCTGGTTATGCCATCCCACATTCCCTCTATTGCATACTGAGGACCTTGGATATACTCCCAACTGTCCCCGGGTAGTTTCATATTTTTAAAATTATCCTTTGGAATTTCTTCTTCAAGAACAGGTATAATCGTTTGTACCAGTGTGTCAGACTTGTTGTTCCATCGATCTCTGATATACAGAGCAAAGTTCAGCTCCTTATTCTCGAGACCTCTTCGGTAAAAACTTCCGCCTGGTGCTTTTGTGTAAAAAGTTTGTAATGGTAACCATTCACCCGTTCCTAACGAATCGATCATAAGTACCAATGCCAAATTAGCTCGAGCTTCATTGGTGAATTCAATTTTTACACCACCGAAAGTGGCATCCATACTCTTGGAGGCGATGATAATAGGCGGTTCTAATGGGTTAACATTCACGGCAACGGGTTTAGAAGATTTGCCATTTCGTCCGATACTATAGAGTCTTACTTCATACGATTTTATTTCCCCAAGTCCTTCAACAAGCAAGGAGTCGGTGTATAATGAAGCCTCCGATTTCACGATTTGTCCGGGAGTCCTTTCATATTCTGCTTTCACTCCTAATAAATTTTCGTCGTCAGGTATAGAGTACCGAATAATAGCCCCTCCGGATATATTCTCAATTTTTGTAATTGTTACAGGTGCGGGAGCAGGGGTTGCGTCATCAATCTGATCGATGCGACCTTCTTCTTTACAACCTATAAAGATTATGAGAACAGAAAATATCCACATTGACAGCAAAGCAATACTTTTATTCATATTTTCCATATTTTTACATTCATTTTTTTCAATACATTTTACCAACCAATATTTTGAACAAGATTTCTGTTATTCTCGATATATGCTTCTCTTAACGGCCAGAAATAATTTTTTACGGAAAATTTCTGTTCGAATAGGGGAACAACTTTATAAAACAGGTCCGGATTACCTTCGGTAACATTCCATCCCTCTATCGGGGTTTGATAATACGAAGGAGCAGTTTTCCACCGCCGAATATCCCAAAATCTTTGACCTTCAAATGCCAATTCAATCAAACGTTCCCTATGGATAATTTCTCTCATTCCATCCTGTGTGAGATATTTTTTCGTGTTAGCGAAATTGTCCCATGAATATTTGACACCTTGCAATCCTGCTCGTTGTCTTACCAAGTCGATATATGTAAATAATTCACTTTGATTTTCACCTATTGGTCCCTCGGTTTCATTAATAGCCTCGGCATACAGAAGGTATAAATCTGCCAATCGGATTACAGGCCAGGGATAGTACTCAATGTCATATCCGTTTTCGGAGGATTGCACATTTTGAAAATGCACATTTTTCTTCCACCAATATCCCGTAAATGGGCCATATTCACGACCTCTGTTTTTTCCTTGCGTACCGCCTCTGCGAGCGGCTACATAAAACAGATCGAGTGGTTTCGAATCGTCGTATTTTCCTTGTCCGTACCATATTCCGCCGTCGAACCCCAAATTGGCATAAAAGCGAGGTTCACGATTAAAATGTAATAGAATGGTTTGATATCCCTCGCGGATATAAAGATTGTCCTGTTTCCCGGCAACTTTTAGTTCTAACACATCTATTCCTGCCCATTCCGAATCTTCCTCAATGGGGACACCATGATCGGTATAGAACAATTTCGCAATTTTGAGCGGCGGTTGCAATTGCGATCTCATCTGAAAATTATCGATGTAACGGATATCCAGATTGGGCGATGCCAATCGTTGATTTTGCAGAATATTGCCACGACCGGTCTTGGTGTTTGCCCAAATGATTTCACTGTTCCATTTGTCACAAAAAGCATTTCTGATGGATAATTGAGTAGTGATCGTATCTGTCAGTTTGTATTGTTGATAATTGGGATTGTAGGTGTATAATTTCATTCCGGCACTATGACAGGTTTCAATCGCCTCTTTACATGCTGTTACGGCTTTTTCCCATTTTGATATTTCATATTGAGCTGGGAAAAGAGGTTTTCCATCCGGATTTTTCAAAGTAACCTGATCGGAATTTCCATTGAATAACGGACTGGCTGCCGTGACCAGTACCTTTGCCTTCATCGCTGCGGCAATGGGTTTAGTGATTCTCCCCAGGTCTGAGGTAGGGTTGTCTATAATCAAGGGAAGATTCGGCATAGCCCCATCAAGCAGTTCAACAATATAATGGAAACAATCATCAATGGGATTTCTATAGACTTTTACTTCATCCACACCTGCATCAATGGGTAAATTCTCTTTTATCAATGGAATTGGGCCATACATACGTACCAGGTAAAAATGGTAATAAGCTTTTAAGAAAGTGACTTCTGCTTTCCATAATTTTTTTTCCCACTCTGGTAAATCGGGAACTTTGTCTACATTTTCCAAAAAAATATTGCAATGTCTCAATGCTTTATAGAGACTCACCCAATAACCGTTTCCTATAGGGTTGTTAGAGTTTTGGAATCCTTGCGCCAATCTAAACATATCCTGTCCAAATTGTGAGGGTGCAGGATCAATGAGTGACCACATCTCATCTCCGCCTATAATCGCAGGATCGGATCCCAGATTACCATCCTGAGGTAAGTATGAGTAACAGGTATACAGGTACTTCTTAGCTTCTGACCTCATGGTAAAAGCCATTTCAATAGTAGCGATATTATCTGGTACAATATCCAAATAGTCCGAACAAGAGATGCTTATTGTTCCTATGAGAAAAAATGAGACCAAATAAAGAGTGATTTTATTTCTTTTCATTTTATAAGCGATTAATTAATTGTTAAATTTATTCCAGCATTAAATACCCGCTGAATAGGATATCCCAGCCCTTCACCGGCCATTTCCACATCCCATAATTTGAATTTGCTGAATAGGAGCAAGTTGTTTCCACTCAAATACAATCTCAGATTACCTAGATGATATTTCTTTTGCCATTTTCCTGGTATTGTATATCCGATTTCGGCTTGTTTCAAGCGAACAAATGATCCATCACGCATAAACCAAGTACTTGTCTGAATATTGTTCTGGTTGAGTGTTGGAGAAAGTCTTGGCCAAATGGCATACATATCCTGGTTTGCTTCCGACCAATGGCTGTCCGCATATGCTTGTAATATCTGAGTCTGGTTCCGGAATGGAGAGGTGTTTGCCGCGTTCATCCAGAATGATTCGTTCGCTGCTCCCTGAAAGAACAGGGAAAAGTCAAACCTCTTATATCCCATTGAAAAACCAAACCCATAAACAATTTCAGGGACGGTAGGGTATCCTATTGGTACTTTATCCGCTTCTGAAATTTTACCATCTCGGTTTATATCGGTATACTTTATATCTCCTCCGCCATATACGGAACCGAATCCCTGATAGGGTGAATTATCTGCTTCCGCATCATCCATAAATAATCTTTCTGCAATATAGCCCCAGGTCTGATTCAAGGACTGCCCCACCCTTGATCTCCAATATTCATTATATTGGGGTTCTTCAAAAACCTCAAACTTACTGCTTGCATAAGTGAAATTACCTCTCGCGGATGTCCAAAAATCTTTATTCCATGATTGTTGGTAGTCTAAAGAGATATCTATTCCTTTTCCTGATGCCTCTCCAACGTTTGCTCTTATTGGTGCAGTTAATCCCATGGTCGTGGGAATAGCTTCCCTTGTCATTAATATCTTGCTACGATGTTCGGTAAAATATTCGGCAATGATATTAATCTTGTTCCATAATCCAAATTCCAAAGCATAATTGTTTTTTAAAGAAGTTTCCCAGCTAATATTCGGGTTTGAATATCTCGAAATAGAAATGCCTGAAAGTCCCTTATCTACGTTGGTTCCAAATGTTGCTCCATAATTTCCATCATTCATATTTACATTGGATAGGTAGAAAAATCGATCACTGGATGTGCCTATCTGGTCATTTCCAACCAACCCATAACTATATCTTAATTTTAAGTTTGAGATGACAGGCTTTATCGGATCCCAAAAATTTTCATTGGAGACCACCCATGCAACACCGGCTGACGGAAAGAAGCCAAATCGTTTATCTTTCGAAAAGCGCTCGGAGCCATTATACCCGAAATTGAATTCTGTAAAATACCGGTTTTCATATGAATAGGTTAATCTTCCTGATAGGCCAACATTCCTCGAAGGGAGGGACAATTGAATATTTCCTGCATTAGCTTTGCTCTGATCCCGCAACATATAGACTAAAAGCCCGCTTACATTATGTTTTTCGTTGAATGTCCGTTGATAATTCAATGTGGATTCCATGTACATGATACTGGTTATATCCTTGCCCCCTTCTGAATAATTCAAATATTCTGTACCGTTATCATTCGTTTGTATCAGTTGATATTTGTCAGTTACACTGTAATAACTGCCGATTTGGTAATAATAAGGATTATAAAACCTTCGAACATCATATTTCGACACTCTTGTGATATTCATTAATCCTTTGATTGAAAGTCCTTCGGTCAAAAAATTAAGATCCTGCTTGAGCTCCAGGTGTGCCATCATTTGTGATCTTTTTTCTTCCCTATACCCTCTTACCATTTCAGCATAGGGATTGGTATATGAATCGTCATAATTCCCGAACATAATATGATTAACAAATTTATGTTCTTCATCTACCGGGTAAAAAGCGGGGAACATGACCGGATTGGCGTGCATTACCATATTATACATCTCCTTTCCTGTATAAATAGGACCTGTATAATCATCGAAATTACCGTTTAACCGGACGATCATTTCGGTTGTTTTTGTCAAATCAATATTAATATTACTTCGCAATGTGTAAATTTCAGATTTGATGTTATTATTAAAATTGTTTCTTTTATCTACATTAAGAATCCCGTTATCTACGCTATAAGAGCCAGCTACATAATATCTGGCAACGCCACCGCCACCACTAACATTGAGATTTACTCTCTGGTTAGCTGTGTAATCTTTGAACAACATATCTTTCCAATGGACGGCAGGATAGATAAGGGGATTCATTCCTGCAGCCGTATTCTCAATTTTCTCATCACTGTACGGTAATTCGCCTAGGGGATCCCGAGTGAGCACTGCTTCATTATGGAGTTTCATATATGTTACCGGATCGGCAATTTTTATGTCTTTCGTCGGTTGAGAAATAGAGTTCTCTATGCGGACTGATATCTTCGCAGGACCTTCTTTCCCCTGTTTAGTTGTAATGAGAATGACCCCATTGGCACCTCTTGCGCCGTATAACGCGGTGGCTGTAGCATCTTTCATTACGGAGAAACTTGCAATATCATCGGGTTGTAACCTGGCTAAATCAGTAGTGGTTAGTTCAATCCCGTCAATCAATATTAAAGGATTCTTGTTCTCTCCGAAGGTGGTGATACCACGTACAAAAAAGTCAGCATAATCCTGTCCCGGTTCGCCACTTCGCTGATAGGATATAACACCAGCCATTCTACCGGCAAGAGCCGTAGTAAGATTGCTTGATGGAACTTTGAGTTCGGTCGGATTTACTGTCGTGATTGAACCTATTACACTCTCTTTCTTTTGCTTTCCGAAAGCAACAATCGTTACTTCTTCGAGTTCGCTTGTCTCCGGCCTTAAAGACACCTCGATAAACGTTTTATTTCCAACCTCAATGGTTTGTGACTGCATCCCTAAAAACGAAAAAACGAGTTTATCGGATGTGGTCACTTTAATTTCAAATGTTCCATCTATATCCGTGGTTACTCCTCTTGTTGACTTATCTACAAGGATGCTCACGCCCGGCAACGGTTCACCGGTTTCCGCTTCTATCACTTTTCCCTTTACTTGTACCGGTTGCTGTGCAATTAACGATAATGGAAAAAGAAAAATTAAAAAAAGTAATTTCGTTTTTTTCATTAGTAAAATCTATTATAATAATTTAAGTTTGTTGATAAGCATAAGCTAAACCGGTTAACTAATCATGTATAAAAAATAGTATCTTCATGATCAATTAAGTTATAAATAGAATGTGTAATTTCGGCATCGAGGACTAATTGTTGAATATTTTTAATCCCTTTGATCTGTTCAATCAGCATTTCAACTGCTTCCTCTCCCATTTTTTTGATCGGTTGTTCAATATAATTAATCGGAATATTGTTAATGGAAATCGTATCTATTTTATCAAAACAAAACACTTCCATCTCCTCTGAAACCTTTATATTTTCTCTATGCATATACTTTATTCCGGTAATAAACACCCTTCTGGAACAAAAAAATATAGCCTCAACCTTATCAGGATTATTTTTCAGATCTACAATAGCTTGCCTAATTTGCTCTTCTTGTTCTTCATATTTAATGTCTTTTATTAGTGCAGGATCCAATAAATTATAACGTTTCATTGTATCAATATATCCCTGCCTCCTATCCGTCAATGCATTAAGATTAATATCGTAACATATAATTGCAATTCTCCTATAGCCTTTTTCTATTAGAAACTTAACTGCATCTGTAGATGCTTTATAATTATCCACAATTATATAGCTGGCTTGAATATCCGGATAATAACGGTCAACTTGCACCATAGGGACATGTCTTTTAACGATTCTATCAGCAATTCTACCTCCTCCAGCAACAGGAACAAGAATAATTCCGTCTATCTGTTTATTTAACAATATTGTAACTACATCATCAAATTCTTCTAAAGATTCGTTCGTATTTGTGGTAATCACCACATAACCATATTTTTTGGCACGTTCTTGAATGTGAAATGTAAGATTTCCAAAGAATTCATTCGAAATATCAGTCACAATAACTCCAATAGTCATGGTCATTCCGGTACTGAGGCTACGTGCAATCTCATTCGGGTAATAATTCATCTCTTCCGCCATTCGTCTGACTTTTAAGCACATTTCTTCGCTAATACGATTACCTTTTGCCTTACCACTCAATACAAGGGAAACTGTCCCCTTTGAAACTCCTAACCTGTCTGCTATATTTTGCATTGATACCTTTTTCATATTTTTTAAACCTGAGAGCAAACGCTAAACCGGTTAACTATATATACAACAAAACGTTCTAAATTTTTGCAATTGTATATTAAAATCTCATACGAAACAAAATATTTAAATTTATTTTGCATCATTTAATAGACACGATAATTTACTCTTAATATATGTAAACAGCGTAAGAAACGGGCTTCAGCAGTTTTCTTATAAATGAACAACACAAAATGCAAGCAGATAACTTGATTTAAGAAAAACCCGGAGATAAATTGGACAAACCTGTCAGAAGAAAACAGAGATGTGATAAATGAGATTAAAGATATTTTGAAATTAGATTGTTGAACAGATTCTTTTATTCATTGTTTTAATTCTATATCAAAACAAAAAGGAGTCAGTAATGAAACCAAAATATTTGCCGGTCGATCACGACTATTTTGAAATCTTTGACAGAGAAATGGAAAAAGAAGAGGCAAGGGTAATATATTTTGCTTTTTCAGATGAGCCTGAACTGGAAGAGTTGCGTGGGAAGATTATGAAAATCAGAGAAATAAAAGACGAGGGGTATTATCTTTTTTTTGAAAATGGCGACAGAGTGCGTTTAGACCGGATTGTGGTTATCAATGGAATTCCAGGCCCGGCTTATGACGAATACGACTCGTATGCCCTTGCCCCTCTTACATGTCAGGCAGGTTATGACAATTGCAATTGGTAGTAAAATCATTATCTTTGCTAGTGATTTATTTTTGAACAAAGTCTTATGGCACTCAAGCAGCAACAGGAACTAAAACAAATACAGCGACTCTCCCCCTTGCAAATGCAGGTGATAAAGTTAGTGGAGTTGAACTCCATTGAGGTGGAAGACCGGATTAAACAGGAGGTTGAAGATAATCCCGCGCTGGAGACTGCCGATGCCGAGATATCGGCCGATGTCGAAAATGAAGATATGGAAAGCGGGGAGGACACGTCTCTTTCGCAGGAAGATATGATTCTTGGCGACTATTTCTCGGAGGATGACATCCCCGACTATCGCCTGAACGCAACATATCATAAAAACGAAACAAATATTGCCGAAATAAATTACTATGACGATAAATCGCTCAGCGATTACCTTCTGGAACAGATAAGGTTGTTAAATCTGGACAACCGGAAACAGTTGATCGCGGAATATATTATCGGTAGCCTCGATGAGAATGGTTATCTGCAGCGCGACCTGCAATCGATATCAGACGACCTGTTGTTCCAGCAGCAAATGGAGGTCACTCCTCTACATCTGGAAGATGTATTATATGAGATACAGGATCTCGATCCGGCTGGTGTGGGAGCCCGTGGACTGCAGGAGTGCCTGCTGATACAGCTGAATCGCTGTGAACCAACACCATCAGTAAGTCTTGCAAAAAAAATACTTAAAGATTATTTTGATGAGTTTTCACGAAAACACTACGATAAGATCATGCGACGGATGAATATTTCACAGGACGATCTACGGGATGCCATTGAAGAAATCACGTCGCTGAACCCGAAACCTGGGAATAACATTGGAGATACTATGCAGACTGCAATGAACAATATTACTCCCGATTTCATCGTAGACTCCTATAACGGTGAAGTATCTATACACCTAAATAACAGCAATATTCCTACACTGAAGGTGAGCCGCAGCTTTTCGGAAATGCTGAAAGGTTACAGCGATAATAAAGAGAGTATGTCAACCGATGATAAACAAACAATGCTTTTTATGAAACAAAAGGTTGATTCCGCTAAATGGTTCATAGATGCTGTCAGACAACGCCAAAACACACTACAAAAAACCATAGAGGCAATTGTACACATTCAGTACGACTTCTTCCTTACGGAAGATGAAAAATGCCTAAAACCTATGATCCTAAAAGATGTTGCTGAAAGAACAGGTTTCGATATTTCTACCATTTCCCGAGTAAGCAACAGCAAATATGTACAGACCAACACCGGTGTTTACCCTCTGAAGTTTTTCTTCTCCGAAGCGATGCAGACTAGAGGAGGGGAAGATATTTCTTCAACAGAGATAAAATCAATTTTAAGGGAGAGCATCGACAACGAAAACTCTTCTAAACCTCTCACAGATGAGCAACTAACTAAAATCCTCAATAATAAAGGGTATGTAATAGCACGACGCACAGTGGCGAAATATCGTGAACAATTGAACATTCCGGTAGCCCGATTGAGAAAAAAAATATAACTTTGCCGTTTCAGAAAATGAAACTTAGCAGGATGAAGTCAATTTCACACGTAATTTCCACTATTTTCCAACCATTGTTGATGCCGACCTACGGGGTATTGCTCCTATTTGTTTATACCTATTTCGGTTTGATGTATCAAAATCATTTCTGGCAAATTATTACTCCTGTAGTCGTTTTTTCATTCGTGATACCTTCTATTCTCATTTTTTTACTGTACCGAATGAAAATTATATCCGATTTATCGCTAAAGATACGCAGAGAACGTATATACCCTTATCTGATTACTGTAGTATCTTACTCAGCAATGATAGTATTCTACAACAGGATGTACATGCCCGGATGGTTTCTTATGATGCTTGCCGCATCTGTTGCAATAATGATCTTTGCAATAATTATCACGCTGAAGTGGAAGATAAGCGCACATATGTTCGGGATTGGCGGACTCATTGGCGGGGCAATGTCGATAAGCTATTTTGTGGAACGTTCAAATCCATATTACATGTTTATGGGATTGTTTATCATTGCCGGGTTGGTAGGCACATCAAGACTAATACTGCGACGCCACACACTTTCCCAGGTAATTGCCGGTTTTTTACTCGGTTTCCTGGTCTCGTTCACGTTCGTATGGTTTGGAGTGAAGATTTGAACTGAAAAGTTTGATTTTTGATAATATAGAATTAAGTTGTAAATTTACCACATGAATTAATTTTTTTAAAATTTTAATCGTTATGAATTTTCCTGAAAATGTAAAGTATTCTTCCGATCACGAATGGGTGAGAGTGGAAGGCAGTGAGGCATACGTCGGAATTACCGATTTTGCACAGGATGAGTTGGGTGAAATCGTCTATGTTGATGTAACCTCTGAGGGAGAAACCCTTGCACAGGGAGATGTTTTCGGAAGTATTGAAGCTGTGAAAACCGTATCAGACCTGATGATGCCTATGGGTGGTGAAGTGTTGGAGTTGAATCCAAAACTCGATGATGCACCTGAGCTTGTAAACAAGGACCCATACGGTGAAGGATGGATTATCAAAATCTCAGTTAAGAACAGCGAAGAACTGACAGGCTTAATGTCGGCCGAAGCATATAAAGAGTTTATAGGTAAATAAAACAAAAGGATCTGAAAATGGAGGGAATCACCAACACCAGTGATTCCTTTCTGTTTATCGCAGGAAATATGCAGTAATACCATCTGTTTTAACACAGATGGTATCTGTGAATTATATTAATCAAACGGATAATTATATTATTTATGCAACCTGTTGTAAGCATTATTATGGGCAGCACATCTGATCTGCCCGTGATGGAAAAAGCGGCACGCTTCCTCAACGAGATGGAGGTCCCTTTCGAAATGAACGCCCTGTCGGCACACCGTACACCCGAAGAGGTTGAAATATTCGCAAAAGGTGCCAAAGATAAAGGGATCAAGGTTATTATTGCCGCAGCGGGAATGGCAGCACACCTGCCAGGTGTGATTGCCTCCATGACCACCCTCCCGGTGATAGGCGTGCCCATCAATTCATCGCTCGAAGGAATGGATGCACTGCTTGCCATCGTGCAGATGCCCCCGGGTATTCCAGTAGCCACCGTAGGAATAAACGGCTCTTTGAATGCCGCTATTCTGGCACTACAGATAATTGCCGCCAACAACGAGCCTTTGCAGAAAAAAATGTCTGACTATAAAAACAGCCTGAAAAACAAAATAAAGGAAGCCAATAAAGAGCTGGCATCGGTTTCCTATAAATTCAAAACAAACTGACAACAGTAATGAATCACGAAGATATAAGCACTATACTGAAACAGGAGGCTGATGCCATCCTGAACATACCGGTAACCGACAGATATGAAAAAGCCATTGATCTGATAATAGAGAATGTACACGGGAAACGGGGAAAATTAGTAATTAGCGGCATGGGCAAAGCTGGACAGATTGGACAAAATATGGCAACCACATTTTGTTCAACAGGTACACCAGCCATTTTCCTTCATCCCAGCGAAGCGCAACATGGCGACCTCGGAGTCCTACAGGACAACGATCTGCTTTTATTGATTACCAATTCAGGGAAAACCCGCGAGATCATAGAACTGATAGATTTGGCAAGAGGGATGTATCCAGAAATTCCCATTATCGTAATCACCGGCAACAAAGAGAGTGTGCTCGCCAAAGAAGCGGATGTGACACTCCTAACCGGAAACCCGCCGGAGGTATGCCCTCTAGATCTTACTCCCACCACCTCTACCACAATAATGACAGTCATGGGAGACATACTTGTTGTAGGAACAATGAAACGGATCAACTTCACTGCAAGTGAATATGCCAAACGTCATCATGGCGGATACCTGGGAGATAAATCGAGAAATGCATGTACAAAGCCCATATCTTAAACAAATAGACAAATAGTTATAAATATGAAAAAAGTAATCTTTATGCTAACAACCTTTTTTTTGCTTTCTTCATGTATAAGCAAAAACACAGATAATCAGACGGTAGCTGATGATGGTATTGATTCCGCTTTCCAGTATAAGGTCGACCGGTTTGCCGATATAGAAATCCTCCGCTATCCAGTCCCCGGATTTAACAGCTTGCCGCTCCAGCAGAAAGAGCTGATATATTACTTGTCGCAGGCTGCATTGGAAGGCCGCGATATACTCTGGGACCAGCATAATCGGTACAACCTGACCATCCGCCGTGTTTGCGAAGGTGTATATGAAAATTATATGGGTGACAAATCTTCCACAGAGTGGGATAATTTCGAGACTTACCTTAAACAGATATGGATGGCGAACGGTATACACCACCATTATTCAGAGGACAAAATTATGCCGGAGTTTACAAGGGAGTACTTCGTGTCCATAGTGAAAAGTGTTGATCCGGGACGGATGCCTTTCCGCGATGGAATGGCTGCCGACGAAACTCTCAAAGAGATACTCCCGGTGATGTTCGATCCGGATGTTATGCCCAAAAGAATGAACCAGTCGGCCGGTGCCGATATTGTAAGAACATCGGCTGTAAACTTCTATGAAGGGGTTACTCAGAAAGAGGTGGAAGAGTTCTACAACGCCATGAAAAAGACAGACGATAACACACCTGTCTCTTACGGACTCAACAGCAAGGTAGTAAAAAAAGATGGAGTCGTTACCGAACAATTATGGAAAATAGACGGTATGTACGACAAAGCTATCGAACGTATAGTTGGATGGCTGGAGAAAGCTGCCGGCGTTGCAGAAAACGAACATCAGAAAGAGACCATCAACACGCTCATTGCGTATTACACAACAGGAGATCTGAAGATTTTCGACGATTTTTCGGTAAAATGGGTAACTGACACCGACTCGCGCGTTGATTTTGTAAACGGGTTCATCGAGACCTATACCGATCCGCTTGGCATGAAAGCCACATGGGAGGCATTGGTGAATTTCAAAAGCGAAGAGGCATCTAAGCGCACGGAATTGATCAGCAATAATGCGCAATGGTTTGAAGACAACTCTCCTATTGACAATCGTTTCAAAAAAGAGGAAGTGAAAGGAGTTTCCGCTAAAGTGATAACCGCAGCAATACTGGGAGGCGACACGTATCCGGCCACCCCTATAGGTATCAACCTGCCCAATGCAAACTGGATCCGCCGCGACCATGGCTCCAAATCGGTGACTATAGACAATATCACCTTCGCCTATGCCAAAGCAGCTGAAGGAAACGGTTTTAAAGAAGAGTTTATGTGGAGTGATGTCGAACGTGAAATTTCAATAAAATATGAAACTATTACAGATAATCTGCATACCGACTTGCACGAATGTCTGGGTCACGGTTCAGGTAAACTGCTCCCCGGTGTTGACGGAGATGCCCTGAAAGCATATGGCTCTCCCCTGGAAGAGACACGCGCCGACCTGTTTGCTCTCTACTATCTTGCAGATCCGAAGCTTGTGGAACTGGGGCTGCTGCCCGATAGCGAGGCTTATAAGGCTGAGTACTATAAATATATTATGAATGGGGCAATGACACAACTTACACGCATCCAGCCTGGCAAAGACATTGAACAAGCACACATGCGCAACCGGGCGCTTATATCGAACTGGGTAATTGAACACGGAAAGGCCGACAGTGTTGTTGTGATGCAGAAGCGCGATGATAAAACATATGTGGTGATCAGCGATTACAACAAATTGCGAACACTCTTTGGTCAGTTGCTTGCTGAAGTGCAACGTATAAAATCGGAAGGCGACTATGAAGCCGGAAAGAACCTGGTAGAGGCATACGGGGTAAAAGTGAATACTGAACTCCATTCAGAAGTATTGTCGCGCTATAAAGCCCTTGATATAGCTCCCTACAAAGGGTTCGTAAATCCCGTATACAAGCTGGTCACTGATGAGAATGGCAAGGTAACCGATGTTACGATATCATACGACGAGAACTATGTTGAACAGCAATTGCGCTATTCAAGACAATACTCGGTATTGCCACTTAAGAACTGATAGAAAAACAAATTTTTGGAATAAGCGTTTCGGTTCAGCCGAAACGCTTATTTTTGTATCAGAATTATTTAATGAATTTATGACTTACGAAGAGACTCTCAACTACCTGTACAGGCAAATGCCCGAATATCAACGAATTGGGGATAGAGCATATAAAGAAGGGCTAGACAACAGCCTCGCGTTGGACGAGATATTCGGCCATCCCCACAAGCGCTACAGAACCATACATGTAGGGGGAACAAACGGCAAGGGTTCAACCTCACATCTGCTAGCGGCTATCTTGCAGAAAGCCGGTTACAGAGTGGGACTCTATACATCACCTCACCTGATAGATTTCCGCGAGCGAATTCGTGTGAATGGAGCAATGATTGAAAAAGATTATGTTGTGGAATTCGTGGAAAAGTATAAAGATAAATTTGAACCTGTGATGCCCTCCTTTTTTGAGCTGACCATGGAGATGGCCTTTCTCTGGTTCTCCCTGCAGGAGGTTGATGTGGCAGTCGTTGAAGTGGGACTGGGCGGGCGGCTCGACAGCACTAACATCATCACTCCCGATATCAGCATCATCACCAACATTGGATTTGACCATATGAAATTTCTTGGTGATACACTGCCAAAGATAGCTGCCGAAAAGGCAGGGATAATAAAAAAACATACTCCTGTAGTGATTGGCGAGACGGACAATACGGAAGTAGCTCAGGTTTTTATTGATAAGGCACATTCCGTGAAAGCACCCATTGTATTCTCGGAACTATATATGAACGACTTTGAAGCTGAGAAGAAAGATTACGGATGGTTGTTTCAATCCGGCAAATACCCGAATCTGAAGGGCGAACTAAAGGGTATGGCACAGGACAAGAATGCCCGTACGGTATTAACAACAGTGGAGGCCCTACTTGAAACAGGGTACAACATACCGGCAGAAGCAGTTTACAAAGGGTTTGCTAACGTAACAGCTATCACCGGTTTAATGGGACGATGGCAGCAGCTACGGACTTCTCCTGAAATTATCTGTGACATAGCGCATAACGCCCATGGATTAAAGTATGTGGCGGAACAGTTGCTTTTGGAAGATTACAACAGATTGCATATTGTATTCGGAATGGCTAACGACAAGGATGTAGACTCCGTGCTTACATTAATGCCGCAAAATGCTGTTTACTATTTCACTAGGGCATCTGTAGAACGAGCATTAAACGAGAAGACGCTGGCAGGTTATGCAGCCGCACACGGGTTAGCAGGCTACATCTTTCCATCCGTTTCCCATGCTGTTGAAGCAGCACTGAAAAACGCCGGTGAAAATGACCTCATTTTCATCGGCGGCAGTTCCTTTATCGTGGCAGATGCGTTGCCGTTGTTTATATGATTACCATATTAATACAATCCGAAAATTATATGTTTGCGGTGCTGCAAGGTCTTTCGCCAATTGCGAATCCTTTATAAAAAAGGCTACCATGCTTGGCTTACCATACTGATAATCAACGCTGATAGTCTCAGTGAAATAGATAGGGTTACCATTTGAATCATCCCCATCGTAATAGGTGTTAACATAGGGAAGCAGCTTTTGAACTTCATCAACACCCTGCTCTCCTAAAAACAGATATCCGATTAATGCACCATTTTCATAGATAAACTCAGTCAGGTCAGGCAAATCATAAATTGCTTCCCATTGAGATTCATCATCGCTCCATTTCCAGTCACCTTTATTGACTGTAATATTCACAATTTTCCATTTAGTAAATTCAAGTTCTTTATTATTTTCTCTCAATGCCTCTTCAATCAATCTCCTCACCTCAAACTCATCAAGGTAATCATCGGAGGTGGAACAGGAATATCCTACAAGCATTAATGCAACAAGGACAAAAGTGGATAACAACAATTTGACTATTCTTTTTCTCATCTTCATTCGTTTTAAGTCGTTTAAATATTTTTTTACTGTTAAAGAATGTGCACTTCGCTGTATGACATAAAAAAAGCCGTTACGTTTAAATTAAACAATAAGAATGTAGAAATGTTTTAACAAAACAGATGAAAATAAACAGTCAATAATATTTATTAAAACAGCCGGATGCGATAAGGATCTGAAAATTTTGTTGACGGGAAAAAGCCATAGGCAGGAAATGCATACAATCGCAATTACTTTTCAGAAATAGATTGTATGCTTTAAAAAAAGAATTAATTTTGTCTGAAGACATTTTGACAGATACGCAAGGGACATTAAAAAATCGGTGGCAAATAATTTGATGCTGCCCTTAATGTCAACGCAGAATAATATATTAAAGCAGAATAATAGAATGAAACAATATCTTGATTTATTGCAAAGGGTGCTCGATGAGGGTGTCAGTAAGGATGACCGTACCGGTACTGGAACAATCAGTATATTTGGCCATCAGAGCCGGTATAGGATGAGCGATGGATTTCCTGTGCTCACAACAAAAAAACTCCATTTAAAATCTATTATTCACGAATTGCTCTGGTTTCTGAATGGTGATACCAACATCAAATACCTGAACGAACACGGAGTAAGAATATGGAACGAATGGGCGGACGAAGATGGTGACCTGGGACATATCTACGGTTATCAGTGGCGATCATGGCCCGACTACAACGGTAACCATATCGACCAGATATCACAGGTAATAAACACACTCAGGAAGAATCCGGACTCACGCCGAATTATTGTAAGCTCGTGGAATGTGGCCGATTTACCGAAAATGAATCTCCCACCCTGTCACACTTTTTTTCAGTTTTATGTTGCCAACGGGAAACTTAGCCTACAGCTTTATCAGCGCAGTGCCGATATATTCTTAGGTGTACCTTTCAACATTGCGTCTTATGCATTGCTCCTGAAAATGATGGCACAGGTTACAGAGCTGGAAGAAGGCGATTTTATTCATACTTTTGGCGATGCCCATATATACCTTAACCACCTGGAGCAGGTTAAGCTGCAACTCACACGTGAGCCGCGCGCACTGCCGCAAATGATAATTAACCCTGATGTGAAGGATATCTTCAGCTTCAGATATGAAGATTTTGAGCTGGTGAACTACAACCCCTATCCACATATAAAAGGAAGCGTTGCCGTATGATGAATAATGCCGTAAAAATTGCTATTATTGTTGCACTCGACGAAGATAATGGTATCGGTAGGAAAGGAGGATTGCTTTGCCATCTGTCAAACGACCTTAAGCACTTTAAAAAGATTACTACAGGACATACTGTAATAATGGGCAGGAAAACATATGAATCGCTACCAAAAGGAGCTCTGCCCTACCGTACAAATATCGTAATCACTTCAGAAAAAGCAGAAAATTTTCCCGGCTGCATTGTGGTTCATTCTCTAAAGGAAGCAGTTGAACATTGCAACAAAGAAGGTGAAGCCTACATCATTGGCGGAGGACAACTGTACCGCTCTGCTATGCCTTTGGTGAAAAAGTTGTATCTTACCCGTATACACCATACTTTTGAAGATGCGGATACTTTTTTCCCGGAAATAGATTTCAATGAATGGAGACTGATCAAAAAAGAAGAACATAAAGCGGACGAAAAACATAGCTATGACTATTCTTTTCTGACCTATTCAAAAAAATAAATCGAAGAAAATGAGTAGAGAAGCCTGGCAAAAATTCCTGAAAGGAGACGAAAATGCATTCTCAGATCTTTATAGTTTCTACTTAAAAGAGCTTTTCGCGTATGGACTTAAAATAGGCTTCAATGAAGATGAATGTAAAGATGCTATACAAGATGTTTTTTTTAATATCTACATTTCCAGGAAAAAACTGTCACATGTACAAAATATTGAATTTTACCTGCTTCAAAGCCTGAAAAATAAATTGTTCGACTTTCATAACCGCGAAACAAAAATCAACCGCATAAACTATGAGGATATTTTTTTAAATAACGAAGATGGCATAGTTGAACAGATCATCAATAAAGAAAAACAGCTTGAAGTTAAGAATATTATTTCTCAATTTCTACAAAAGCTGCCGCCAAAACAGAGAAAAATTATCTATTACCATTATCAGTTGAATCTTAATATTGAAGAGATAGCCACAATTTTAGAGATGACAACACCAGCAGTAAAAAAATCACTCTACAGGGCTCTACAGAAAATAAAGGAGACTTCATCAGATATAACGCAAAACATATTCACTCATTTTTTAACCATTATTGGTTAATCTTCCTTAAATATGTCTTTTTTTTTATTATTCCCGGTCTTTGTATTATAAAGCCTAAGGTAGTTTGTGTTAAGAGATCTCTATAGTGTTTTTCAAAACATTCGAGAGAAGAGTTCCCTTAAAAACGTTTCTACCATTGCAATTAGGTCAATTTATGTGTTGATAAACTTTATATTATGAATATTTATTATTGATATTCAGTTTTTTAGAAGAAGACTCGTAATAATAAGATTAAGATAAGACAAGACAAGATGAGCCATAATGATTTTTTGTGTGACGACCTTTTTATTTATTGGAGATTACATCCAACCAAAGAGCTGGACTCCTTTTGGGAAGAATATCTTCTTGAGAATAAGAAAGCCAGCGTCCCATTCAATGAAGCTATCGAAGCTTTCGAAATGATAAGGAACGAACAAAATAATTATCATTTCGACGAATCTTCCCTACGAGAAAAATTGAACGAGAGAATTAAAAAACATAAGAATAAAAATCTTTATAGAATATTTGCCTCATCTGCAGCTGCCATATTACTACTTACATTGATATCCACTTTTTACGTTCTTAACAGAATGGGTGATAGGGAAGGAACTGACATATCCTCAACGGGAGTGATGATCAACAATAGCAGTGTGCAGCTTGTTACTGGAAACAAAGTACTGGAAATTGACAACAACTCCACTTTAAATCTTTCTGAAAAGAAACATAGCGCATTAATTACTAATTCGCTTGCAAATAAAGAGATCGATTTAAAAGACAACCAATCTAACAGACTAATAGTACCGTATGGTAAGAGATCGACTTTGGTATTGGCTGACGGATCTAAAGTACTTCTGAATTCCGGAACCAAAATGGAATTTCCTTCAATGTTTAGTGGGGAAGACAGAGAAATAAGAGTAGAAGGAGAAATATTCATCGATGTTGTAAAACAAGACAATGTACCTTTTATTATTCAAACACCTAATTCCAGAATAACTGTCTTCGGCACCTCATTTAACGTCTCTTCATATTCCGATGAGAAGAGTGAATCGGTTGTTTTGGTTGACGGTTCGGTTGAGGTAAGGAGCGGAAACAGCGCTTTGATATTAAAGCCAAATGAAATGGCAGTGATTGAAGACGGATATATTGAACATAAGACTGTTGATGTGTTAAATTATATATGCTGGACTAGTGGCTATATGCAATTGAATAAAACTCCACTAAATGATGTATTGAGAAAAATTGAAAGATACTATAATGTAATTTTTCAATACAATGATGATTTAAAATTAAACGTTCAGACCTGCTCGGGTAAATTATTTCTTTCTGACAATTTTGACGATGTACTCGAAGCATTTTCAAAAATGACCTACTTGCAATATGAAAAGCACGATGATAAATTTATATTCATCCATAAATAATCAAGTTATTAACAAAAAAGATAAATATATATGCCTATGAGAAAAGATAAATGAAAAAAAAGTCGGATAGTGCCGCAAACACTATCCGATCAGAGTTGATTTTGATGTCAAACAGGAGCAAAATTTGTAAGGCTATGCCTTGCGACAACAAAATCTAAAAGTGAATCATAATTTATTGGTAACAAATTAAAATTCAATACAAAGATATGCAAGAAAAGTATAAATGTAAACAATTTGCCACGAAAAGAAACAAAAAGTTTTTAAAAATCATGAAAATCTATTTTTTGATAACTTTCCTTTGCATTTTTTCCGTTACGGCAGAAAACACATACTCCCAGTCGAAGGAGGTAAGTGCTGAATTGAGAGACGTAGCGTTAAAAGATGCATTTCGTGAATTAGAGAAAAACAGCGACTATCTCTTCCTTATTATGGACAACACAGAGAGTTATTTAACAACTAAAGTTAACATCTCAGTCAACAA
>ENA-UOOK01000331-UOOK01000331.1-fermentation-metagenome-genome-assembly--contig:-NODE-331-length-61392-cov-27.805224_pt1 | contig 61392 bp, 54 predicted proteins | sample MGYA00245777_ERZ724023 | MGnify/ENA primary metagenome ERZ724023 (study PRJEB28704, sample SAMN03018312) | fermentation metagenome | biome: anthropogenic terrestrial biome; feature: soil; material... | reverse complement strand
TACCACGGGCCGAACGTAATCCACGGCGAAGGGGAGGACATCTTCCTCTACGGCCTAGAGGACTACAAGAAGAGGCTCGACTTCAGCGACGAGCTTCCGGACTACTTCGTGATCTACAACATCGACACGTTCCATGCCCTAGACAATATCGAGGTCATCGACCCCGGATTCGAGGATGAGTTCAAGAAGATCATCCAGATCGACTGGGCCAGCCATCTAAAGGAATACCTCAAGAGGTGCATCGATTATTTCTCCCGCTACGTCGAATTCAAGGCAATGAACAAGAACCTGTACCATCTCTACCAGATCAGGGGATACCTAGACAACTACGCCAAAAAAGGCGTGTTCGGAGGCGACCTCAGCAAGGCGACGGTTGCCAAGATAAACGACTTCAAGGCGAATTACAGGAGCATGGACGAAAGCGTGCTCTCCGTCTTCCAGTCAATCTTGGACTCCTTTGGCGAGTACATCGCGGGAGGGAAAGGCTCATGAGCTCGACGGAAATCGTGTTGACCATCATCTCGGTGGCCGGGACGGTATCGTCCATCCTGTTCGCCTACCTTGCCTTCAAACGAGGCAACAAGACCGAGAACAAGGCCGAGGGTAAGAACGAGGGAGTCCTCATATCCGACATCGGCTACATCAAGTCCTCCATAGACCGAATCGAGAAGTCGATCGACAGGCTTCAGGAAGAAAACTCCTCCCTCAAGGAGAGGATCGTCAAGGTCGAGAGCGAGCTCGACAACCACGTCAAAAACAAGTCTATCCATTCAGGAGGAAACAAAAAATGAATGACATCCTAATCAACATCATCTCGGTGGTCGTGACAGCGGTGGTTTTGCCACTTATATCGATCGCCGGGGCCCAGCTCATAAAGCTCATCAACAAGAAGATCGGGGACAAGCAGTCCGCCAAGTTCCTAGGGGATGCGACCAATATCGTCACAAACGCGGTACGTTGCGTCTTCCAGACCTACGTCGACTCATTGAAGAAGGCCGGCTCCTTCGACGCCGTAGCGCAAGCCACGGCCCTCACGAAGGCAAAGGACCTCGTCTTGAGCGAGCTCTCCACAGAGGTCAAAGAGTACATAACGACAAATTTTGGCGATTTGGAATCGTGGCTGACCACTCAGATAGAGTCGACCATCAACCTTCTAAAAAACAAGTAAATAAGCCTCTCTTTGGATAAAAAATCCAATAGAGAGGTCTTTTTTTATGCAGACCATAAAGCGATAAAACTCTACTAATAGTAGATATCCTGTGATAAAATTTAATAAACAAAATTTGTCAACTTGAAGAAGAGTAGGTAGGTAAAATTCTACTTTTAGTTTAGAATATAAGTGCGAAAAGGAGCAAAAAATCATGGGCATATTTTTTAAGAAGAAGGATACGCTTAATACGCGTATTCAAAGACTAAGGAAGGAAAAGGGACTGACACAAGCAGATCTTGCCTCCAAGCTGAATATAACCGACAAGGCCGTGAGCAAATGGGAGTCCGGCGACGGTAATCCTGATATCTCTTTATTGCCAGAATTGGCCGAAATCTTCGGCGTGACTACCGATTACTTGCTTACCGGCAAAGAACAGGAAGAAAAGATCGTCACAATTTCACGAATGGAACTTTGTGCGAAGAAAGACGACGTAGAGATGGCAAAGGAGTTCAAAGGTTCTGGCCGTACAGATGAAAACAACAAATGCTTGTTGCAGTATGTCTATCAATATGAGTCATGCAAGATATTCAAAGCCTTTGGAGGGCAAGAATTGATAGGCAACCGTGGTGGTGTGCAAGATTATGACATTGATGAGTTTATCTACATGGCCATCATTTCAAATGCGCTCGACCAAATCGGGAAAGAGTACTCATTGCAAGCGCATGGAATCAAGGGAATAGAAAATCTAAGCTCTGAGCACTATACGGACAAAATCATCAAAGCGTTGCTTACCGACAAGAGGGTTTCAAAAGAAACTAGGGAATCCATAATCGTCCCGCTCGATAAGAATCCATGGGTTGCGCCATTAGATTGGCAGTTGATCTACGGAAAAGTCCTATCATGGCTTGTCAGTAACGGAGATGATGACCAAATTAATGCCTTCCTTGATTACATCGAAGGACTAAACAAACTGGGAATCGGCAAGTACGAAGAGTACAGGAAGAAAACCGATCGAGGATTCGGCTTCGTTTATTCATATAAGCAAGCCTGTAATCTTCGTGGAATGAATGAGGGAAACCACCCAATCCCTGTGATTGCGGTGGACGTTAAGACTATCGAATCGGCAGTTGGCGACAAAAAAATAGAAATGGCCAAAAAGATGAATTCAATCAACAAGGAGATCCATGCTCCTATTTTCGATGAACACACTCTTGGAGTGGAGGAGATCAAAGCCTCCGGAAGTGCAAAGAAAGACGATGTCAATAAAGCTCTCGTCATATTCGACGGGATTGTTGATATCGACGCTTTGATTAAGCTGGACGATTTCGATTTCTATAATTCAATTATCCACGAATACCCAGCGTCAGAATTCGAAAAGGCCTACTCCGCATATTTAAAGAAAGATTATAGGAGCGTTCTTCAGTTCGGCATGAAATATTGCAGAAACATTGTGGATGCCCTTAGAACAAGGGATGAAGATAAATTAAAAACCTCGTTTGATGCTATAGTTCTTCACGAAGTTAGCTTTGGGAAAAATACCATATACGACAACGACACTTTGAAGGCGATTTTTAAAGAAGGGAGCACGAAAAACTATTCCTATTTCATAGACAGGAAGTTGATGCATAGCTGGAACAAGCGCCCTGTCGGGGATTGCAAGAGCGTCGCTGAATTCATCGAAAAGAAGTACGTTGTCTATTTTGATTCCATTCTTGATAATTCCGATCCTCGCTTCTTCGCAGAGGCGGTCAAGGGCGATAAATCCGAGATAGATTCAGTTTTGGAAGAGATCGTTAGTAAGCATCCTGACAGATACGAAATACAAAAGATCCTCCTAGACGCTGGTGCTATGTTGCATCACCGCTGGGTTGAGAACCCGGGCGACGATTACGAGTCGAGGCACGACGAAGATGATGTCGTTTCTACTCAATTGCTTAAGAACCAAATAGAAGTTCTACTAAAGAAGGAGAAATAAAAATATGAACAATGAACAAAGAGAATTGCTTGGTAGTTACGGTGTAGCTGTTCTTCCCGAGAATTTGAGTTACTGCTTCGACAACCTGTTAGACAAAGGACCATACGAAAGAGAAAAAATCAAAATCGATATTGGAAACTTGTCCGGCATGGGGAAGTTTTGGAAATTCATTAAAGGTGGCACCTACGCTAAAATTGACGAGGAAAAAGACAAATTCACCATTAATCAGCCATCACTTGACGTGACTAAAGGCTGTCTTGTTTTCTTATTTTTTGGAGTCGATTCAATAGATGTAACCTTCAAGGATGGAACCAAAAAGAGCGTCAAGTTTGTAACGTCAATCTTCATGAACGTTCAAGTCGCTCCGATCGATTTCACTTATGACAACCCAATAGTGAATGCCGTTGTTCATTTCTATATGAACATGGCCGATGATTTGACTTGGGAGATTGAGACAATTCTCGTTGAAAAGCCAGTAGTTGATGTTAAAGAAGTAATGCTTAAAAAGGCTAATATTAAAGTCTCAACCGGTGAATCGCTCATCAACGTCTATTTCCAAGAGGCATCTGATGATTATGGTTTTACAAAGGTTGAACTTTACATAGGCGATCAGGCTAATTTCAATTTGATCTCCAAGAAGAAAGTTGAAGACGGAAATTACTACTGTTCTTTTGATAATCTCGCTTTTGGCTCTTATGGAGTCAAGGTTATTCAATTTGACGCCAAGAGCAATGTGATATTTGAAAGTGAAATAATCAAAGTTCACTTAGTCAGGCCTGACTACAGCGGTAAGCCAAACATCGTAATTTAAGCGATGGTAGTTTATACGGAATAATAGAAGTGTATTTTGAGTCCTCGAAATTCTATTTTTCAAAATCTCGAGCAAAATAAGCGCACCTCTAAACGCACCCAACAGCACCTAAACGCTTATGCGTGGCATTTTCACTGTTTAAACTAAGAAACACACGCATTTTCACTGTTTGACAAAGACATGTAAATTAAAGGGGTCCTTATCAAAGGGCCCCTTTTTGTTTTGTGAATAATCTCCATTCTTTGATACAGGTATTTATTCTCTTCAGCTTTTTGTTTCAATCAACCTGAATTTTTTGGTGACAATTTTAATAATTATTCTTCTTTACCCTTAAATATAAAGTTTTTAATAAAGCCATTCTATCTTTCTCTTATAATTAAACTAGCTTTTAATTCTTTTAGTTTTTTAACAATTAGTAATAAGTTACTTGGCTTATTTAAATTATCAAAAAATGTAAGGGCTTTATAGAAGTTGCATTTTTCAATATGGTAAAATAAATGCAGTGAGGAAATGTCATGATTCTATACTTCAGTGGTACGGGAAACAGCAAATATGTAGCTAACTATCTTTCTGATAAACTCGATGATGAGATGGTTTCTCTTAATGAAGTTATTAAGTATAATCAAAAACTGGATTTTACTAGTATTAAGCCTTTTATTTTTGTGTCTCCGATTTATTGCTGGAGATATCCAAAAATCATCGAAGATTTAATTTCTCATTCTAACTTATTAGGATCAAATGAAGTTTACTGCATAGCCACTATGGGTCAGGATAGTGGAAAAGCAGGTAAATACTTAAAGAAGATTGTTCAATCAAAGGGCATGATATTTAAAGGTTTCGAAGGATTATTGATGCCAGATAACTATGTTTTTTCCGATAAAATGGCTACTTCTGAAGAAATTAAATATATTTTTGAAAACCTGATGCCTGTTTTAGAAGACTTGCGTTATCAAATCAGCAAAAATCAGTTCATAAAAACCAGAGAGAAGACTCATTTGGCCTCTCTTAAATCCGGTTTAATCAATAAGCAGTTCAATAAATATCTTTTAAGAAATAAAGTATTTACCATCTCCAAAGACTGTATTGGCTGTACTCAGTGTGAGCTATTATGTCCTGTCAACAACATCATCATGAAGGACAACCATCCGGTAATTGGTTCAAATTGCATTTATTGTTTCAGCTGTATTCAGCATTGCCCTAAGGAAGCCATCAACATTAGAGGGCAGACTGAGAACAATGGAAGATATGTCTGCCAAGAGTACAAAACTAAATAATTTTTGGTCTTGCTTTTAGTTGATATATATATTTATATTAATTACAATATATAAGTTTTTGGTTGAAATTTATTAGGAGACATTCATGAATATCGGGATTGTATCTCTTGGCTGTGCCAAGAACCAGGTCGACTTAGAGGAGATTTTAGCTTACTTAAAAGCTAATGGATTTGAAACGGTCTCAGACCCAAGTTTAGCTGATATCATTTTAGTAAATACATGCGGCTTTATTGATGCTGCCAAAAGAGAATCAATCGATAGTATTCTTGATATGCTCAAGTATAAAAAACCAGTTGTCGTTACTGGCTGTTTAGCTACAAGATACTTAGAAGAACTGAAGAAGGAAATCCCGGAAGTCGCTCTATGGATTCCTTTAGAGGACTATCCTAAATTCGGGGAAAAGTTCCAAACTCTTATCAAAGACCGAAAACTTAAAGGACAGATTGATCCTAAAAAACGTTTATTTATCTCGCCTAAAAGAGAAGCCTATTTAAGAATTTCGGATGGGTGCGACAATTTCTGCAATTTCTGCGCTATCCCCCATATCAGAGGACGCTTTAAATCAGTCGACTTTAGCACTCTAAAAGATGAACTTGGCATTCTTGATTCTGCTGGTGTCAGATCTTTAACAGTTATCTCTCAGGATACCAGTATGTACGGAAAAGATATCGGACTTACCTTAGTTGATTTAGTCAAAGAGATTGTTAAGCATCCGGATTTCGATTTCGTTAAATTAATGTATCTTTATCCTGATGAAGTCAGTGATGAGCTTATTGACCTATATGCTAACAACAATAACATCACTCCTTATTTTGACTTACCCGTCCAGCATTTCTCTGACCATGTCTTAAAGAGAATGGGAAGAAGAGGAACTGCGGCTGATATTATTGACCTAATCAATAAGTTCAGAAGCAAGGTCAAAGACAGTATTCTAAGAACCACTATTATGGTTGGCTTCCCTGGCGAAACTGAGGCTGACTTCAATGAGACTCTGAATAAGATAAAAGAAGTTAGATTCGATCATCTTGGCTGCTTTACCTACTGCCCTGAAGAAGGAACTCCCGGTTTTTCCTTTAAGGATCAAGTACCAGAAGAAGTCAAACGTCAAAGATATAATGCCATCATGAAGGAACAGAAGAAAATCTCTTATGAACTCAACAAGGCCAGAATCGGAAAAGAATACAAATGCTTAATTACTAACTACAATCCTGATGATTTTACTTATGACTGCATCAATAACATTTATGCTCCCGATGATATCGATGGGAAGATGAGGCTTTATAGCAAAGTCCCCTTAGTTCCCGGAGACTTAGTAATGGCTAAAGTCGTCAATGCTTTGGTCTATGACTTAGAAGGCGAAGTTACTTCAGTAATCAGAAAAGAAAACTAGTTTCTTTCAAGGATATTATGCTTTTTGGAAAATACATCAATAAATACTATAAGAAATACTGGTACTTATTCATAACCGTTATCTTCTTTGACGCCATTGTCGATGTCGCCCAGCTTTTCATTCCTCAGATTATGGGAAAGTTGGCTGATGGCTTAGAGCAGGATATCAAGCTATCTAAAGCCGGTGACACTTCTTTCCCGTGGCTTAATGCTAACTATTCCAAAGTCCTCATAGCTATCGGTATCATTGCTGTTGTTATCGTCTTAGGAAGAATCGCTTGGCGCTTCTTCTCGGCTAAAATCGGGGCCCAGATTGAAAGAGATCTCCGTCAGGAGATGTATACCCATATTCAGTCTTTGTCTCTTAACTTCTACAAGGATAAGAAAGTCGGCGGTCTTTTAAGTTTCTTCACTAATGACTTGCAGACTATCAAGCAGGTCTACACTGATGGCCTAATCTACATGACCGATCTCTTCGTCTTAGGTGTCTTGGCTTTTGTCTATATGTGTTTAATCAGCTGGCAGATAACCCTTTGCTGTGCCGGTCCTTTGCTTCTATTCACCTTCGTTGGAGGAATGGTCGGTAACGGTGAAAGCAAGCGTTATAAGAAGGCCAGCGATTCTTTTGAAGACTTAAGCGACTATACGGAAGAGAATCTTCAGGGATTTTCAGTCGTTAAGGCTTTCTTAAAAGAACAGGAGAAGGTCAAAGGCTTTGAAGTCAGAAGCAAGGATACCCAGGATACCAGTATCAAGTATTTGCGTTATTCCACTTGGCTTGATACGGCTATCAACCTTTTCTTGACTGCCTTTATTACAATTATGGTAATACTCGCGGCTTATAGTTTAGTGACTTTGGATCCTACCTTTGGCACCAACATTAAGAGCGTTGGCGACATCATAACTTTCACTGGCTATTATGATTCCTTGATTTGGCCCATGATTGCCGGCGGCCTACTGATTGATTTAAGCTCCCGAGGCCGAGGGTCTTATAAGCGTATAGCCGAGATCTTTGATGCTAAGCCTGATATTGTCAACAGTCCTGATGCTATCAAGCATGAGCACATCAAGGGCGAATACGAGTTCAAGAACCTTTACTTTACTTATCCTGATGCTTCTATTCCTTCTCTTAAAGGTGTTTCAATCGACATTAAGCCTGGACAGACGGTTGGTATTATCGGAAGGACCGGCTGTGGCAAGTCTACTTTCGTGGACTTACTTCCCAAGCTTTATAACTTGCCTAAAGATATGCTTTATATCGATGGTATGGATATCAACTACTGGAGAAAAGAAGACTTAAGAGAAATGACTGGTATTGTCTCCCAGGAAGCCTTCCTCTTTAGCGGCACCATAAAAGATTCCATTGCTTTCAGCGAAAAGAACCCTGGCCAAGTCGATATGGAAAAAGTAAAGCTGGCTGCTGGTTTTGCCTGTGTCGATGATGATATTGAGTCCTTCCCCAATAAGTATGATACTTTTGTCGGAGAAAAAGGTGCCACCCTATCAGGCGGTCAAAGACAAAGAGTCTCCATTGCTCGAGCCATCTACAAACAGCCCGATGTCCTGATTCTTGATGATAGTTTGTCTGCCGTTGATGCCGATACCGAGAAAAAGATTCTGGCTAATATCAAAAAATACCGTGCCGGACTCACCACTTTCATTATTGCTCACCGAATCAGCGCCATTGAGGATGCTGATGTGATCTTAGTGATGGATGATGGCAAAATCATCGGACATGGCTCCCATGATGTGCTTTTGAATACCTGCCCCCTCTATAAAGATATCGTCAACCTTCAGGAATTAGAGAAGGAGGTCGACTAACATGACTGAATTTGAAGAAGAGCTCGAAACCAAGCAGTATTCCATCAAGGATACTCGCCTTCTTAAGAGCTTCATGAAATACATCAAGCCCTATTTGAAGCTCTTCATTTCGATACTCCTTTTAGATGTCGTCGTCGATGCGCTTTTTACCGTCGAGCCAGTTGTCATCAATTACCTCTTATCGGCTTTGCAGAAATTTACAGAAGGTTTGGTTTCCAAAGAAGTGACAATGAAACGGGTCTATATCCTGATGGGTATAGATGCCTCCATGATGATTGTGGCTTCCTTAGGCGCCTACTTTGTCAACATTGGCTTAAAGAAGATTGGCCAGTATGTCATCAGGGACTTTAGAAATGACTTATTTGCCCATGTCCTTTCTTTCTCTCAGAAACAATTAAGAAGTTTACCTATTGGCAGCTATGTTACTAGAATCACCAACGATACCCAGACCCTTTCTTCTTTCTTCTCTGATGTCTTACCTCAGATGCTAAGAGCCATTCTAACTTTGATCATCATTGTCTGCACTACCTTTGTGATGGAAGGCTTCTATGGCTTTATCTTCTTAGGATTCTTACCAGTAGTCTTTGTCATCTCCTATTTCTTCAGAAAGAAAGCCAAGAAGTATTACCGCAGCGAAAAGAAATCCATCTCCCAGATGAATTCCTTCCTGAGTGAATCATTCCAAGGTGTCAGTGTCATTAAGACTTATAACCGGGAAGACAAGAAAGACCAGGAATTTGCTGTCAAGAACAACAACATTTTCAATGCCTTCTTAAAAAGCCAGGATCTCTTCGCTATCTTCTACCCGATGATGTATTTGCTTCAGATGATCTGTATTCTGATAATTCTAGGCATAGGCATTCCCAAAGTCGCCGCCGGTATTATCTTGATCGGTGACTTAAATATGCTCTATTCCTATTCAACTCAGTTCTTCTCCCCTATCCAAACTATCACTCAATTACTGAATAACCTTCAGTCAATCATTTCATCCGGTGAAAGAACTCAGGCTATCATGGATATGAAGCCTGAAATCACTTCCGATGAAGAAAGCATCGATGTGAAGTCCTTCAAAGGCAAGATTGAATTCAAGCATGTCTATTTCGCCTATGAGAAGAATGACTATGTCTTAAAGGATGTCTCGTTTGTTATTGAGCCTGGTAAAACCGCTGCCTTTGTGGGGGCTACCGGTGCTGGTAAATCCACTATCATCTCTTTGATCAGCCGTACTTATGAGGCCAACAAGGGGGAAATCCTTATCGATGATATCGATGTCAGGGATTATTCTCTTAAGTGCCTGAGAAGAAATGTCGGAGTCATGCTTCAGGATGTCTTCCTCTTCAGCGGAAACATCAAGGACAATATCTCCTTAGAGGATGAAAACCTGGATGACAAGACCATCATTGAAGGAGCTAAGGATGTCGGAGCCGATATCTTCATCAACCGTCTTCCTAAGAAATATGAAGAAAAGGTCTCGGAAAGAGGTAAGAACTTCTCAGCCGGTCAAAGACAGCTGATTTCTTTTGCTAGAACCTTAGTTTATAAGCCTTCTTTAGTCCTCTTAGATGAGGCTACCGCCAATATTGATACTGAAACCGAGAACATCATTCAGAAATCGTTGGAAAAGATGAGGACTATCGGAACCATGGTCATCGTAGCTCACCGTCTGTCAACCATTAAGAACGCCGATGTCATCTTTGTGGTCTCCCATGGTAAGATTATTGAGCAAGGAGATCATCAGGAACTACTTAAAAAGCGTGGAACCTACTATAATCTATATATGTTGCAGAACATGGAAAGAAGTGTCGGTCTTTCTACCACTAAGGAGATAAACTAAATGGATAAATCCAATATCAGGCTATATGATACCTATGAAGGTAAAGTGAGACCCTTTGTCCCTCTTGACCCGAAAGAAGTTGATATCTACTATTGCGGACCGACGGTCTACAATTATGTGCATCTAGGAAATTTCCGTCCGACCGTCACTTTTGATTTGCTCACCCGTTTCTTAGAGGCAGTTGGCTATAATGTCAAATGTGTCTCCAACTATACTGATATCGATGACAAGATCATTAAGGCCAGCCTAGAAAAGAAAATCAGCGAGAAGGAGCTTTCGACATTCTTCATCAAAGCTTATGAGGATTGCTTGGATAAACTCAACATCCTACCTCTTTACAATCATCCTAAAGCCAGTGAATACATCGATAAGATGGCTTCCTTCATCAAAGACTTAGAAGATAACGGTTCCGCCTATCAGTCCGGGGATGATATCTACTTTAGAGTCAACTCCGACAAGACTTACGGATTACTATCGAAGCAGAATGTTTCTGACCTGGTAAGCGGAGCTAGAATCGATGTCAACACCAAAAAGGAATGCCCCTTGGACTTTGCCCTTTGGAAGCTGACTGATGATAATGGCATCAAGTTTGATACCATCTTAGGAAAGGGAAGACCAGGCTGGCACACCGAATGTGTCGTCATGGTCAACTCCGTCTTTAAGAAACCTCTCATTGATATTCATGGCGGTGGCTTTGATTTAAAGTTCCCTCATCACGAGAATGAGATTGCTCAGTCAGAAGCCCATAACCATACCCGCCTAGCTAACTACTGGATGCATGTCGGATTCTTGCTTACTAATGGAGTCAAGATGTCCAAGTCTTTAGGAAACTCTATTCTGGCTAAGGATGTCTTAACTAGGCATTCTGGAAATGCCGTCCGTCTTTTCTTCCTTTCTACTCATTACCGGGCTCCTATCAACTACACTGAGGAGAATCTTGATGCTAGCGATAAGCAGGCTAGCCGTTATGAGCTAAGCTTAAAGAAAGCTACCTACAAATTAGCTTTAAGCAATGTTCAGGAAGGTGACCTCCTAAATGATGACCAAGAGCTTTTCCTTAATGCCTTGGCCGATGATCTCAATGTCGCTAATGCTATGACGGTCCTTGATAAGGAATATAAAGAAATCAATACCCTGACCATGAAGAAAGATAGCGACTTAAATCGCTTAGCCTCCTTAGTTAAAACCTTCTCCTATATGAGTAATATCTTAGGGCTAAGATTTGATATTCCAGCTTTGACTGATGAAGATAAGAAGAACTTCAGCGACTATAATTTAGCACGTATAAACAAAGACTATGCTAAGTCAGACGAACTGAGAAAAGTCCTTTCTGATAAAGGTATCATCTAAATCTTATAAGAAGAAGTTGCTTTTCTTGCGAAATAAAACGGGTGGCTATTAACCACCCGTTTTTCTTTTACTAGTATAGTTTCTTCAAATTAACAGTTTCGGTTCTATCAGGCCCTAAAGACAAAATGGAAATCGGGGCTTTCAGGTAATCCGAGATAAAGCCTAAATATTCCTTAGCTTCAATAGGTAAATCGTCCAAGGTCTTGATTTTCTTGGTATCGAAAGTCGGAATAGTTTTGAAATCCTTATAAACCGGAATGCATCTAGCATATTCAGGTTCGCTAGCCGGAACATAATGGATTTCTTTGCCATCTAGCTTATAGGCCACACAGACTTTCAGATCTTTGACATCCATCAGTACATCAAAGAGCATACAGGCAATATCAGTTACACCGGAGATTCTCATCGTATATCCTAAGAGGACTAAGTCAAGATAGCCGACTCTTCTTGGACGATGAGTGACAACGCCATATTCATGCCCTTTTTCTCTTATGGCATTTCCCCAGTCATTGTTTTGCTCGGTAGGCATAGGTCCACCGCCTACTCTAGTCATATAGGCTTTCATGATAGCGAGGACTTTATTGATCTTCTGAGGAGCAATACCGGCATTTAAGGGAATAGAGATAGAAGTGGGGCTAGAGGAGGTAACGAAAGGATAAGTGCCATGGTCTAAATCCAATAAGGAGCCTTGGGCACCTTCAAAGACGACTCTTTTACCGGCATCAATCATATCGTTAAGGAAGATGGAGGTATCAGTAATGAAAGGTCTAAGTCTTTCAGTGGCGGCTAGAAGTTTTTCATAGAGAGGCTCTATTTCATAAGGCTTCTTTCCAAAAGCCACCAGTTCCTTGTTGTCAACAGCAAGAGCGGCTTCAAGCCTCTTGTGCAAATATTCTTTATCTAACAAGTCACCAGCTCTGATGCCGATTCTTTTGGCTTTATCAGCATAGCAAGGCCCGATGCCTCTTTTAGTAGTACCGATTTTATTGTCTCCTAAGGCTTCTTCATAGGCCCCGTCTAAATCGATATGATAAGGCATGATCAAATGGCAGCGGTTAGAAATCTTTAAGTTATAGGTCTTTAGTCCGCTGTTGATGTTCTCATCTAATTCATCCAAAAGAGCAAAAGGATTCATGACCACGCCGTTAGCAATGACATTAGTTACATTAGGATTATAGATGCCGGAAGGAAGCGACCTTAAAGCATGTTTAACACCATCTATCTCAACTGTATGTCCGGCGTTGTTTCCGCCTTGATAACGGCAGACTACATCGGCTTTGGAAGCTAGGTAATCGGTGATTTTGCCTTTTCCTTCATCGCCAAACTGACTGCCCTCAACTGCTACCGTGTTGAATTTTTTCATTTTTATTTACCCTCTTTGAGAATGTTATCTGCAATCCAAACGCCACTAGCACCGGCCTGAGCTAAACCTCTAGTCATACCAGCCCCGTCACCGCCGCAATATAGATTAGAGATGCCTTTCACTTCCAGGTTGTTGTCAGTGATAGGACGGGCGGAATAGAATTTTGCTTCGACTCCATAAAGCAAAGTGTGCTCGTTAGCAATACCAGGAGTTACATGGTCGAGAGCCTCAATCATGTCAATAATTGAAATCAAGGTCTTATAAGGAAGACAGAGACCTAAATCGCCAGGGACTGCTTCCTTTAAGGTGGGGTTTACAAAGCCTTGGGCGATTCTTTTTGGTGTGCTTCTTCTTCCTCTTTTCAAGTCTCCGTACTTCTGAACAATGACACTGCCACAGGCTAATCTATTGGCAAGACTAGCAACGTCTTTAGCAAACTGGTTAGGATCAGAGAAAGGCTCGGAGAACTTATGGGAGACTAATAAGGCAAAGTTAGTATTGTTAGACCCAAGCTTAGGGTCATTATAAGAATGCCCATTAGCAAGGATAACTCCATCATCGTTTTCAATAACCACATGACCCGAGGGATTAGAGCAGAATGTCCTGACTAAAGTCCCTTGAGGAGTATTAAAGACAAACTTTCCCTCATAGAGGTATTTATTGATATCCTGCATAACCACATTGCTGGTTTCTACTCTAACGCCGATATCAACCTGATTGTTAACAAAAGCGACACCATGAGAGGTCAGCATCTTCTCTAAGAAGGTTGAGCCTTCTCGTCCAACTCCTAAAACGACATTTTTGCCTTCAAAAGAAGTGCCGTCTTCTAAGATAACGCCATTGACTTTGCCATCTTTGATAGTGATATCAGAGACCGCTTTTTCAAAGATAAACTGAACGCCTTCCTCATCAAGGTGACGTTTGATTCTCGATAATATCTTTAAATTTTCTTCCGTCCCAAGATGTCTGACTTTGGCTCTTAAAAGCATCAGTCCAACACCGATAGCTCTTTGCTCGATCTTTCTTACTTCATCCGTATAAGGATCAGTAAGGACTTTAGAGGCTCCGAATTTTAAATTAACCTGGTCACAATAATCAATAAGATTCAATAACGTATCTTCGCCTATATAGTCAGTAAGCCAACCACCGAATTGGGTCGTGATATTGAACTTACCGTCTGAGAAAGCACCGGCGCCGCCAAATCCTGTCGTCATACTGCATGATGGGATACAGCCAGTTCCTTTCTTGGTTTTAGGGCAGACGCTTAACTTGTGCGTCAAAACCGGACAGACACGTTGAGTGATGTCCTTGCCTCTATCAATTACTAAAATCTTAAGATTAGGATTCTTTTCCTTAAGCCTATAGGCACACATGTACCCAGTCGGGCCTGAACCGACAATGATTACATCGTATTCCATTTTTTCTTCCCAGTAAAACATTATACTGATCTTAGCTTAAAAATAAAAAGACTTGAAATATTATTTCTCTTGGGGTGGTTTTCTTTTCTATCACATTAGGATAGAATAATAGACAATACAAATTTTAGTAAGCAACCTAATTGGAGGGTTTTCTTTGCATGTATGATTATTTAATTGTTGGTGCTGGTTTATTTGGCGCGACTTTTGCTAACTTAGCTACAAAAGCTGGCTATAAGGTCTTAGTTATCGATAAAAAGCCAGTTATTGCCGGTGCTATCTATACTGAAAGAAAAGATAATATTGATATTCATGTCTATGGTCCTCACATTTTCCACACTGATGACAAAGAAATCTGGGACTATTTTTCTTCTTTCGGGGAGATGAATAACTTCATCAATGCTCCTTTAGCTTTCTTTAAAGGAAAGCTCTATCATATGCCTTTCAATATGAATACTTTTAACGCTTTATGGGGTGTCACTACTCCCTTGGAAGCCAAAAAGAAAATCGATCAACAGGTCAAGGCCGCTGATATCAAGGAAGTCAAAAACTTGGAAGACCAGGCTTTAAGCCTCGTTGGAAGCGATGTCTTCAATACTTTGATCAAAGGCTATACGGAAAAGCAGTGGGGCCGAGCCTGCAAGGATTTGCCTAGTTCCATCATCAAGCGTCTTCCTTTAAGGTTCACCTATAATAACAACTACTTCAATGATCGATACCAAGGAATACCGGTTGATGGCTATACTGCTATCATTGAGAAAATGCTCGAAGGCATCGAAGTTAAGCTGAATATTGATTTCTTAGATAACAAGGACGAATTAGAGAAGCAGGCCAATAAAATAATCTATACCGGTGAAATCGATAGATTCTATGATTATTGCTTTGGGCATCTTTCTTATCGTACTCTCCGTTTTGAAACTGACAGATTAGAGGAAGAGAACCATCAGGGAAATGCCGTCATCAACTATACCGAAAGAGAAGTACCTTATACGAGAGTCATTGAGCATAAATTCTTTAATTACCGAGAAAGCCCAGTCACTTATGTGACTAGAGAATACCCTAAAGAATTTAAGCCTGGTGATGATCCTTTCTATCCGATCAACAACAAAGAGAATCTTGACCTCTATGCTAAATATCAGGAAAAAGCCTTAGCGGACAAGAAGCTCATCTTTGCCGGAAGATTAGGTCAATACAAATACTTCGATATGGATGATACGATTAAGGCCGCCAAAGACTTGTTTGCTAAATTGAAAGCTTAAAAAAATACCGGAACTTTGTTCGTCAAGGAATCAAGTTCCGGTTTTTAATTATTTGGAAATTATCTTCCCTTTTTCTACTTCGATGACTCTATCAAAGCCTAACTGATCTGAAAGACGATGGGAAATAGAGACAACGGTCCTATCATTGCTGGCTTTGGCTAAAGCCTTGATGACTTCTTTCTCCGTCTCACTATCAAGGTTAGCGGAGATTTCATCAAGGAGAAGAAGCTGAGGGTTAAGAACAGTAGCTCTGGCTAAGTTTAGTAACTGAAGCTGTCCCTGAGAGAAGTCTTCTTCGCGGAAAGGTGCCTGATAGTTATTGGGGATGGTCTTCATCACATAATCATCAAGGAAGGAATCTGACATGGCTTTTCTTACTTCCTTAAGAGAAATGCTCTGATCGCCTAAGGTTATCTGATCCATAACCGATCCGGGAACAGCTTTGAACCCTTGTTCGACATAGCCAAAAATTTTTCTTTTCTCAGTATCGGGAATCTTGGTGACATCATAGCCATTAAAGAGGATTTGGCCTTTGGTGGGTTCTAAGATACCTAGTATTAGCCGGAAGAGAGTAGTTTTACCTATTCCGGTTCTACCGATCAAACATATCTTCTCAAGTTTCTTAACTTGAAGGTTCATATCATCGTAGATTAATTCCTGACCATCATCATAATGGAAGGACAAGTCTTTGAATTCTAAGAGATAAGGGAATTTTTTATTAATGATATCGTTAGCTTTTAATGAATCTTCTTTTAAGCAGATTTCTTTTTCGCTCATGAACTTCTCTACTCTTTCAATGCCGCTTTTACCTTCCTGCATGGTTTGAATTTCCTGGCCGATAGTCTGGATTGGAGAAAAAACATTAGAGATTAGATTAATGGCAGCAGCAAAGGTACCAATAGATAAGCCAATGATGGAGTTGGTATCTTGAGAATAACAGACAATCAAAGTAACAGCACTGATTGTGATAGCTTTAAGTATTTCAATTACCGGTCCATAAAGTGAATCAAACCAGCCAGTCTTGTCCATTACTTTAAAGCCTTTATTTAGAAGGCCTTTGAACTCTTCTTCCCGATACCCCTCTTTAGAAAGATTCTTAATAGTATTATTGCAGTCAATCGTTTCAGAAAGATTGTTGCTCTCTTCGTTCAGGATTTTTCTATTAGCTAACTGATTCTTCAGCATATTCTTCCTAAAAGCCTGGGTAATGAAATAAATGACAGGGATGATGGCAAAAAGGATTAGGCCTAAGACCCAGCTGAAAATAAAGACTGATATCAAGATACCGATGATCTTAAAAAGGTTGACTACCAAAGAGACTAGTCCCTCGGCAAATAGCTGTTCAATGCTGTTGACATCATCAGTTACACGGCTTGTCATACTGCCAGTGCCGTTTCTCCTGAAGTAAGAGCTAGTCAGACGGTGAGACTTTTCAATCATGGCATAGCGAAGCTCATGAATCAGTTTCTGTCCGAAGACATCTATCATGTAGTTTTGAAGAATGGTAAAAAGACTGACTAAAAGGTAAGTAGAGAAATATAAGAAGGATAGTCCAACGATTTTCCCATTGGTAATAGTGACGGAACCATTGATGGCCGGTTCTAGAAAACCATCTATTAAATATTTAAGGGTATAAGAAGGCAAAAGGGAGGAGATTGAAGTCCCGAGGATAGCAAAAGCCAGTACTAGACTCATTCCGATATGCTTCTTCATAAACTGAGCAACAAACCGGGAAGCTTTGAAATCATTCATGGTGGCTTACCTCCCCACTATAAGACTGCAACTGATAAAGGTTCTGATAGACTTTGGAACTCTTTAAAAGGTCGGCATGTCTTCCTACACTTACCGTGCCATCCCCATTTATCACAATCACGGAATCGATATCGCTAAATGAGGTCAGACGATGGGAAATCAATAAGACAATCGTTCCTAAAAAGTCTTTCTTCAAGGAAGCGAGTATCTCTTTTTCGGTTTGAGGGTCAACAGAGGCAAAAGGATCATCAAGTATTATCAAATTCTTTTTGTGATAGATAGTTCTGGCTAAAGCGATTCTTTCCTGCTGTCCGCCGGATAGTTTAACTCCCTCATTGCCAACTAAAGTGTTTTCTCTTAGAGGCATACTGTCCATATCAGGCTCAAAGCTGACAGCTTTCAGATAAGGAATAACATCCCGGCTTTCACCAAAGGCGATATTTTCTTTGATGGTCTCAGTAAGTAAGTCGCTCTTATGTCCCATATAGGTAACACTGCCGCTTATTTCTGGTAAGGAATAATCTTTTAGTTCTTTACCAAAAAGCATTACTTTGCCTTGATAATCTAGTTTCTTAATAAAGACTTTCCCTAGGGCACTCTTGCCTGAGGCTATTGGCCCAGTGATACCGATTATCTGGCCTTTGGAAGCTTTGAATGAGAGATTAGAAAACAGTGGTTTATTATCGACAATGACACTGAGATCCTTCACTTCTAAGTCCGGAGAAAAAGACACGGTCTCTAAAGAAGGATAACCTTTATAAGGTTTCATAGTCGGCTGGATTCTTTTCCAGGAAGCTAGGCCTTTTTCAATAGCGGAGAATAATTTAGCAGTATGGGAAGCTTTAGAAGCCATCAGCACAAAGGTCGAAAGATAAGTGGAGAATTGTCCAATTGTCCAAGTTTCATTCATTATTTTAGGAATAGGGGCAAACAGGTTATCACCATTAGATACATGCTGTAAGCCAAAGAAAATTATAGGAATTAAGCCAATTAGAGCTATGGCATTAGCTAGAGGAATCATGGTATCGGTAAGTAAGGAGGCCTTCAAAGTCTTCTTCTCATAAGACGTGAGAGTCTCATCATACTTCTTTAGGTTGTCTTGGTCTCTACCATAAATACGATAAGTAATAGCATTGTCAAATAAATCAAAAGTATTACCGGATAGTTTCCCATTGGCTTTTCGGCTTTGGCTAGTAGCACTAAAGATGGCTTTACGCATGATAAAAGCAACCAGTATCGATATAGTAACCGGTATAAAAGCATAAAGAGTCATCTGATAGTCAAAAAGTATCAAATAGATAGCGTAGAAGAGAAAGAGAAAACAGGTATCATAGATCTCAGTCGTGAATTTTCTGATACTTTCAACCGAATTATGAACATCCGAAATTGCTCTACTCAGCAGAAGGCCAACATCAGCATTGTCAAGATCCTTGGAATCCAGATTAAGAATATTGTTGTAGACATTAAGTCTCATGGTGTAGGTAGCATTGTTAGCTAGCCTTCTAACAAAATATCTTTTCAGTATTCTAGCTACCTGAACCACAAAGATAGTGAGAATAAAGATACCGATAAGGATATAGATGCTATTAAGGCTTTCTTTGTCCTGAATGCCATCGATAAGGCGGCCTTCAAAGTAAGGTGAAGCTAGCATTCCAAAATTATAGATAATACCAGTTATACCGATAATTAAAAGCAAGAAGGGCTGATAAAACAAATAAGAAGATAGCTTCTCAGGTTTTTTAATAATTTGATTGCGATATTTTTTCATACGATTTATTAAAGACTATTTTAGATTTCTTATTAATGATAAGCAAGAATGATACAAAAAAATATTGGCTATCTCAAGCCGGTATCATTTACTTACTATGCTTCTTAACTAATTCGCTTTTAGCTTTATCTTCTTCGAGCAGGTTGCCCCATTCCTTGATGTCTTTGATAGAAGGAACAAAAACATAGGGAGCATTACGGAACAATCCATAATAGTCGAATCCAAATCCAACAATATATCTTTGTTCATCAGTAGTCAAGCCAGTGAACTCGGCATTTTCATCATATTTCATCTTCAGATTATTACGTTTGATGAGAATACAGACATAAAGATTCTTAGGTTTGTACTTCTTCATGATGAAGGCTCTCAAAAAGTGCATAGTAACACCCGTATCGATAATATCCTCCACTAATACGACATCTTTGCCTTCCAAGCAATGATCAGGCTCTTTCTGAACCTTTACTTCACCAGTAGTCTCAGTTCCTTCATAAGAGGAAACCTTGATTGTATCAAGCTGGCAAGGAGTGGTGACATGCTTGACTAGCTCATACATGAAAGGAAGAGCGCCATTCATGACTCCTACAAAAATCGGAATGCCATTATCGTCAGCTTTTAGTTTGGCATCAATTTCTTTGCCAAGTCGATCACAGACACGGACAATCTCATCTTCGGAGAGAATGAGTTTTTCCATAGGGCATCCCCCTTTTTAAAATTTAAATATGTTAATAATATAGAACATAACATTCCTTTTTGATAGGGGCAAGTTGAAAAACTGTCTATTTATTTCCTCTTTTGCGCTTTTTATAGCATAAATAGTGATAAAACAGCTTAAGAGAGAAAACAAATAAAAAAAGACTTGATTTTAATGTCCGTTATTGCGATAATATTCAAGCGCTAAAAGCTTATGGATCTATAGTGTAGCGGTTTATCACGTCTCCCTGTCACGGAGAAGACCGAGGGTTCGAATCCCTCTAGATCCGCCATTAGTTGCAGGCGTAGTTCAGTGGTAGAACACGACCTTGCCAAGGTCGTTATGCGGGTTCGATTCCCGTCGCTTGCTCCATCTAGGTTCAAAAGAAAACACGCCCCTAAAGGCGTGCTTTTTTTATCTCGTTTTCCAGCTTTCGGCAAATGGTTTTCTCTTCCCTCGGTAGATAGCCGGCGTATACGTTCAGGAGTGTGTCGGTGTTTGAGTGTCCTACCCTGTGCGCTATCCCCTGCGGGGTTATCCCCTCATAGAGTAGCATTGTTATGTGGCTGTGTCTTAGGTCGTGGACTCTTGCCCTTGGTAGCCTTGCTTCATCTGAAGCCTTGTCCATATGCCTTTTTATTGTCGTGTATTTAAGTTCCTTGAATAGCCTTTCTTTCGTGTCTCTCTTTTCCGCTATGGATCTGAGTTCTCCGTATACCTCCGTAGGAAGCTCTACAAGCCTTTGGCTCGTGGGCGTTTTCGGTGCGGTTACCTCTCTTCTCGTGTATGTCTTGTCTATCCTAATTCGGTAGTCGCTTTCTAGGTCGCTGGGTGTCAGTGCTAGTGCCTCGCCTCTTCTTAGACCGCCGAAGTAAAGCAGGTCGAAGAATGCCTTATAGTCCTTGGCTTCCAGCTTCTCCCTGAAAGCCTTGTACTGCTTGAAAGTCCATATCGTGTATATCGGGTTTGCTGTCCTCTTGAAGTTGGGTATCTTGGCGCTCGTGTCAAGCTCTAGGTATCTTCTTCCGTAGTTCATCATCTGGGCGAAGCAAACGAATATCGTTCTCTTGTATGATTGCTTTATTTGCTTGTCCGCTAGGTAGGCTTTGAATTCTATTTGCCTTTGCGTTCCTATCGGCAGTTCATCATCTTTGAAGAATGGCGTTAGGTGTGTCTTTATTCTGCTTCTTAGGGTGTCGAAAGATGACTTTTTGCAACTAGCCTTTTGGTATTCTAGGTAGCTTCGTTCTAGGTCAATGTATTTCATTGCTCTTTGTTGTGTTTGATAGCTCCTTTCTTTTCACTGCTGGAACTCACCCCACAGCTATGGGGCTGTTCCGTAGTTCTAAAGTCCGTATTTTCTTGCCTTGTTCTTGAAATCCGTTGGATCTATTTTCTCTCTTAGCTGTTTCTTTACGCTTTCTAGTATCTCTTTCTTAGATTTAGAAAGATTACTACAAGGATATTTATATAGGTTGACTGGTGAAGTTTCTTCACTGGGGTGGTGAAGTTTCTTCACTAGTGGTAGTGAAGTTTCTTCACTGGTTAGTGGTGAAGTTTCTTCACTACCTCCTTTCATTGCTTTTTCTATTGCGGTTTCCACTACCTTGTAGCTGGTCGCTTCGCCTTTCTTCTTCTCTGCTTTTATCAGCCCTTTTCTTTGAAGCCTTTTGAGTGTTTCTATCGTTGCACGCTTTGAGTTCCCCAGCCATTCGCTTATGTATGTTAGCGATAGTTTCGCCTTGTTCTTTGCTTGGCAAAAGCCGAAAATCAGCGCATACGCTATTAGTTCGCTTCCTGACAGCTTTAGGTCTGTTACTTGCCAGCCTTGTATCGTTAGGTAGTTTTTCCTAATCATTTTTCTTGCTCTCTTCTGGGCGGTATCGTTCTACTTTGTAGCCTTTGCCCTCTACCTTGGTTAGCTTCAGGTATATGGTTTGCTCCAGCTCTTCGCACTCCTGCTCTTTGTCGTATATGGCTCTCGTTAGGGCTTCGCACTGTATCGCTGACTTTTCAATGTCTTGCGCTAGTGTCCTTGTCTTTTCTCTTCTCTCGCTCGGCTTTATGCAGTTTAGTGCTTCTAATGTGTCGTTCAGTATCTCATTTGGTCTTATCTGGAATCCTTCCTCATCTAGAAAATATTTCTCTTCCTCTTTCATTGTGCTATGTTTCCTTTCTTGGTATCACAACTTGGGGGCTTTCGTTTATAATAATAAAAGCCCTTTGTCTAATCACATAGGCTGATAGCTAGGTCCTGCTCCTGATAAGTGGGGACTTGGCTATTTTTCTTTTTCATCTCTTCTCGTTTTCCTGTCCGTCTTGGCTCTTCTCTCCAAAACGGGCTTGAAGAGGTCTAAGGTTACCTCTAGGGCGCTTCGCAGTAGCTTTGACTTACTTATGCCAGTCTCGCTCTCAATAGCTTCTAGGGCTTCTTTTTCGGTCTTGGAAATTTTGAATGCAATGCAGATGTTTCTTGCTTCCTTGTTCGTGGTTGTTTTCTCCTTTCTTCGTTTAGTATATCCCAAACGTTTTGAAAGGTATAACTTTTTTGTATATTTTTATTTATGGCTAGGGTATAACTTTTCTTTCCTATCAATTTCGGTTGCTTTATACTCTAGTTGCATTTCTTTCTCGTTCTGCTTTTTTGGGAGGTGCATTTATATGACCGATGAACAATATTTCCATAGGTGGCACCGCCACTTGCCCCCAAAGGCAATGGCTCGTGAGCGTGAACGGCTTAGGTTGGCTGAGGAAGCCCGTATCGCTGCACTCCCCTTTCGTGAGCGCATGGAGCTGAAGCGTAAGGCTCGTAAGGTTGCTCGTGAGGCTAAGAGGGAAGCCAAGAGCAAAGCAAGTCTTGCTTTGCATCAGAAGCGTGAAGAGGAATCTCGCTTCGCTGGTGTCGTTGGCTACACCCCATACACTTCTAGGGGTTTGTCTAATGTTCGCTTCCGTTCCGTAGGAAGCCCTAACGGCGTACGCCGTTAAGCCCCTTCTTGCAAAAAAGGCGGAGAAAAACAGCGCAAAGAATTTGCGCTGTCTCCGCCGTAAGGGGCGTGGCTTCCTTTCAGTCGCCTTGAGTATCATTTTCTATTGCCTTTTTGCTTATGTTCTATCTTGAAGATCTGTTCCGTTTTCGCTGTCGGTATATATTATATATAAATATATATTATATAATCCGTGTAACACCCCCTTTAGTAACCCATTTGCTGTTTTTTGCTGTTTTTTGTTTGGTTTTTATTTTGTTTTTTTAATTTATTGATTATTTTTTTGTTTTTTTTGGTGTTTGGGTCACTAAGTGCCATATGTCATTCAATTATTTTTGTTATGTTTTTATGTGTTTTATTTTACTATTTTTATTATTTGTTTATTAGTTGTTCGGTCTAACGGAAAGGCATTGTTATATATGAAGAATGAAGAAACCTATGATAAATATATCAAAGACTTTGGTTACAATGCTGTTGCTTTAATTGACAAAATAAAATTAAAAGAAGATAATATACTCAACGAGCCACAAAAAGCTCATAACGGATTATTTCCGTTAGAAGGTTAGCCCCCATTGTAGATGGGGCTTTTTTATATCCCGTCGCTTGCTCCATCTAGGTTCAAAAGAAAACACGCCTCTAGGGGCGTGCTTTTTTTATTTCTGTTATTTGTTTTCTATTAAGCTAAGCTTTCCAGAAAGATTGAAGTCGTTGGTATTAGCATCAATGGTTACATAGTAAGAAGAGGGAAGACTTTGGCTTCTATAGTCAAAGCTTATATATAATACTTCATCAGCTAAACTTAATTGGTAATTAGTTATCGCCGTTAAAGGATATTGGCTAGAATCTTCAGTTCCTAAATAGATATTGTCATCATAAATGTTGTCAGCAACGAATTTGGCCCCGTTACGCAAGGATATACCAAAGGTCAGATGATAACTGCTATCGGTATTGTTATCAATGCTTCTAGGCGAAAATGAAAATATTGAATCAGCTATGCTGACTTTAACCAATTCGCCATAGCCATTGTCGGTGAACTCTTTGCTTATGATGCCTATATAGCCATAAGTAATAGAATCAGCTACTTTCCCTTCTAATTCGATTTCAAAATGGTTGGAACTATTAAAGTAAGTTTGCTTGACACTTAATCCATCCAGATTCTTATCTAGAGTCACATAACTAGCATCAAAAGTCTTTAAAAAGGTCCTTTCATTGAAAGCTAAAGAGATGGTGCCTTTTGAGACATTAGCAAATTCGGCTTCGGTGATAGTAGCAGAATATTTTTCATTGTTGAGAGTTATATATTTTTGGCCACAGGAAGGTAAAGAAGAAAGACTAATTAATAGAACAAGAAACCAAGGATATTTTTTTCTTTTGGTCATAGTAATCTCCCTTTTTGAAACTACATACTATTATAATTCTTACTAATTGTCCAATTCTTTAAAAAATATAGTAAAATAAAAGGCATGAAAAACTCTATGTTTAGATACCTCTTATGGGCAAACCCTAAAAACAGTGCCAATTCTGAAGAGCAGATCTTCTATGACACTAACGCTCATTTTTTCAATGAAGAGTTAGCGGCCTTCAATGACAACTCTTCTCTTTTTGGTATCATTAAAAGCGATATTGTTCTTTTTGGATTAGTCAATAAAGCTAAGATGGATAAAGATATTGCTTCCTTTACGGAGAATCAATTGAAAGATCCTTTCATTATTTCTTCGATGCATACTGGTCTTCCTTATCTTTCTTATAAGCAAAGCCGAATCTACATTCCGACATATAGCCAAGCCGTCAATGACATCTATGGCCATAATCCTAATGCTTTAAAATCATTTCCTTATTATGTTTTGCTGAAGGACAGCAAGGCCTCTTTGATTGACCCTTTCGATACTTATGGAAATCTTCTTTTCAGTTCCCCATTTGCTAGGCTAATAAAACTAGATGCCCATGATCAAGATTCTAATGCTTTCTATCATCCCGAATATCAAACCATCTTTGTTATTAACAACTTCGGATGTTTGGAGCAGGAGATACCCTTGTTTGATGAAAAATGCCGTGACTATGATAGTCAACACCTCTTTGATAGATTAGAAACTTTAATGAGAGATTACTACCAGAATAACCGTGACAGTTTTTTGACTCACTTATTAACTTTAGGATTAATCAGTCAACCTCTCTACATAGAATTGAAAGGGGTCACGGATAAGGCTGATAATTTTCAAAAGAAAAGACTTCGTAAATGAATAAGACATTTGCCATTCTGACTTTAGGATGCAAAGTCAATTTCTATGAATCGGAATCCTTAAAAGAAAAGCTTTTAGGTCTTGGCTACTTAGAAAAAGACTGCAAAGAAGCTACCTTTATTTTTGTAAATACTTGTGCGGTTACTAACCAGGCAGAGAGACAGGATTTACAGAAAGTCAGAAGCGTAGCTAGAGATAATCCTTTAGCTAAATTCATTGTCCTAGGCTGTTCCTCCCAAATCCATAAGGAGAAGTACCTAGCTATTAAGCAAGTAATTAAAGTATTTGGTACTGATATTAAGTGTCGGTCAGTGGAACTATTAGATTCACCAAAATCCGATTTTATTAATACTGATTCCCGTCATTTTCAATATGAAGATTCCGAAATCAAAAGCAGTGAATATCCCGTTAGGGCCTATCTAAAGGTCCAAGACGGATGCAACAATTATTGTTCCTACTGTGTAATTCCTTTCACTAGAGGCAATAGCCGCTTTAGGGACAAGGACAGTATTATTAGAGAAGCTAAAGAACTTATCAGAAATGGCTATCATGAACTGATAATCGGAGGAATCGATACCGGTTCCTACCATGATCCAAAAGATATATCTTATAACCTAGCTTCATTATTGAAAGACTTGATTAAGATTTCGCCCTTGCCTTATAGGATTAGGGTCTCCTCTATTGAAATCTCTCAGATTGATGATAGCTATATCAATCTCTTTAAAGACAATCCTCAAAAACTTTGCCCCCATTTCCATATTCCCCTTCAATCCGGAAGTGAAAGAATCCTAAAGCTTATGAACCGAAAATACAGCAAAGAAGAATACCTTTCAAAAGTAAATGAAATTCAATCGGCTCTTCCTAATGTCGCTCTTTCAACTGATATCATCACTGGCTTTCCTACAGAAACCGAATCCGATTTCCGTGATACCTATGATTTTGCTAAAAAAATAGGATTTATGAGAATCCATGCATTCCCCTATTCTGAAAGACCATTTACTATGGCAAGTAAATTAAATGGTAAAGTCGCTATGGAAATAAGAAGAGAAAGAGTAAAAAAGCTTCTTAAGCTTTCAGAAGAGAACAAACAAAAGTACTTGGATTCTTTAAAAGGGCAAGTCTTATCCATTCTTATTGAACACCGAGGAAAAAATAACACTTATTCTGGTTACAGTGAGAATTACCTCGAAATCAATGTCAAATCCACCAAAGATATCTTCAATTCCTTTATTTCATATAAAGTAGATTGATTTAATTGTAGGCAAAATATATAATTAGAGACGTCGTTTTGGGGCTGTAGCTCATCTGGAAGAGCATCTCCTTTGCAAGGAGAGGGTAGCGAGTCCGATTCTCGTCAGCTCCACCAAATGGTCGCCAGACGCACACTCGTTTGATACTCGTATCGAAAGGGCGATTTGCGTTAAGGTTTGCTATTACTAAGCCGATGAAGTCTAGTATCAAGTAAGCCATTATAGAAAGAGAGTCGAAGAGACTCTCTTTTTTTCGTGAGTGGAAATTCTACTCAGCAGTTAACATTCTAAAAGAAGACTAAAGATCGAAAAAAGATTTTCAAATTGATATTTACTTGTTTTCAATGATTTTAATAGACCGAAGATTTCTTATAATTAAAAAGCTAGCCTAACCAAAGGGAGTCAGGCTGGCTTAAGAATTAGTTAAACAGCAGCAAATTCAGCTAAATAAATAGCGGTCTTTGCAGTTACTTTGATCTTATAGGTCCCGCTGGCTGAAAGCATAAAGCTAGCAGTAGAAGCAGCTTTTCCTGTTGCGACTGGGAATGTGGTTCCGCTTCCGGTAATAGCTACATCACTAGAATTAGTGACAGAGACTGTAGTAGTAACGGCTAAAGAGGTATCAGTGGCATCAAAAGCTTTAGACATACCATGAATAGTTAAAGTGCCTGCTCCAGAAGCCGTAAAGTCAAATTCATCAGTCGCGGTCATGCTTAAGAAATTATAGAAATAATAGGCATCCTGAGTACTTTTTCCGCCTAATTCTATGGCGATATTGTCGGAAGCCTTAACAGTGAAATTCCCATAAGCTTTGTCAGCTGTATACTTAGCTAAAGGCAAGGCTAATAGGGAATCAAAGGAATTGCTAGAAGACATCGCTTCAGAAATCTCAGTTACCGGTAAAGTTGTCTTATCGGAATAGGTAATTTTTATAAAGTAGATGGAGATATTGGCATTAGAGAGAATATAGTATTTTCCACTGGAAGGAAGATTAAATTTTGTATCAACGGTAGCGGTTTTCCCAGAGCCATCATCTTTTAAAGGACAAGCTAAACGACCGACATATTGATCCACACTCCCATCATCTTTTATTTTGGCAGCATAAAGTATTCTAGAAGGATCATTGGATGACCCGCCTTTTGCCGAAATCTCACAGATGCCAGGATGAGCGGAAGTGAATTCAATTAAATGATTCTTTTCATCAACATCTGATGTTCCGTTAGTACTCCACACGCCTTTTGTAGCAGCATCACTCGTCTTTGTCCCATAGCCGGTGAAGAAACCATCGCTAGCTTTGTTGCTATCCGTTCCATCAACAGCCAAATTAGTATAATTAGTGGTGACATCAGGAGTTTTTTCCTGCGATGAAGAAGAGCTATTTTGGGAAGACGAAGAACTTGATGAAGAAACATTTGGTAAAGATGAAGAAGTAGTAGGCGAAGTTGAAGTTTTAGGGCTGGTTGATGAAGGGGTTTCAGTTGTTGAACTAAAAGGAGATTCTTTACTGGTCTGCCCACAAGAAGCTAAGCCTACAATCAATCCAGCAATTGCTGCAACCTTGAAGATCTTTTTCATAAATTCTTTTCTATTACCCTTATTTCTTTTATATTTACCAAAATATTAAAAGAAATCCTTTACCTATAATAAAGTCTTATTTTCCCTTGTATGCAAGTTAAAATGGTCACTTATGTTCTCTTAGCACAAAGAAACTTGTCTTTTTCATCATTTAGAATTGAAAAGGCTTTCATAATGCTATATTAATGTATACAAGAAAGATATTAATTTTTTTACAGGAGGAAAAATGAATTCACATAAAGACTTGTTTTTTCTAAATTTAGCTCTTGTCAGTTTCTTAGCTGCTGGCTGCCAAAATCATTTGTCTTCTTCCTCAGGACAAATCAGTTCTTCAAATGAATCGATAACAAGTTCTTCTTCTAAAAGTGATACCCCAATTTCTTCTAGTTCATCAACTACTGTTCCGATTAATAAGAAGGATCTTTATATTTCACCTAAAGGCTCAGAGGATGCTGATGGGAGTTTAGCTAAGCCCTATAATTTTATTCAAGGAATTAGAAACTTGCCAGTCGGCTCAACGATGTATCTTCTTGAAGGCACCTATTCTTATGGCTCAACTTTGATGATTGATTCAAGCATTGATACTCATTTGGCTTCTTCCGAAAAAGAAAGGAAGACTATCAGACCAGCTTTTGATGAAAGCAATAAGGAAGTTAAAGTTATCTTTGATTTTTCTTCTATGCCTTTTTATTCTTCTAATCGCGGGATTTCAGTCAATACTGATTACTGGCACATAATGGACTTTGAAGTTAAAGGAGCCGGAGATAATGGTGTTTACATCGGTGGAAACCACAATATCATAGAAAGATTAAATATTCATGATTGCCAGGATTCTGGTTTGCAGTTAGGAAGGAAAGCTTCAGGATTAAACAATATGGATGAATGGCCTTCCTATAATACCATTCTTAACTGCACTTCCCATGATAATCATGATCCTACTGGCGAAGACTCCGATGGCTTCGCCTGCAAACTAACAACCGGAATCGGAAATATCTTTGATGGCTGCATTTCATATAATAATGTGGATGATGGCTGGGACTTATATACAAAAAGTGAATCCGGTCCTATCGGTCCTGTCACTTTACAAAACTGTGTCGCTTTTAATAACGGGATTACTTCTTATGGTGTTGGAACTTCTAATTCCGATGGCAATGGTTTTAAGTTAGGTGGCGAAAGTATCCCCGTCAGCCATAAGGTTAATAACTGCATAGCTTTCAATAACTTAGCAACCGGATTTACTGATAATTCTAACCCTGGAACAATCAATATTCAGAACTGCACATCCTATAACAACGGGACAAGAGACTTAGATGCCAACAACATTGATATGTGCCGAAGCACAGTAACTTCTTCAAATGTCTATAAGAATATTCTTTCCTACTGTGATGGCGTGAGGGTCTCCCCAATAGATGGAACTAGTGCGGTCTTTAACTCTAAAGACCAATATAAAGGCTCTGTATCTCATTGTATTTTCTATTATGGTATGGAAATGCTTCAAATAAATGGTCCTTTAGATGCCGATTATTCAGTAAACGGAAAGAACGGAACTATCCTTGAAACTAAAGATACACCATTTGTTTCCGTTTCTTCCCCACAGCCTCAATCTTCTAAAGGCGTATCAGCCAGTATTCATTATGACGTTCATACTCTTCTAAGAAGTAATGACGGGAAAGTGAAATTAGGAGATTTCTTAAGAATTAAGACTAATACAGTTTTTGCTACGGCTGGCGAAAACAGTAAACCTATTGGGGCTGATTTATCAGGAGGCAATGACTAATGAAGAAAACCAAGATTGGTCTTTTTGCTCTTCTTTCTCTAATTGCCATAGCTCCCGCTCTCAGCTGTAATAACAGTAACATGGCTTCTAAAGAGGCTATTGTCACTGAGACTCAAGACAAATGCCAGGAAGCTTTGAATCTGATTGACCTTAATGTCGATACTTCTAATGTTGTCTCTGATATTATTCTTCCTGTCAAAGGCATCTATGGTGCTAAGTTTACTTGGTCTACTGAAAATGACGCTATTGTTTCTATCAAAGCCGTCCAAGCTGATAGCGCTAGTCCCATTTCAGCTTACCGAGCTATTGTTCACCATGATAGCAATAGTGCTAAGACTGCTAACATCATAGCAACAGCTCAGATTGGCTCGGACACTGAATCCGTGAAGAGCAAAAGCTTTTCCTTAACGGTTTCTAAAGCCACTAATGATAGCAGCTTAGAATTAGCCTTAAAGATGGAAGAGGATTTCTCTTCTTATCAGACCGGTGTAGATATTTCCAATTATTATAAATGGCAGATGTCTAAAGGTGAGAAGCAGATAACACAGGTCATTGAGAAAGAATCCTTCCCTAATATTAACAATCTCGTTTCCAAAAAAGCCTTAGAAATCACTTCCACTAAAGCGGCTACTGATACTTACTATGATCGAAGAATCAATGTCAATGACACTGAAGCACCAAATGGTGCCATCTTAGAAGGCTATTATCTCTATACTGGGTCCACAAATGGTATATCTATTAGTTTATTGTCTAACGGAAAAGCTATTGCCTCTTTGTCTTTTTCTTCAGAGAAATATTCCTACTTGGCTAGCAGCAGCTATTCAGACAGCAGTAAAACCACTTTGGAAGGTGTTTGGATTCCTTTTAGGATTTCATTCAGGAAATCAGGCTATTATTCCGCTTCGATCTATTCTTTTACTGATAAAAAATATATTGATCTAACTAAGGAAAGCAATACCTATTTTGAAGGCTATGGTGTCTCATCAGGAAACAAAGGCAATGCGGATACTTTAAGAATTGTCTCAAAATCAGGAATAAGGGAAGGGAAAAGTTATCTTTCTAATCTGAAATTAGATTCTCTAGAAAATCTTCCTGAAACCGAGCCTAGCAATCCTAATAGAAGTGAGGGCATAGGCAAAATCAGCAATTATGAAGCCACTATTCTATCCTATAAAGGTGAAGCAATCACGGGAATAGATCCTCAGAAATTCTTGGTAGCTAACCGTTTCAATCAAGAAAAGACCTATACCTATGGTACAGATTACACCATTAGCACCGTAACAAAGAAGACAGGCTTAGTCACTTACTACTATCATACCTTTACTTTGCTCTCGACAAGTGAAACCAAAGTCGTCATCCAGGAAGTCTATGAGGATGAGAAAGCCAACGTCGCAGACATTTATGATTTTTCTGTTTCTTATTTGAAAGCTATTAAAACTGCTGATAATATCCCTTCTACTGAAGCTACTATCACCCTTTCTGGTCAAGTAATCAGAACTGATTCAGTCCTATATTATGCAATCTTGGAAAAAGGGGCCGCTAGGCCCACTAAAGAAGAAATCATCCAAGGCACTAATCTCGATAAGCTATCTGATAAAGGAAGCTTAGCTTTAACTACCCATGATTTCTCCTTAGTATCAAACAAGCTCAATCTATGCAAAGAATATGATGTCTATGCTGTAACTGAAAATACCAATGGCATCTCTGATATTTATTCTGAAAAAGAGATTTCGACCCTCATCAATATTTCAACCTGCAATGACTTCTATCTCATGGCTACAAATATAGAGACAAAATCAAGCACTTTCCGTTTAATTAACAATCTTGATTTTTCGGATTATCAATGGGTACCTGATATTACCTCCCAATTAGAATTTTCGGGTGTTTTTGATGGTCAGGGCTATTCGATAAGCAATCTTAATATTTCTTCCCCGACTGCCAAAGTTGGAATTTTCTATCGCTGTGCCGGTTCCATCAAGAATGTTACATTTATCAATGCCTCTGTCTCAGGTCTTGAAGATGTCGGGATCATCGCCGGTAACATCTATGGCGGCAATTATACCAATATCTCTTTTGAGAACTGCCAAGTCAGTCAACAGCAAGACTGTGAAGGGGGCGCTGGCTATTTTGGAGCTCTCTGCGGAAGGATCCGTTCTTCATCAAATGAAACCGTCTTAAGTGGCATCTCAATTTCCGGTTTTAAGTTATCTTGCCCGAAATACTGTGGCTTATTGACCGGTGGCGTTGAAACGGGTTCTACCTGTTCTATCACGGGTCTTTATGCTGCTGGTAAAGTTGATACTTCCGGTGCCGCAATTGGCTTGATTGGAAGAAACCGAGGCATTACCTCAATCGACAACGGAATCGTCTATCTGACTATTGTCAACGCCAAGAAGGAAGTTGGCGTAGTAGCTGGACACAATAAAGAAGGAGGCTCTTTAACAATAAACAACTTCTTAGGTGACTTAAAGATAGAAAATATAACTCAATCAACTTATTTCAATAACTTCATTGGATCAAATGATTTCTCGACATCAACCTATAAGGCTACTAACACTTACTTCATCAAAGAAGATTATTCTAATCTGGGGGATTCAATTACTCCTATTGCTACTGCCATTACTGTTGGTAAATCCATCAGCCTACCTTACCATGCCAAAAGCCGTGAATTTGAGGAAAATACTTTCATCAGAGACTTTAATACTTCCTTGTATTTTGCTTATGATGAAGAATCTTTCTCTCCGATACTGAAAGTTAGAACTATCAAAGACTTGTCTTTTAAGGCTGATGACTTTATTAGTTATGCTGATCAAATCGACACCACCAAAATCTTTGAAAACCATTATTTCATATATAAAGCTTCTGATGTCTTAGCTTATCTATCAAATGAGGAAAAAGCTAAAATTCCTTCAGCTACTCTAGAAAAATTCAATAAAGCCAAAAAAGATTATGAAGATGCTCTAGGCAATCTAAATGGCATCGGTGACGATACTGATTACGGTTTTGAAAACTAGGAGGATTGAATCATGAAAAAAGTATGGCTTGTCTTACCGGTTTCAGTATTAATGGGTTTAGTCTCCTGTAATGAAGCCATTAGTTCTTCTAGTTCTTCCAATAATGATCTTACTAGCAGCACCACTTCAACAACTGCCGTTTTAGATGAGAATTACTACTTAAAGAAATTAGAAGAAAAGACTCAATATTATTCGGTTTCTTATTCTTATACGGTCAAAGATACTCTCAATAACGTTTATAAGAAAGGAACTAAAAGAAAGTCTGTCTTTATCAGCAGTGAAGGAACAGATACAAAAATAGAACATATCTTTGGTACCACTGCTACAAGGACTTCTTTAGATGAAAACAGCGAGACTAAAAATCTAGTCTTCAATTACTACTTTACGCCATCTGCTACCTATTATCTAAGCGATGATAACCGCTATAACTTAAAAGAAGAGACCCATCCTGACATAGTTCCTTATACTTTAGCCTTTGATTTCACTAAGGCTAGTAATGTCTCACTTAAACTCGAAGGCTTCGATGCTCTTCTTTCAGGTACGGTCTTACAGGCCGATTCTAGTTCTTTTTTAGAGCAAGAAGGGGTTATAATTTCATCTGATATCTCTTTCAAAGCTATTTTATCGAAAGATAGAGGCGCTTTTAAAGGATTCGAAACCAGTTTTACCCAATCCGGTTACCAAATTAATTACAGTTATTCTTTTTCTTCTTTAATGTCCGTAATCATCTTGCCGAGTGTCTAATCAATGAAATGCAGAATATCTTTTAAGGCATAGTAGACACCGTCTTCTAGGCATGTCTTAGTCACAATCTCCGCTTTCTTCTTGCATTCAGGAACAGCATTACCTAAGGCAATGCCATGGAATTCTTCTATCATACCGGCATCATTTCCTTCATCACCGAAGCAATACACATTATCGTGATCAATATTTAAGAAATCAGCTAAAAAAGAGACTCCGACTTTCTTATCAGTTCCTTTTCTCATTACTTCAATGAATGGTGGAGCACTGCGGATGAAACTATATTCGTTCTTTTCGGATTCCGTGAATTGAAGCTTCAAAGAATCCTCTGGAGAAGAAGCTACCATGACTTTAAATAAAGGATAGTCAGAGCTTTTGTCTTTGACAACATTAAGATCTATTTTCTCTTTCATCTTATTGCAGCGATACTCGTTTTCCGTCCAAAAAGATGGCCGATAATAGATTACTCCATCGTTAACTGTGTAGCCATATACTGAGACTTCCTTATGGTCTTGAAACTTCTTAGAAAAATAGTCTAAATCTTTTAAGGTAAGAGTTCTTTTAAAAAGAAGATCCCTATTAAAAGAATAAACTCCAGATCCATTAGCGGCAATGGCAAATTTCTGGCCAGGATTAAAACAATCCAAATACTGTTTAATTCCGGTAAAATTCCTACCCGAAGCAATTGAAACGGCGTTTCCTTGAGCAAGCAATTCATTTACAGCAAGAATTTCTTTTGGGGGAAGCTTGTTTTGTCCTTGTGGGAGAAGAGTATTATCGATATCAAATGCAAAGAGTTTCATAGGTTATGCCTCTAATAATCAATAGAAAAGACCGTTACCGAAGTAGCGGTCTTTTAAGATATGTGTTCTAAACTACTTCTTGTCAGCAGTATTAGTCTTATCGTCAGCCTTCTTGTCATCAGCAGACTTCTTCTCATCAGCGGAGATAACATCCTTATCTCCAACCCATTCAGCGAAGGAGAAGACAGTGCCTTTAGAGATGACATAGATCAAGTTCATGATCCAGAAGACAAACGGAACCGGAGCAATTCCTAAAAGGATATCGAGCAGTAAAAGAGTAATGTTCTTACAATCTTTGATAATACGATAGATGACATAAAGAATAGGAAGGAAAATAGCAATAAGAATCTTGGCAACATTCGGAAGCTTGTCCATCCAATTACAATAACTCATTTCAATAACCTCCAGTGATTATTTATATTTCATATTATATAAATATTCAAATAGAAATGACACTATTTATTACTACTATCAGCCTTAACTGAACCGTTTTCATTTATATTTTCTTCATCGGAAACCGGTCTATTATCTTTTCCAAAGTTGTTTTCCGTGTTTTTATCCGGGTCTATAAAGAAGACTTTTTTGAATTTATAGATAACTTTTGAGCGACTAACTTGTGTGTTAGAGACTTTGCTTATACCAATTTGAATAGTCTTTGGGAGAGCTTGAAGGAACTTCTCCTTAGAGAGAGTAAGTTTATCCTTTTGTTCTTCACGCATTTTCTCGTATTTGACTTCAATCCCTGCCTTCTTAGCCCAAGAAGTGATTTTCGTAAAGATACCTATTGATTGAATAAAATCTATCAGCATCACACCATAGGTAACACCCATGAAGAAAATGAAAACAATATTGGCATTACGGCCATCGCTTGATCCAAACATAAAGCCAAAGGACTTCTTGAAGCCTTCAAAGACAAAGGGGCTTAATCCATAGTAGTAAATAATTGCGACAGCAAACCAGATAATGTCAAAGAGTGGGCAGACAATACCTAAGATATTTCCTTTGATGTTAGAGTAATCCCAAAGCCTGACTTTAAAGCCTCTGACAAAGATCAAGCCGGCTACAAATTCAAGTAATACTAGGGAGCAACCCATTATAGTAATCGGAATTAGATCATAAACAGTTGGCCCAGAATAGTTGTTGATTCCAAACAAATCACCTAAAGGATTATAGAAAGTCATGTTTCTTGGTAAGTAGTAAACTAGCACCCAAGAAAAAGTAAACATGATCATCAAACCAAAGCCATACAAAGGAAGCCACGGTCCCTTCATAAAACCGGGGTTTACCCATCTATGAACAGTAAAGATCCTTCTAAAAAGAACTTCAATTCCATAGCCAATCAAATCGCCAAACAAAAACATAAAAAGATAAGCAAGGAACAATTCACTTCCAGTTGCAACTCTTCCAATAAAATCATCTTCTAAAATTAGAAAATTCATAATTATTCAATCAATACCTTTTATGATAGCATATTATTAATAAGTTATTTACCTTATTTTGGAGGTTTGTTTAATGATTTCAAAAAGAATTGTGTTTCTCGGGACACCTGATATATCGGCTTTTCTCTTAAAAGGTTTAATAGATTCCGGCTTTAATGTTATCGGAGTCGTCACTAAAGAAGACAAGGTCCGTGGAAGAAACAATAAAGTCGAAGAAAGCCCAGTTGCTAAAATGGCTCATTCTTTAAACATACCGGTCTTTAAGCCTCATCGTCTTAACAAAGACTTTTCTTTTTTGAATGAGCTTAAGCCTGACTTAATGCTTACTTTTGCATACGGTCAATTAATCTCAGATGAAATCCTAAAGATACCTACCCTGAAACCTTTAAACCTTCATGCTTCGCTGCTTCCTAAGTATCGCGGTGCTGCCCCTATCCAATATGCTTTAAGAAACGGTGAAACCGAAACCGGTGTCACTTTGATGGAAATGGTCCATGAAATGGATGCGGGAGATATCTATGGCGTTATTAAGACTAAAATAGAGCCAAACGACAACTATACTTCCTTATCCTACAAATTAGCTAGCACGGCTTTAGAAGTAGCAAATAAATTTCTTCCTCTTTTCTTTGAGGGAAAGCTAAATCATATCGCTCAGGACCAAAAGCTAGCCACTTTCTGCCCTTCCATCAAGAAAGAAGAAGAAAAGCTAAATTTGGATGTCGAACCGGAAACCTTCATTAACCAAGTAAGATCCCTTTCATTAACTCCAGGTGGTTACTTAATGAACGGAAATGATGAGCTAAAGATTTTTGAAGCCAGTAAACTTAACAGCTCAGTAACTGCCCCTATTGGCACCATCTTAGAAGTCAATAAGAAAAACCTGGTCCTCCAGTTAGGAAAAGGCCAAGTTAATATTCTTACATTGCAGCGTCCCGGAAAAAGAATCATGTCAGCAGCCGACTTCAATAATGGAGTCAGGGACTTTAAAGGGGTTGTTTTAAAATAGGTTTAGGCTGAGAAGAAACTAAGACTTTGGTGATTTTATAAATATAGATGTTGTAGAAGGATTTTGAAAAATAGTGTGATTTTTGAATCTGATCATCTCTAAATTCATGTCTTCTGATCTTAGAGACATAGATTTTCTCACCGAAAATAACTAAATTTGACTTCTCAAAATAAGGAAACCCATCATCTAAAAGCAGATTAAGACCTGATTCTTTGAATTTATCACGGTCATATCCAGACATTTTCCTGAACATTGCCGAATACTGATGCCCTTCTTCTTCCATACGACATAAGCAGCATCTAGTCGAACGGTCAAGAAGCTTTCTGGTGTATCTTTCTTTTTTGATGAAAAGAGAAAACACTGGATAGTTGAACAAATAACCTAATTCTCCCCAGCTGACAGTCATCGCATTCTTTTTATCGCCTGCTTGGGAGACCAAAACCATATTATCCTGTGAAAACAGGGTAATGGGGTTCTCTTTGACAAACACTTCGCCACTGATTTCTTTCATAAATCCACTCCTTTGCAATTGTCTTAAAAATAAAACTAATTGCATATATAATAGAATTAGTCAGGTTCTAAATCAAATGAATAAAACAAACGTTATGCGTTTATTAGAAAGCCAAGGTATCCCCTATCAGCCTTTTGACTACACTAAATCCCATGCTGTCTCCGCTGATGAAGTAGCAAAAGCCCTTAATGAAGACCCTTTAAAGGTTTTCAAAACCCTTGTCACTGTCGGAAAAAGCCGTGAGCATTATGTTTTTGTAGTTCCTTCTACTTCTGAGCTGGACTTAAAGAAGGCTGCTAAGGCCAGTGATGAAAAGAATATTGAAATGATTACTCAGAAAGAATTGCTTCCTCTTACCGGCTATATTCATGGTGGGTGTTCACCTATTGGCATGAAAAAGAAATTCCTAACCTTCGTAGACGAAAGCGCCTTGAAGTTCCCTAAGATCTATATTTCAGGTGGCCGGGTCGGGCTTCAAGTCCAAGTCAATCCTCAAGACTTAGAGAAAATTACGGGATGTCAGTTTACTGATCTTTGCCTATAAAAGGAGAGCAAAAATGTATAAGCACCCAGATTGGTTGAAGACGGCAATGTTCTATGAGATCTATCCTCAGACCTTCTTTGATAACAACAATGATGGAATCGGTGATCTTTATGGAGTGATTAGGAAGTTAGATTACATCAAAGATTTAGGATTCAATGCCATCTGGCTAAACCCAATTTTTGAATCACCTTTCTTTGATGCCGGTTATGATGTCACTGACTATAAGAAAGTTGCTAAAAGATATGGTAGCAACAAAGCTTTGACCTCGTTAGTCGAATTCGCCCATGAAAAGGGTATTAAAATCATCCTTGATTTAGTTCCGGGACATACCTCCATTTACCACAAATGGTTCTTGGAATCACAGAAAGATGAAGTAAACCCGTATTCCAATCGCTACATTTGGACTAAAAATGTCTGGGACAGCCCTAAAGATCTCAATGTCATTAGGGGCTTCAGTCAACGTAACGCCGCTTGTATCACCAACTTTTTCTCTATTCAGCCGGCATTAAACTACGGTTTCAGCAAAATTGAGAATCCTGATTACGAAGAACCAATTTCAGGTAAAGGACCTCAGGGAACAATTGCCGCCATTATTGATGTCATCCGTTTCTGGCTAAAGCAAGGAGTCGATGGCTTTAGAGTCGATATGGCCGGCTGGCTAGTAAAAAGAGATCCTGATATGCAGGGAACAGTAGCAGTTTGGAAACAGATTTTTAGCACTGTCAAAGAAGAATTCCCTGAAGCTGCTTTCGTATCAGAATGGAATTCACCTAAAAACTCTTTAGCTTCAGGTTTTGACATGGATTTCCTTCTTCAAGATGAATTCAGCAAATACAATAGTTTACTGACTAGATCACATCATCCTTATTTCGGCTTTGACGACCAAGAAGGCGACAGCAGAAAGTATCTTGAATATTATCTTGATCTCTATAACTTTGCTAAAAGCCAAGGAAGCTATCTGTCTTTAATCAGTGGCAACCATGATACTTACCGCTTAGGAAAATACTTAAAGCCCGAAGAAGCCAAATTCTATTATGCCTTTATGTATACGATGCCGAATGTTCCTTTCTTCTACTATGGCGATGAAATCGGTATGACTTATGAAGAAGGCTTAAAATCAGTAGAAGGCGGTTATCAAAGAACCGGTTCCCGAAGTCCGATGCAGTGGGATAGTTCCTATCAGGCTGGCTTTACTAAATCAGCAAACCCTTATATTAAAGTCAATCCCAATAAGAAAGACGTCAATGCTGAATCCCAGCTGAGAGAAGAAGATTCTCTTCTCAATACTGTTAAAAAGCTCTTATCCTTGAGAAAAGATCATGTGGCTTTAAACAATGACGCTGATTTTAAGATTCTCTTTAACCAGGAAGGCAAAGAACCTTTGGCCTATCTAAGATCAAAAGCTAATGAAAATATCTTAGTAGCCTTTAACCCCGGAAAGGAAGATAAGCAGATTCCCATTGAAAGAGAAAGTTTAAATACTCTCTATCAAATCGGGAATGTAAATCTAGCTAATCATCTTCTAGCCTTAGGAAAAGAAAGCTTAGCAATTATCCTAGTCAAATAAGCAGGCACAAAAAATGGGTGAGCAAATAAAGCCCAATAGTAGAAAAAAATGCTATCAACATCAACGGGGTCGTAGCTAAAGGATTCATATAATGGGGAAATAGAAGTACAAAATAATAATACGGCCAATAATCCTAAGACAGCACTGACCATCAAAGAACCAATAATAAAATGTCGCTGAAAAAATAATATACCTTTTTTTATAGGTGTAGATTTAACATCCATGGATTAGCCTTCCTAATAAAACAACTTTTATATTATAGGTCTTCAAAAAGAAATAAAGAAGTGAATACTTTGTTTCTTATTTCAAGGCACTATATTTTAGTAAGCTGATAAGAGAAGAGGAGGTTTCATCTTTTGCCGGCATGTAAAAAACCAGGATGACATAGACAATTGCCAATAATAAATAAGCTCCGGTGTAATACCAGTCAAAAACTTTGGCAGCTACGGGATGCTTTTCTTCGCTTTCATCATTGTTATAGAAAATTAAGAAAGGCAAGAGAACAAAAGCCCATTTCATATCTCCTATTTGCAATATAAGATTCGCATTCTCTAGGACTTGAGAAACAAAGGTTGTTAAAATCCAATCAAGGATTGATAATCCAACCACGATTGATGAAATCAAGATGTTTTGAAAGCTTTGAGGGTATTCACTGATTTCTTTAGGAGTTTTACCAGCTTTAAGGTCGCTTTGTCTTAGAAAATAAAAGGTATAGATTAAAATCAGTCCTAAGAGTTCTTGAATAAAGCTTTGCCAGCTTAACAAAGCTTCCACTAAGTAGGGTATAGTAATAATATTGGCTTCACTTAAAGCTGAGAAAACGTAAGAAAGCAGAATATACAGCAAAGGAATGAATGAACAGGAACGGAATAATTTATGTTTTGCCGTTGTCGGTTTTTTAAAGACAGGCTCATGAAAAAGAAAGAAATAAAGAAAGATAAAAGCTGAAATGCTTAATAAGTAATTATCTGGAAACAGGCTTTTGGATAATGCACTAAGAATGTCTCCCCCGCCACCTAACTTTATTGACACTATATAAATAGCACTAGTAACGGCATAATAGATAAAACCTAGAATCATATAGTAGATGGCTAAAGTCCGAGAGGATTTATCACTCTTCAGCGTCATTATGAATGTCAATAAGAAAAGAATCAAAGAAAGATCACCGGATATAATAAAGGCTGAAAAAAGGTCGAAAATGCGCTAATATTTGTAAAATCAAAATACCCTAGAAAAACTAGATATACAAATAGAAAGGGAATGAAGTAAAGAGTTAATCCTAAATCACCGATTGCATCAAAAAAAAGATTGTTGCTAAAAGACTTACGACAAAGTTTTTCATAATGATTCACATTAAGACTATATTCTCCTAACAGAGAAAATTAAAACGAAGATATTGGGTTTGAAGAATCGCCTTTGCTAATTTCGCATCTCTCATCGAGCCTTTTCTTGAAAATCCTCGGAGTAAGAATGAAATAGAAAATGCTCGATACTATTCCTGAAGCCACATCGGCAATCAGTTCGGCATAGAAACAAGAAGAGGCGTCTTTAGTAAGGTAAGCTAACAGATACAAAGATGGAATGTAAAGAATCAGTTTACGGTTCAATGATAACCAAATTGAGTATTTAGCTTGACCCATTCCAGTCAAGCCATCAACAAAGACATACTGGAAAGACAAAGGAATGATGCCATACATATAGACTTGAATGAATTTGACAGAGGCATCCACAATTGAGGCACTGTCACCACCGGAATTGGAGAAGCCCACAAACATCTGACTGAAAGGGCGACTGATTAAGAAAGAAAATCCAAAACAGACAGTTGTGAAACCTAAGGCAAACAAAGTTATCTGCTTTTCGGCTTTCTTAATCAGAGGAATATTCTTTGCCCCGTAGTTATATCCTAAGACCGGTTGAGTACCGGATGAAATGCCTAAAAGAGGACCTGTGACCAATGATTCAAAAGCCTGGACGATAGTGGCTACTTCAATAAAGTAATCTCCTTGATCCCCGCCGGTTTTCTCTAAGACACTGTTCAGAAGAATCAAGATCAGGGAATCACTGGCCGTGATGATGAAAGGTGAGAACCCAAGTTTCAATATCTGGAAAACAATCTTAAGAGAATAGCCCCCAAAGGACAAAGGAACGGTGGCTTTCTTTAGTAAAAAGAACAAAGCTAAGCCAAAAGACAGAAACTGGGAAATCACAGTAGCTATTGCTGCACCTTTAACACCTAGATTAAAGACAAAAATGAACAACGGGTCCAAGAAAATATTGAGGATGCAGGCCGACAGAGTCGAAATCATGGCAAATAAAGAATAGCCTTGTGCCGAGAGGAATTGATTAAGACCAGTTGCAATAATGGAAAAGAAAGTGCCCATCAGGAAAAAGGTCATATAGGTCTTGGCATAGGAAAAAGAAGTCTTGGAGGCACCAAAGGCATACAGCATTGGGTCAAGAGAGAGATAGAAAGTCAACATGATCAAAGCTGAAACAACCAAAAGCATTAGGAAAGCGTTTGAAAGAATCTGTTTAGCTTTATGAGGATTCTTTTCCCCTAAGGCAATAGAAAACAAAGGTGCTCCGCCTAAACCAATCAAATAGCCAAAAGAAGAGATCAGAGTAGTAATTGGTGAGCAGACACCTAAGCCAATCAAAGAAATAGAGCCGACATCCGGTATATTTCCGACATAGATTCGATCAACGATGTTATATAAAACATTGACAAGCTGAGCCAGCATGGCCGGCAAAGCCAGTTTCAGGATGGAATTCCAGGTCTTATCACTGCCTAAATCAACGCTTTTCATTTTTAGTTTTTCTTTATCCGATTAATTCTACTCTTTATTAATAGCAAAGGAGGTTTTAAGCGGTTTTTTAAAGCACAACTTGATAATGAAATTGCGTTTTTTGATACATTTAATGAATTCGTTTGTATAATAGAGGCGAAATTTACAAAGGAGATTTCAAACTACATGAACAAACAAGCAATTGTGAAGGTATTCGGTCGTCAGATCATCGATTCCCGCGGCAATCCGACAGTTGAAGCTGAAGTGACTTTAGCCGATGGCTCTTTTGGAAGAGCTTCATCCCCTTCTGGCGCTTCTACCGGCAGCCGTGAAGCTATCGAGTTACGTGATGGCGATAAGAAGATGTTCGGTGGCAAGGGTGTCTTAAAGGCTGTCAACAATATCAATACTGAGATCAGTAAGGCCGTCATCGGTCTTGATGCCACTAACACCGCTTTAGTTGATGAGACCATGATTAAGTTAGATGGAACTAAGAACAAGTCCCGTCTGGGCGCCAATGCTATTTTGGCTGTTTCCTTAGCCGCTGCTAAGGCTGCTGCCAATAGTTATGGTGAACCTTTATACAGATTCATCGGCGGAACAAGTGCCAATACTCTTCCGGTTCCGATGATGAACATCATGAACGGTGGTGCACACGCCTTCGATAATATCGATTCCCAGGAATTCCTTATTATGCCAGTCGGTGCCACTTCCTTCAGTGAATGTCTCCGTTGGTGCACCGAAGTCTTCCATGCCTTACAGTCCATCTTAAAGAGCCGCAATTTATCTACTGGTGCCGGTGATGAAGGCGGTTTTGCTCCTAATACCGCTACTGGCGCTGATGAAGAAGTCTTGGATTTAATCATTGAAGGCATCAAGAAGGCCGGCTATGTTCCTGGAAAGGATTTCTTCCTTGCCATGGATGCCGCTGCCAGTGAATGGTTAGTCAAGGGCAAGGTCGGAATGTATCATCAGCCGAAGTCTGGCAAGGATTTCACTGCTGATGAACTCATCAAGCATTGGGAGAAGCTAGTCGACACTTATCCTATCATCTCCTTAGAAGATCCTTTAGCTGAAAATGACTGGGCAAACTGGGCAAAGCTTAATAAGGCTATTGGCCACAAGGTTCAGATTATCGGTGATGATCTCTTTGTCACCAACACTGAATATATCGCCCGTGGCATCAAGGAGAATGTTGCCAACTCTTCTTTGATCAAACTCAACCAGATCGGTACTTTGACTGAAACCATCAATGCTATCAAGATGGCTAAGAATGCTGGCTGGACCGCTGTTGTCTCTCACCGTTCCGGCGAGACTGAGGATACTTCCATTGCTGACTTAGTCGTCGCTTTGAATGCCGGTCAGATCAAGACTGGTGCTCCGAACAGAACTGAACGTGTTGCTAAATACAATCAGCTTTTAAGAATCGAAGAACAGCTTGGCGACAATGCCGTCTATCCTGGTATCAACGCCTTCAGATTCAATAAGTAGTTCTCCTTAAACTAATAAAGGTCAGTCGGCAATCTGTCGGCTGACCTTTTTTGATGACAAATATTCAATTAAGAAAAAAGACCGCAACTTTAGGTTTGCGGTTTTGGAAAACAGCTGTTAAATATTACTTCTTGTCAGTATCGTCTTTCTTCTCTTCAGTCTTAGTGTCATCCTTCTTAGTCTCTTCCTTTAAAGGATCCTTACTTCCAACCCATTCAGCGAAGGAGAAGACCTGACCCTTGGTGATGATGTAGATAAGGTTCATGATCCAGAAAACAAAGGGAATCGGAACAATGCCTAAGAGAATATCCATCAAAAGCAAAGTAGTGTTATTGGCAGTTACATCCTTAATGATGCGATAAATGACGAAAAGAATGTCCAAGAAAATAGCAAGAATAATCTTAACCGGCTTCGAAAGTTTGTCCATCCAATTACAGAATTCCATTTTAGTTACCTTTTTTGTATGTAACCATATGTTATATTCTACACATCTTTAAAGATAAAATATAGCTATTTTTTACTCTTATCGCCTAAAGCATCTTCTTTTTCGTTTGTTTTGACAGGACGATTGTCTTGCCCAAAGTTGTCCTTAGTGTTTTTATCCGGGTCGATAAAGAATTTTTTCTTAAAATTATGAACGAATTGGCTTTCCTTCTTGGCATTCGATATGGTTGTTATTCCCTTCTGTATCGGAGAAGGAAGAGAAGCTAAGAAAGCTTTCTTTGACAGAGAAAGTTTATCCTTCTGCTCTTCACGCATCTTCTCATAACGGACTTCAATGCCGGATTTCTTAGCCCAGGAAGTTATTTTTCCGAAGATTCCTAAGGAATTGATGAAATCCAGTAGCATAACACCATAAATCACACCTAGGAAGAAAATGAAGATGACATTGGCAGTAGATGATTTGCCATCGGCCGAAGGATTAAACATGAAGGCAAAACTGTTTTTGAAGCCTTCATAGACGAAAGGACTCAATCCATAGTAGTAAATAATGGCTACCACAAACCAGAGGACATCAAACATCGGGCAAACAATGCCTAAGATATTGCCTTTGATATTGGAATAGTCCCATAAACGGACTTTGAATCCCCGGACAAATATCAGACCGGCAATGAATTCCAGAAGTATCAAAGAGAATCCCATGATCAATATTGGGACTAAATCATAGACAGTGGCGCCGGAGACATAATTCAAAGAGAATAAATCACCTAAAGGATTGTAAAACACCCAGCTTTTCGGTAAATAATAGACTAAAACCCAATCAAAGGTGAACATCAGCATTAAACCAAAACCATACAGAGGAAGCCAGGGCCCTTTCATGAAACCGGGGTTAACCCATTTCTTAGCCGTGAATATTCTTCGGAAAAGAACTTCAATTCCATAGCCTATCAAGTCACCAGTCAGAAACATGAATAGGTAAGCTAAAAACAATTGACTGCCATTAGCCATAATCGGAGCAGAATCACTTAACATCATTACTGAATTCATAGTCAATCGCAGCCTCTTTTTTCTTTAATTATGATAGCATATTATTATCAGAATACGATGCATAAAGAAGGAGATAAAATTATGGGAAAAGAAAAAATCGTTTTTTTGGGAACGCCGGAGATATCAGCCTATCTTTTAGAAGGCTTAGTCACTAACGGCTTCAATGTCGTTGGAGTCATCACCAAAGAAGATAAAGTCCGGGGAAGAAACAATCAGGTTGAAGAAAGCCCCGTTGCCCTTAAAGCTCACCAATTTAATATTCCGGTCTTCAAGCCTCACCGTCTCAACAAGGATTTTGCCTTTTTGCCTTCATTGGATTCTGATCTTCTACTGACTTTTGCCTATGGCCAATTGATTTCGGATGAGATTCTAGCCTTGCCTCATTTCAAGCCTCTTAATCTTCATGCTTCTTTACTGCCTAAGTACCGAGGGGCTGCTCCTATTCAATATGCTTTACGTAACGGAGAAAAAGAAACCGGTGTCACTTTAATGGAAATGGTCCATGAAATGGATGCCGGAGACATCTATGGGGTTAGGAAATTGGCAATTGACCCAAAAGACAATTACACAAGCCTTGCCAATAAGTTAGCTGCCTTAGCCTTAGAAGTAGCTACAACCTATCTTCCGCTTTTCTTCAAAGGTGAAATCAAACCAGTTAAACAAGATCCTAACTTAGTTTCCTTTTGCCCTAGCATCAAGAAAGAAGAAGAAAAGCTGAATTTAGCAGTTGATCCAATTACCTTTGTCAACCAGGTACGTTCTTTATCACTCACACCTGGCGGATATGTCTTGGCTAATGGTGAACAACTGAAAATTTATGAGGCTGAAGCCTTAAACGACAGTGTCACGGCACCGGTAGGTACTATTATTGAAGCCCATAAGAAAAACCTGGTCATCCAATTAGGAAAAGGCCAGGCAAAGATTCTAACTTTACAGCGTCCAGGCAAGAAGATGATGAGTGCCGCCGACTTCAACAACGGGGTCAGAGACTTTTCAAAGGTAGTGCTGGATTAATTCTGGCATCGCTAGTCAGGACTTTTGTAATCTTGTAAATATAGATGTAGTAAAGGGAATTCTCAAATTTGTGGGTCTGTTTGATTTGTTTATCCGCTAAGTCGCCACGATGAATCTTCGAGACATAGACTTTCTCACCGAAAATGACAAGATTGGATTTCTCGAAATACGGGAACCCGTCATCACTTAATACCTTCAGTCCCGATTCAGCAAACTTATCATGATCATAGCCAGACATCTTCCTGAACATGGCTGAATACTGATGTCCGACTTCATCCATCCTGCAAAGCACGGACCGCGTAGACTTATCAAGAAGCTTGCGTGAATATCTTTCTTTTTTGATGAATAAAGTGTAAACCGGATAATTAAAAAGATATCCAAACTCACCCCAAGAGACGGTCATGGCATTCTTCTTGCCTTCAGCACTCGAAATCAAAACCATATTGTCCTGGGAAAATAAAGTAATTGGATTTTCCTTAACGAACACTTCACCGCTGATTGTTCTCATAATTCCTCTCCTCTAGTTTTCTAAAAGCTTCAGATTGATTATATAATATATTCATAGAGGTCCGAAATCAAATGAATAAAACCAATGTTATGAGAATTCTGGATAGTCTGAAAATCACCTATAAAGCTCATGATTACTCCAAAACGGATGCTTTAAGTGCAGATAGCGTAGCCAAGGCTCTTAATGAAAATCCCTTGAAAGTCTTCAAAACCCTCGTAACGGTTGGGAAAAGCAAAGAACACTATGTCTTCGTTGTCCCCTCTACAAGTGAGTTAGACTTAAAGAAAGCCGCCAAAGCCGCCGATGAGAAGAATATCGAAATGATCACTCAAAAAGAATTGCTGCCACTTACAGGTTACATACATGGTGGCTGTTCTCCGATTGGAATGAAGAAACGCTTAGCTGTCTTTGTGGATAGTACCGCTAAAGGCTTTGATACTATTTATGTCTCTGGGGGAAAGGTTGGTCTTCAGGTCGAACTAAGCCCGAATGATCTAAATAAAGCCACTGATTGTCAGTTCGTTGATTTGCAAGCCTAAAAAGGAGAATGTATATATGAATTCACATCCGGAATGGCTAGACAAGGCGTGCTTCTATGAGATTTATCCTCAATCCTTCTTGGATACCAATAATGATGGCATCGGAGACTTAAAGGGAATCGAGGAAAAACTGGATTACATCAAAGGTGTCGGTTTCAATGCTTTGTGGCTGAACCCGATTTTCGAATCCACATTCTTTGATGCCGGCTATGATGTCTCTGATTATAAGAAAGTTGCTACCCGTTATGGCGGAAACATAGCTTTAACTAGACTAATAAAAGCCTGTCATCATAAAAAAATTAAGTTGTTATTAGACTTAGTTCCCGGACATACCGCGATTGACCATCCTTGGTTCAAGGAATCAATGAAAGATGAAAAGAATCCTTATTCGGAAAGATACATTTGGACTACCAATGTCTGGGAATGCCCAAAGGATCTTAATTGTATCCGTGGGTTCAGCCAACGAAACGGAGCCTGCATCACTAATTTCTTCTCTATACAACCGGCTTTGAACTACGGATTCACTAATATTGAGAATCCGGATTTTGAAAAGCCAATTACAGCAAAAGGTCCTCAGGACACTATCAAAGCCATGATCGATGTGATTCGTTTCTATCTTAAGCAAGGGGTTGATGGCTTTAGAGTAGATATGGCTGGCTGGTTAGTGAAAAGAGATCCGGAAGGAAAAGGGACCATGGAAGTCTGGAAACAGATTTTCAAAACCATAAACAAGGAATTCCCAGAAGCGGTCTTTGTCTCCGAATGGTGCAATCCCCGAAGATCCTTATCCAGCGGATTTGATATGGACTTTTTGCTCCAGGACGAATTCAACCTCAACGATTCTTTGTTGACTCGCTGCAAGCATCCTTATTTCCGTTTTCATGAAACTGAAAGCGACAGTAAGGTCTTCATGGATTATTTCGAAGACTTATATGAAGTGGCGAAATCAAACGGCAAATATCTGTCACTCATTTCTGGCAACCATGACACTATCAGAATAGCTAAATCCTTGAATAATCAGGAATTGAAGTTCTATTATGCCTTCATGTATACCGTTCCAAATGTTCCCTTCATGTATTATGGAGATGAACTAGGTATGAAATACGAGGAACATCTGAAATCAGTGGAAGGCGGTTATCAAAGAACCGGTTCAAGATCACCGATGCAGTGGACAAAGTCTACTTTAGCCGGCTTCACGAGAAATAAGAATCCTTATATTTCCATCAATCCTGATCGAAAAGGATTAAGCGTAGAAGAAGAAAGCAAAGATTCCAAATCCCTGCTTTGGTTTGTCAAAGAGCTGCTGACCGTCAAAAAAGAACATCCGGCTTTGGACAATAATGCCTCTTTCAGAATCGAATACAATCAGGCGGGTCAGTTCCCGTTAGTCTATACTCGAGAAAAAGGTGACGATAAAGTAATGGTTGTCTTTAATCCTACTGATGTCAAGAAAGTCATACCTTTTAACCGTGAGAAAGTAAAACTTCTTCTTAAAATCGGCAAAGCCGATTTAGCCGATTGCTACATCAACATCAATAAACAATCTCTGGCAATCTTCTCAATCAAGTAAAAAATCAAAGCATGAAAAATGGGGAAGGCAGTTAGCCTTCCCCATTTAAATTGACTCTTATTTAGTAATTAGCCTTGTTGACAGAACCGAAGAGCTTGATCTTCTCTTCAACCTTGGCCTTGATAGCTTCATAGCCAGGCTTCAATAACTTACGAGGATCGAAACCCTTGTTAAGATAATCATGAGCTAAGCCAGCAGCGCAATACTTTTCAGTAGCTTCAGCGAAAGCCAACTGGCATTCAGTGTTGACATTGACCTTAGAAACACCTTCGATGATAGCCTGTTTGACCTGATTATCAGGAATACCGCTTCCGCCATGTAAGACAAGAGGAATATTATTAGTAGCAGCATTGATCTTGGCTAAGACATCAAGATGAAGTCCCTTCCAATCCTTAGGATAGATGCCATGGATGTTACCGATACCGGCAGCTAAGCAATCAATACCTAAAGACACAATCTGAGCACATTCCTTAGGATCAGCAATTTCACCATCAGCAGTGACGCCATCCTCAGTTCCACCAATGGAGCCGACTTCAGCTTCGATTGATAAACCATTATCATGAGCCAGATTTACTAATTCCTTAGTATGAGCAATGTTAGTTTCAAAGCTATCATGAGAACCATCATACATGATGGAAGTATAGCCGGCAGCAATGCAGGCTTTAGCACCTTCATAAGTGCCATGATCAAGATGTAAGCAAACCGGAACAGTGATATTCAAATCCTTATCAAGAGCACGGACAAGCTGAGCAACAGCATAGAAGCCACCCATATACTTGCCGGCACCTTCAGAAGTAGCAATGATGACAGGAGAGTTAAGTTCCTGAGCGGCTAAGAGAATCGCCTTAGACCATTCGAGGTTGTTGGTGTTGAAATGACCAACAGCATAGTGACCGTCTTTAGCAACTCTTAACATTCTTGTAAGATTAACTAACATTATTTGAAACCTCCTAAGTTTCGAAAGCTCTACTATTCTATATAAATTTTTTCACCCTGTAAAGAAATCTTGACACAAATATGCTTAAAAAGAGATAGCCAAACTTCTTTTTGAAATTACCTTTTTGCATATAAAGAAATGAAAAGCGTATCAAATAGTATCTTAGAATTTTTCCCTTACGGAAAAGTCTCTTGAAAATTCTCCTATTTTGTCTAATTTAAAGACTTTTTTAAGCCATTCTTGCTTGACAATTTTGCTATGAAGAAGTACGATTTACGTAAAGGAATTTGCCATATGTCTACAGTAAAACTTTTGCTAATTGATGAAAAAAGTATTTGCTATGGTTCTTCATCAAAATTTTATGACCTCTTTTTTGAAAAACTACATAATGAATGCCCGGAATTAAACTTTTCTTTTGCTAAATCAAACGATGATTTTTACTCTGGGGATAAGTGTTCTAGTACCAGGCATGAAAGGTGGTTTGGACCGGTCCTTTATCGATGCCATTTTTCACTTTACCCCACCTTTTTATATTCTTCCTATTCCTGGTTCAGATTCCACTTCTGTCGCAATTGATATGTCAGGATTCTTCAATAGATATAACATTCCACATATTGTCATGCTGGGAAGCGGTGAAGAAATCTGCAATTCTATAAAACAATGTATTATTAACACCAAATTGATGGATACAACTGATTCTTTGTATATCGGCTTTATTGGGGCCAATGGTGCTATAAATACTTTCTCTTCTGATATGCCTATTCTTAAATTACGTAATAGGTTCAGCACAAAAATAAAAATCATAAGAGAAACCGAAGTCTTTGAGTCTTTCGTCAATACTCCTTCTATGACCATCCCACAAAATTTCTTTAAAGTATCATGGGATTATTATGAGCTTGATAAATCCTACCGACTGTATTTAGTTTTAAAGAACATTATTAAGAAATATAAGCTAGACGGCCTAATGATTTCCTGCCTGGAAATCACGAAGTATCTAAAAACCACCGGTTGTTTAGCTTTGGCCAAACTTGATGAAGAAGGGTATTTAGTTTGCTGTGGAAATGATTTAGCCACAATACCAGCCGTCCTGATAGCTAAATCCATTCTTAAACTTCCTTGCTTTATTGCCCATCCCTATAACTTCCTTACCGAAAAGAAATCGGTGGATATGGCCGGTTCTTATCTTTCGTATAACATTTGCCCTTCATATCAAGCAGACACTGAAGGCATGAGTAGACAAGGATTATGCCTAAAAGGGAATATTCCTTTAGGCCCTGTCACTTTATTGAAGATTTCAGGTTTCACTAATTTTTATTTCTGCCTTGAAGCTAATCTCACTGAAAATATTGAAGCACCTAATGTGGCAACAAATGCAGTCAGAATAGTTTTCGACAATTATGATATGTCTGATTACTCGCTACCTATCGGGAAAAGAATAATCATAATACCAGAACATCAGAAAGCAAAAATTGATGATTATTTAATTCATCGTGGATTTACCAGTTTTAGAAAGCCTAAAAATCCAAAGTCCTATTATTTAGAGGTTTCCCACAAGAGTTTCATGTTAATCAGAGACCGTCAAAAGGTTGTCTCCTTTAGCAAACAGGTGGATTACTGCGGTTCTTTAAAGATTGGAACAGTAGTAAGACTAATTGATGAAGACACGGGTGAAATAACTTCTATTAAGTTTGAATCGACCGAAACCTATAATTCTGCTCAGGAGATAATCAATAAGTTCGGTAAGTCAATTTTGAATTATGATGGGACTTATATCAATATGTACGGAACCAAAAAAACGGTTGAGGAATTAGATAAAGATCATGAGGTATATTCAGTTGCTGTTTTAAATAAATGTCCAAACCAATAACATTTCTAAATCTAAGGTGTTTTTTAAAAATTTTGTCAACTAAGCTGATTTATAATATAATAAATTAGGAGGAAAGGAAATTTATGATAAATATTTTGGTGATGCCCTTACGTGCCAAAAAAACTCCGGCTGCATTAAGAAAAGCTGCAAATGGTTATATCCGTAACTTTTCATGATTGTTATGCATAGTGAGGAGAAACGGATGTAACTTTTGGCTCTTTTTGATGAAAAAGTGTTGAGATTCTTAGTTTTTCTGCCCGTTGAATGCTTGTCCTCGGGCTTTTATTCTGATATAATATGCATACTAGTATTATGCATAGGAGGCGCACATGGCTATTCCGGATTGGGCAGCAAAACTTAAGGGCGCTAATCAGGCGATTCAGAAGGTCGGGGAAAGATATTATCTCTATGACGTCAGGTACGGTTATGACAGGGAAAAGCAGCGTTCGAAAGTCATCTCCAAGACATATGTCGGACGTCTTGACGAAGAGAAGGGAATCATCGGTGGCAAAAGAAAAGGCGTTCCCACACATAGACCGGCCGTCGGCTCCCCTCTGGAATACGAGGCAAGCAATCTCCTCGAGATCCTTGGAAGGGACATAAGGGAGAATCTTACCGAGGTCTTCGGAGAAGAGGACTCCGCTCTCATCATGGCCATCGGAAAGATAGGTGTCATCGAGAAGCAGCCGGAGAAGAGAATAAGGAACGCGTACGAAAGTTCCTATGAGTCCGTACGACGTCCCGGCCTTTCGCTGTCCGCCGCCTCTATCTCAAGGCTCACCGAAAGGATCGGAAGGCAGAGGGGCCTTCAGCTAAGGTTCATGAGAAAATACGTCGGGGAATCCACGCATCTCATCTTCGACGGGACAAGGCTGGTGTGCTATTCGAAGGAAGTGGAACTTGCCAGGATCGGCTACAACCATTCGCAGATCTGGGATCCGCAGGTCAACCTCATGTACTGCTTTTCGCTGCGCCCGGAGAAGATGCCGGTATACTTCATGCCGTTCGCCGGAAACAAGCCCGACATCAGCAACCTTCTCACCTGTGTGAGAGAACTTGGCATGAAGAACGCATTCCTTATCTGTGACAAAGGGTTCAGAAGCGCAGAAAACCTTGCCGAACTGAAAGAAAATGGAATAACGTTCCTCACACCGCTTAGAAGGGATTCCAAGGAGATAGACTATGGCTTCATGAAAGGAAAGGAAGGGTCCGTGGTTCCGTTCGGGAAGAATGTATTCGTCTATCACGGCCGTCCGATCTACTATCATGTATGCCAAAGATATGAATTCGAGAAGAAGGAAGTCAGGAAAAGAGGCAGGAAGCCGAAAGGCTATGTTCCCGTCTATGAAACGGCAAGTAAGGACATGGTCGTCCTGTATCTTGACCTGGCGCTGAAGGCGGACGAGGATGCTGCCTATGCTCTCAGCATGTCGGATTCCAGTGAGGAATTCACGGAGAAAAAGATCGCGGAGGATATGAAATATTCAGGCACAATCGCCCTTTCCGTGAACTGCGACATGAAACCTGAAGAGCTCTTCGGAATCTATAAGGAGAGGGAACTGATCGAAGACGGGAACAAGGCGTACAAGCATGTCCTGGGCAACTTCGCATCCAACAAGCAGAGGACGGATTCCTACAACGGATGGCTGTTCCTTAACCACATCAGCCTCATGCTCTATTACAGGGTTCTTGGGAAGATAAAGGAAAAAGGACTGACTACGAAATATTCCGTCGAGGATGTCATCGACGTCGCCAAGCGCATCACGATGCAGCAGATAGACGGACAGTGGAACGAGAACGTTCCCGCCCTTACCGATATGAGACCTTATACCGAAATCTTCGGATAGGCATACATATCATGAAAAGTTACGGTTATATACAGGAACTTTTTGGCAATGATGATTTCTCATTTAAAATCATTGAAAATGTTATTGATCTCTCAAAAGAAGGTCTAGGTATTGTTTTAGTGGAAACCAATTATATCCAGGAACAGTTTTGGAATATTCTTTTAAGACTTCCTTCTCCGGTTTTCCTTCTCCCTATACAAGGTAATGGCTCAATAGGAGCCGCTTCTGATATTTCTTCCTACCTTAATTTCCGTCATATTGAGTGCCATCTACTTATTGGCACAAACGATAATATCAGAAAAGTTATTAGGACTTATGCCTTTTCTGGCTCAATAAAAGGTTTCACTAACCATATCGGTGTCATTATCTCCGAAGAAAATGTTATGCTGAACAGCTACAACGTCAATTACAAAGCCTTACGTGGATGTTTTGATATGGAGAGCGTATCAATCTCCGAACAGGAGTTGGTCGATATTTTTAATTCTAAACCAAAAATGAAGATGCCTAGGGATTTCTTCAAATCCACTTGGGATTATTATGAGCTGGATAAAAGTTATCGTCTATATCTTGCCTTAAAGGATCTTATTAAGAAATACAATCTAAAAGGTATTGCTATGGAATGCTTTTCCTTATGCAATACTTTAAGAGCTACAGCCTGTTTAGCTTACGACAAGCTAACTGAGGAAGGGTACTACATTTCTTGCCACAATAACATTTTGGGAATAATCTGCGCCAGTATTTCTAACAATTTATTTAAAGAACCTGTTTTCCAAGGCTCCACTTATTCTTTGGATTTTGAAAACAATATTGCTATCTTCGCTAGCTCTTATGTTCCTACCTCCATGTGTGAAAGCTTTGCTTACGATACAGAAAGCCAAACCAATCTTGGTGTAAGCATCAAAGGCAAGATGAAGAAAGGGAACGTCACAATTTTTATTGTCTCCAATAATTTACGTTATTACTTTGCCGATGAAGGAACCATCATCGATAATCTTGATTTAGAATCCAATCCTCGGGCTACAGCAATCAAAGTTAAATGGAAAGACTTTGTTGCTCCAAGTCTAATGTCTTTTGTGGGTTCCCCAATCTATATCATCTACGGAAATCACAAAAAGGAATTAACTGAATTCTTTGAAAAACGTGGTTTCAATTCCTATGATAAGAGAATTAATGATCTTACCCCCTCTATTGTTTATTTGCCTAACGATAGTTTTGAAAGACTTAAGAAGAGCAAACGGACTTGGGATATTTCTTTTAAGGATTCGGTTTTTGAAAGATTCAATGAAGGAACGACAGTTACAGTATTTAATGAAGACGTATTTGATGAGCACATCACTTACATAATTAACCGAAAAGTTGCCTATCCTGATTACTCTTCTTTAATCCGCGACTTAGAAACTGGAAAATACACTATCGATCCTAAAGAACTGCCAGCTGCTAAAAAAGTCTATGATACCCGTTTTAAGGATGAGGATAAGAAGACAAAGTCTTTCTCACTTATCTTATTCCAAAGAATTCAATAACAAAGGAGTCCTCACATGATTGAACTTAACATTAATTTAGAAGGTTCGCTTTCGCCAGAAACGTGTTTTGATTTTTATCGGGATCAAAGCTGTCCTCTTCCCTGTAAAGACGAAAAAGAAATGAAAGGTCTTCTTTCTATTACTAAACCTTTTTCGGATGAAGTCACTATTGAAAACAGCCTCTACAAAATGACTCTTCCGGTCCTTCAGCAGAATCAGGCTATCGAAAGAGCCGCTTACGAATTAGTTACTAAGTTAGCCAAGCAAGGTACTTCCTATGCTGAGATTGCTTTAGCACCAATCCGTTTCACTCACCAGACTTTATCCCAGTTAGCAGTCGTAGAAGCCGTAATTTCCGGTGTAAGCCGTGCCCGAATGGACTTGAAAGGTCAAATCCAAGTCAATCTGGTCTTAGGTTTAGTCAGAGGCGAGAAGGAATCTAATAACTTGGAGACTGTAGAAGTAGCTAACCGTCTAAAAGGGACTATTGTTAACGGTCTTATACTAGAAGGCGAAGAAAACACTCCGGTTAGTAAATACCAGAAGGTACTTAATCAGGCCTATAAACTGAATATTCCTTTCAGTGTGGCTACTAACAAGCTTCAGGATACTAAGGATGCTATAACTTTAGGTGCTAAAAGAATCATTGGCGGATTGGCTTGCACAGAAGATGAGGAAGTCATCAAGATGATCAAAGACAAGAATGTCCTTATCGTCACTTCCTTGCTCCAGCTGTTCTATACCGGGAAGCTTAAGCGTTTAATTGATCATCCTCTTCCTCTGATGAAAAAGAATGGTCTTAAGGTTGTTCTATCCAGTTCCGATCCGGCTCTCTTTGATTCTAACATCAACCGCGAATACACATTGGCCCGTGACCTCTTCTTTATCTCCTATAAGGATTGCATGGATATGGAGAAGTTGGCTTTTGAAGAAAAGCTGATGAAGTAAACAAAAGGCTGCCATAAAAGGTAGCCTTTTTGTTTTGCTTCCTAAAAGAATTTCTTTGCTTAAAAAACTCCTAGGTTTATGCCTAGGAGTTTTATTAAAATCTGTAAGAGAGCTAACGCTGACCGACTTCGTAAGGTATGCCTTCAGCTTTGGGGCACCCGGACTTCTTTCTAGTCATAATCAAGACGATCAAGACAATGGCATAAGGAAGGAGGTTATAGAAGTACATCGGAAGAGGAAGGTTCTTTAGCAAAGGAATGGTATTATAAACGACTGCTAAGCTTTTAAGGAAGCCGAATAATAAGGAACCTAAACCAATCCAAAGCGGATCCCAGTTGCCGAAGATCATAATGGCTAAAGCTAAGAAGCCTAAGCCGCCAACAGAGTTTTCAGCCTCAGTACCAGTCTGAGTAGCAATATAGATGAAGCCTCCTAAACCAGCTAAGGCACCAGAGATAGAGGTACCTAAGTATCTCATCTTCACCACATTGATACCGACACTTGCCGCAGCCTGAGGATGTTCTCCGCAAGCTCTGATATGGGTACCGGTCTTAGACTTATAAAGCCAGATAGCCAAAAAGATAAACAAAATGATGATTATATAAGTGGAAGTATAGATTCCGTTAAAGAGGAAGTCTAACAAAGAATTATTGTTAATAGCATCAACGAATCCCGTAAGCCCAGCATTAGTATAAGTGCTAGTAGAAAGCTGGAAGGAGCCACCTGAAGTGATTCTTTCGGAATTGAAGAACATTAAGCCAAAGGTTGAAACCAAAGCTGGAGCCAACATATTCAGCGCTGTACCGCCTATTGTTTGATCAGCTTTCATCTTGATAGCAGCAAAAGATAATAGGAGTGAGAAGATACAGCCAGAAGCAGCACCAATTAGCATGCCTAAAATGTAAAGCCATTGATTAGTTGAGGTATTGGCACCTAAGACGTTACCATTAACCATGAAACGGCAGAAGATACATCCGATGAAGGCACCGAAGATCATTTCACCATCGAGGCCTAAGTTGATGATGCCTGAGTGTTCTGAGAAGGCACCGGCCAAGGCTACAATCATCAAAGGAATCATACAAAGAATCGTTTGATGAAGAATAAATGTTGCAGACATTATTCATTACCTCCTTTTGTTTTAAGACCTTTAACAAGGATTTTCTCGTAAAGACTACTAGCTTGTTTAGCGTCCCTGTCCTTATGTTTAAATCTAATTAATAAGCCTTTGAAGAAATTAGAGAAACCAGCCAAGTAAATGATAACTGCAACAATGATATCAGCAAAGTATCTGTTGTAGCCAACACTGACTAAGTTAGTTCCTGAAGCATTGATGTAACGGATGAATAAGGCAGCAAAGATACAGGCAATAGGATTGCAGTTAGCTAAGAAAGCACCAGCAATTCCAGTGAATCCATAATCAGGTAAAATCTGATAAACGGATTGATACTGAATCTCAATACCAGGATTAAGGTAATACAAAGCACCACCAAGGCCAGCTAAAGCACCAGCCAAACCCATGGCAATAAGAATATTCTTCTTATCGTTAATACCAGCGTACCTAGCTGAGAACTTGTTCAATCCGCAGGCCCTCATAGAATAACCCAGGGTAGTCTTATTCATTAAAAGCCAGTATAAGATAGCGATAACAACAGCAAGGAATATGCCAATATCCAAATAAGAATTGTTAGTCAATGCCTTTAAGCCTAGATTTGGTGTGCCATTGCCGGTTGAAGAAGTAGTAAGCAAATATGCCGATTTGCCGCCAGGCTTATTGACCATGAAAGAAAGGTTATCAAGAGAGAAAACCCAAGTGAAGATGTTGGCAGCAATCCAGTTTGTCATAATAGCGACAATAACTTCATTGATGCCAAAATAAGCTTTCAATGCGCCTGGAATAAGCCCCCAAAGTATGCCCGCAATTGCAGCAATGACCAAAGCTAAAATCCAAATAAACACGCCTTGTGTCGCATTAGAAGTGGAATCAATAGAAAGAGCAACCAGTAATGCACACATCGTTCCCATTAAGAACTGGCCTGGGGCACCAATGTTGAATAGACCAGTCTTATAAGCAACAGCAACACTCAAGGAAGTGAATATCAAAGGGACGGTATAGAAAACCATATTGCCAAAGTCATTAGCCTTATCAAGAGCAGTGAAAGGACCAGAGAATAAGTACCCTAAACCCTTTAAAGGATCAGCATCAGCAAGAGAAGAGGAGAAGGAAGCAAAAATCATTATAAGGAAACCAACCAGCAAACCAATAAAGACGCAAATCAAAGATGAGCCCAAAGAAGTTAAACCATCGGCAGGAGCAGAAAACAAACGTTTGACTTGTTTATTTGATTTCTTCATTTTTGTGGCCCCCTTCAACTAAAGTAGCAACTTCTTTTTCAACGCCCTCACCAAGAGAGTTTCCATTTTCATCAACCTTCATTCTCTTAGCACCAGCCATGTAGAGACCAAGCTCAGGAATAGTGACATTCTTGGGATCAAAGGAACCAACTATTTCACCTTCATACATGACTAGAATTTTATCAGCAAGATTCATAACCTCTTCAAGTTCAAGAGAAACAAGTAACACAGCTGAACCCTTATCACGGTCGGCAATAATCTTTTTATGAATGGATTCTACGGCACCGACATCAAGACCACGGGTAGGCTGAACAGCCACAAGAAGTGAATGATTCTTATCAAGTTCACGTCCAACAATGACTTTCTGCTGATTACCGCCAGACATACTTCTAGTAATCGTTTCGCTTCCCTGAGATGTACGAATATCGTAAAGCTTAATTAGTTGATCCGAATATTCTTTACGTTTCTTAAAATTAATCCATCCATGATTAGAAAATCTTTTATCACGGTATTGTTCAATAACCATATTCTGCTGAATATTATAGTCAAGAACCAAACCATATTTCTGACGGTCTTCAGGAATATGAGACATACCATTTTTGATTTTTGTGAAAATGCTTTTCTTGGTAACATCAATATTGTTAAGAACAACATTACCCTTTTTAACATTTTCAAGCCCAGTAATGGCATTGACTAATTCCGTCTGACCATTGCCTTCAATACCGGCAATGCAGACAATCTCTCCGGAATGAACCTTAAAGGAAACATCCTTCACAGTTTCCTTATGGGTATAAGGATTCTTAACAAAAAGATGAGAAACGTTCAAGACTTCCTTCCCAGGCTTAGCATCAGCCTTAGGAACGTTGAAATGAACTTCACGTCCAACCATCATTTCAGCCAATTTCTGCTGGTTAGTATCCTTAGTAGCAATAGTACCAATACATTTGCCTTTTCTTAAGACCGTGCAGGTATCGGCTACTTCCATGATTTCATTAAGCTTATGAGAAATAAAGAGAATGGATTTTCCTTCTCTTGCCATATTCTTCATTGTCTTCATCAAGTTTTCGATTTCCTGAGGAGTCAAAACAGCGGTAGGTTCATCAAAAATGAGAATATCGTTATCACGATAAAGCATTTTGAGAATTTCAGTACGCTGTTGCATACCAACAGAAATATCGCTGACCTTAGCATTAAGATCGACTTCCAAACCATATTTCTTCATCAATTCTTCGCATTTAGCACGGGCTTTTTTCTTAGTTACCCAGCCACCATGAGAATCTTCATCGCCCAAGATAATGTTATCAAGGACACTGAAGCACTCAACAAGCATAAAGTGCTGATGAACCATACCGATGTGAAGAGCGGTAGCATCATTAGGTGACTTAATGTGAACTTCTTTTCCGTCTTTATAAATAGCGCCTTCATCTGGCTGATAAAGACCAAAAAGAACACTCATTAAAGTCGATTTTCCGGCACCGTTTTCTCCTAAAAGGGCATGAATCTCACCTTTTTTTAATTGAAGATTAATATGGTCATTAGCTCGGATTCCGGGGAAATCTTTAACGATATTCCGCATTTCGATTACATATTGAGGTTTTTCTTCCATAATTTAGAATCCTTTCGAATTTTTAATAAAAAGGCCCTTACCTTTAAAGTAAAGGCCTCTTTTTGATTCTACAAAAATTACTTATCTAAAGTAACTTTAATGTGGGTCATAGAAGCAGTATTAGTAGCCCACCAAGCAGCATCATTGATGTCAGAAGGAACAGTTCCATCAGGTACTACAGTACCATCCTGAACAGCTTTAAAGATAGTATTGTACTGAGCAGTAGTCCAAGTTCTAAATCTCCAGGAATCAGTATCAGTAGGAAGACCAGTGGCATTATCAGAAGCGCCAAGGTTCTGATTCTTGCCGCCAAGGGTTGAATCCCAAGAGCCACCATAATACTGACCTAAAATCTTCTGGACAGAGGCATTTAAGCCCTTAGTAGCAGAAGTGATAACCTGTTTAGAAAGACTAGCCTGATCAACATCAACACCGATAATGTACTTATTAGTCTGTGAACCAACAGCAGCAACTACGGAGTTAACCATAGAACCACCGCAGGAGAAGACAACTTCAGTTCCGCTAGTATACCAACCAGAAATCTGAGTCTGAAGTTCAGTAGAAGCAGAGAAAGCAGAACTGTACTTATAAGAAATCTTTACTTCAAGAGGAGTGGTAACTCCCTTTTCGTTGGCACCAGCTTCGATACCTTGGACATAACCCCAAGCATATCTTTCACAAGCAGGGTTAGTTCCTCCGCCACCGAAAGTTCCACCAAGCTTAGTAAAGCCATCCATAGCAGCGCCATAACCGGCAAAGTAGCCAGCTTCCTGTTCCTTATAAGTAATAGCAGTTACATTGCTAAGAGCAGTACCATTATCAACTCCTTTATCATTGACGGAGTCAGTTAGTGACCAGCCATCAACGAAGACGAACTTGACATCACTATGAGCCTTAGCAACGGTTCTCATAGCAGCAGCCTGAAGATAACCAGGGGCAACAATAACCTTGGCACCATTCTGGACAGCTAAGTTGTAAGCGGCAATACGATCGTTATCGTTTGCAGTTGAACCATTGGCAGGCTGATAGTACTTGTAGGAAAGCTTGTTGGCCTCGGCATAATCCTTAGCACCTTCATAAGTGCCTTGGTTAAAGCCACCATCCATCAACGAACCAACATCAGTTACAACAGCGATTTCATAAGTGCTCTTCTCACCGCAGCCAGCAAGAGCGAAGATAGAGGCAACAGCTAATAAACTGACTAATGATTTTTTCATACGGTTTCCTCCTTGAGTATGAAATTTAAGAAAACAGGCCCCAAATTACTTGTGGACCTTCTCGACTTAACTCTTACTTGGATTTAGGAAAAGCGGCACATCCTTTCGCTTTCAGAGTTACTTTGGAAAAATGGTTGAGATTTCATTTCTTATAGTCTTAGATAATGAGAAGTGCAAACCAGTTTCTTTTGTATCTGTTTTCTTCTTCATTATTTTATCACAACATTTCACTATGGCAACAAAAAAAAGAATAAGTTTTAAAAATGTACAATATTCTAATAAAAATGGTTCCTTTTTTCTTAAAAGGTGAAATAAAGCTATTTTTTCTATTTCCTTGCTTATTGCCTTTTTATAAGGGAAAATATGGAAAAAGTTAAGTTTAAATAAATATTA
>ENA-UOOK01000330-UOOK01000330.1-fermentation-metagenome-genome-assembly--contig:-NODE-330-length-61496-cov-35.339545_pt1 | contig 61496 bp, 51 predicted proteins | sample MGYA00245777_ERZ724023 | MGnify/ENA primary metagenome ERZ724023 (study PRJEB28704, sample SAMN03018312) | fermentation metagenome | biome: anthropogenic terrestrial biome; feature: soil; material... | reverse complement strand
GGAACAGAATCATCTATTTCATATTGATCCTCATCATGGTCAACTTCCAATGCAGGATTTTCTTCCAATTCTTTCATGATTTCCTCTTCCAGTCCATTGTTGGACAACTCAATCAATTTCATTAATTGGATAGTCTGCTGGGAAATAATCTGTCTAAGACTTTGTTTCTGCGTGAGTTGGTGTTTTTGCATAGCTGAAGATCATTTTATTGCAAAAATATACTATTTTTGTGACTTTTAATTGCTCTTTTGATTTGATGGACTCAAAAATAACTATTAAAGATTTTAAAAACTTAATATGTAGTGAGTTAAATTCAATATATCCTTTGAATGAGATTCTCTCTATTTATTCAATTTTGTTGGAACAAAGGCTTAATATCTCTAAAGTAGAAGTAGCTTTATATCCTGAAAAAGAGATTCCATCTTATCAGTTGTTGGAGGATTTAAAACGATTGAAGAAAGCTGAACCTATTCAATATATCCTGGGTGTTGCCCCTTTTAGAAATTTAGAATTGAAAGTAACTCCTGATACTTTAATTCCCAGACCGGAAACGGAAGAGTTAGTGGAGTTGATTCTTCAAGATTCGGCATTGAATAAAAAGGACAACCTTCAAATTTTAGATATTGGTACCGGTTCAGGATGTATTGCGGTAACTTTGGCTAAAGAAACATCTAATTCGAATGTTGTCGCAACAGATATTAGTGAAAAAGCATTAAAGATTGCACAAAAAAATAATGAAAAACTAGAAACCAATGTTAAATTTTTGGTGGGTGACTTATTTGAACCTGTTAAAAATATGAGCTTTGATCTTATTGTCTCTAATCCACCCTATATCCCAAATGGTGAAGCCATTGGGCCAACTGTCATTCACGAACCAGAGGTTGCTTTGTATGGTGGAAATAAAGGATTGGATTTTTACGAAAGAATTATTAGAGAAAGTAAAAACTATATTAATCCTCATGGTTTGATTGCTTTTGAACATGCTAATAATACAAAAGCTGAATTAGCTGAACTCGCGCTTAAGTATTATCCGAATGCTAAAGTGACACAATTTCAAGATTTAAGTAAAAGAGATAGATTTACATTTATTGAGGTAGGTGAACTATAATGTTTGAATATGGCTATGAAGAAGGTTTCTTAACGGATGGATCAGTCGTGATTTTTCCAACCGATACCGTTTGGGGATTAGCGTGCCGATTATATGATAATGCTGCTATAGAACGTATTTATGCATTAAAAGAAAGATCTGCCACAAAACACTTGGCAGTTTTATGCGATAACCTTGTATCAGTTAATGATATTGCGGTTATCGATGAAAGAGTACGTAAACTCGCTTATGCTTTCTGGCCTGGTGCATTAACATTGATTTTGAATTCTACTAAGTCACATTTTGAGAAAACTGGTAATAAAACGATAGGGATTAGAATTCCAAATCATGAGGCTGCATTATGGTTAATAAAAAAGAACGGACCGCTTTTAACAACATCCGTTAATAAGAGTGGTTCAGCACCGATGATGGATTTAAAAGAGATTATTAAGGCGTTTGGAGATAAAGTAGATTATATTTATGAAGAATATAATGCCTATTATTTAAATGTATCATCAACAACCATCGATTTAACCAATGATAACATCGAGTATCTTAGGATAGGTTCGATATCAAAAGAAGCTATTGAAGAGGTCTTAGAAAAGGACATTGAAGAGATATAAACACACGTTTGTTTTTTTTTCTTGATTTAAGATAAAAAAATATTCAGGTTAATAATTATGTGTTATAATAGAACGGTTTTTAGGAAGTGAATATATGGAAATTAGAAATGTTGCGATAGTCGCACACGTTGATCATGGCAAAACCACCTTGGTTGACGAACTATTAAAAGAATCAGAAAAAAAGGATGCCCATGAAGTAATTGCTGAAAGAGTGATGGATTCAGGGGACCTAGAAAGAGAACGCGGGATTACGATTCTTGCCAAAAATACGGCAATTGAATATAAAAACGTAAAGATTAATATTTTAGATACGCCAGGTCATGCTGACTTTGGTGGTGAAGTTGAAAGAATTATGAAAATGGTTGATGCGGTTTGTTTGGTCGTTGATGCGTTCGAAGGTGTTATGCCTCAAACTAAATTTGTTTTAAACAAAGCGCTTCAAGAAGGTTTAAAACCGATTGTTGTTATTAATAAGATTGATAGAACATTCTCAAGACCAAAAGAAGTACTTGATGAAGTTTATGAACTATTTATGGACTTAGGGGCAACCGAAGATCAATTAGACTTTCCGATTTTGTATGCTTCAGGTATTCAAGGTAAAGCATCTTATACAGCAGATTTATCTAAAACGACTAACATGGTACCTTTATTGGATACCATTATTAAGCATGTTAAACGTCCTGATGGTGATCCAAATGGGAAATTTCAGTTTCAACCAGCCTTGTTTGACTATAATGAATACGTCGGTAGAATTGGAATTGGCAAGATCGCAAGAGGAAAAGTCTCTCAAAACCAAACTGTCTCAGTCATTCGGTTAGATGGAAAAATCGAACAATTTAGAATTCAAAAGTTATTAGGTTTCATGGGTTTAGAAAGAATCGAAATTAAAGAAGCTTATGCCGGAGATATTGTCGCAATCGCAGGATTAAGTGATATTAACATTGGTGAAACAATTTGTGAAGTTGGATTTGAAGAACCACTTGAAAGATTACATATTGAAAAACCAACCGTTCAGATGACATTTTCAACCAATTCTTCACCATTAGTTGGTCAAGAAGGTAAACTACTCACCGCTTCAAAAATTGAAGAAAGACTTTATAAAGAAACTCAAAAAGATGTATCCTTATTGGTTAGTAGATCAACTGAAAGTGAATCATGGATTGTGTCTGGTAGAGGGGAACTCCATTTATCTATCTTGGTTGAAACAATGCGAAGAGAAGGGTTCGAATTCACTATTTCAAGACCGAAAGTTATCTTTAAAACGGTTCATGATCAACTTTTAGAACCTTATGAATATGTTACTGTAGATTGTCCAAATGAAGTTGTCGGAAACGTGATTGAACTATTTGGTTCAAGAAAAGGAATCCTAATCGAAATGAATCCCCATCTTAATCAAGCAAGGCTGATCTATCACATGCCTTCAAGAGGTATTATTGGTTTATTAACGCAGTTTTTAACCCAAACTCAAGGGTATGGCGTCTTATCGCATACATTCTTAGATTATAGACCGGTAACAGATACGGCTCCTGTTGAAAGAACAACCGGTGCTTTAGTATCAATCAGTGAGGGTTTAACGACTGCTTATGCAATCGGTAAACTTGAAAGTAGAGGCGTCCTATTTGTAGAACCAAGAACGCAAGTTTATGAAGGGATGATTGTTGGTGAAGCCTCAAAAGAAACCGATTTAGCAGTGAATATCGTTCAAGGCAAACAACTTACCAATATGAGAAGCAGTTCTAAAGATTCTACGGTTGTTTTAAGAAGACCACGAGAAATGGGACTAGAAGCCTGTATGGCGTTCATTAATGAAGATGAACTTATTGAAATAACCCCCAAATCGATTCGTTTGAGAAAACGTATTTTACAAACTAATGAAAGAAAAAAATATGATAAAAAATCCTAATTAGGGATTTTCTATCTTTTTTTTACATTATAGTGCCTTAAATTATGGTATACTTTAAAAAAGGAAGTGAGACTATGATAGTAATAGCGGCTGATCATGCAGGTTATGAATTAAAAGAAGGTTTAAAAGCTTATTTTGATAAGAATAATATGACCTATAAAGACTTAGGAACACACAGTTTAGAATCGGTTGATTACCCGGATTATGGATTTAAAATAGGTAAAGCGATTCAATCTGGTGACTATGAATTTGGGATTGCTATTTGTGGTACGGGTATCGGTATATCTATTGCCGCAAATAAAGTATCTGGGGCAAGAGCGGCACTTGTTTATGACGACAATACAGCTGTTTTAGCGCGTCAACATAATAATGCTAATATTATTGCCTTAGGTGGAAGAACGACGAAACTTGATGATGCGATTCGTTATGTTAATTTATTTAAAAATACTGATTTTGAAATAAGACATCAACAGAGAATAAACAAATTAAATAATTATGAGGGAAAGTGATGAGTAAAGTAACCATTTTAAAACACCCATTGATTGATCACAAATTAGCTATTATCAGAGATAAAAAAACGGGGTCAAAAGATTTTAGAGAAACAGTCAGTGAAATTGGGATGTTAATCACTTATGAAATTTCAAGAGACTTTAAGACAGTTGAAGTTGAGGTTGATACCCCAATAGCTAAAACAACTTGCCGGATGCTTGAAAAACCAGTCGTCATTGTCCCAATTTTAAGAGCTGGGTTAGGGATGGTTAATGGAATTCATAATATTATTCCCCAGGCTAAGATTGGTCATATCGGAATATATCGTGATGAAGAAACCCTTCAACCCCATGAGTATTTTGCGAAATTCCCTAAAGATATAAAAGAATCAACGGTTTTACTCGTTGATCCTATGTTGGCAACAGGTGGTTCGGCTGAGGCATCTATTACAATGCTCAAAAAACGTGGTGTTACGGATATTCGGTTTGTCGGAATTGTCGGGTGTCCTGAAGGGATTCAAAAGCTTCAAGAAGCACATCCGGATGTGGATATTTATTTAGCAGCCTTAGATGAAAAACTGAATAAGAATAGTTATATTGTCCCGGGGTTAGGTGACGCAGGGGACAGACTTTTTGGAACAAAATAATGGCTTCTTACTTTTATTTTGGGGGTCTATTGATTGGGTTTATGTGGACTTTTCAAACCTTGAGAGCCTCACAACTGGATAAGTTTTTTAAACAAAGTCAAATTTGGCAAATAAGAAGTGCTTATACGATCTTATCATTACTAGGGGGTCATGTTATCGGTGCTATCTTTAAAGAGATATATCTAATGTTTCAAGGGGTTCTTTAACTACTATTTCTCCTATTTTGTTGATAATTAATTTATTATTGAACTGATTAATTAACGCATCAAGTGTTAAATCAGTAAAATACAATTCAATTAAAACATGTTCACCATAAAGGGTAGAAATAATATGTGCTCTGTCTTTTAGATAATATTGAACGGATTCATATAAGGAATAATCCGTTTGGATTTGATAAATTACTTTTAAGGCTTTGGTATAGACCGAAGCTTTTTTTATTGCTTCAAGGGCGCTATTTTTATAGGCTCTAATCAACCCGCCTTTACCTAGTTTAATTCCGCCAAAATACCTTGTTACAACACAAAGGACATTATCTAAATCGTTAGCCTTTAAAGCTTCTAAAATCGGCATTCCTGCCGTTCTAGAAGGTTCTCCGTCATCACTCATCTTTTGAATCATTTGATTATCTAAAATATAAGCATAACAATTATGCGTCGCATTATAGTGTGTTTTTCTTATTTGAGATAAAGTTTCATTGGCTTCATCTAAATTTGCAACAGGGATTAAATTTGTAATAAAACGAGATTTATCAATAATGATTTCATTTTCAATCTTATTAGCTATATATTTCATAGTCTCACCAAAATAATTGTAACACACAAAGTCATTAAATAAATGAAACGGGTCTTTTATTTTTCTACGTTTTAAAGAAAACAACCCCGTAAAAAAATCATATTCCATCGCGACATTATGGTATAATAATAAAAGGTGATATTAATGGAAACAATTAGAAATGGACGCTTTGTAATAGAAAAATTAAAATCAAATGGTCATGAAGCCTATTATGTCGGTGGTTGTGTACGGGATCACCTTCTAGGATTAGAAATACGTGACATCGATATAACCACTTCAGCCAAACCTTTTGAAGTGTTAAAACTATTTAAAAGTGAACCAACCGGATTAAAATATGGCACCATAACGGTGCTTCATGAAAAAGTAAATATTGAAGTAACGACCTATCGAGTCGACGGCACCTATGAAGATTTTAGAAAACCAACTGAGGTCACGCTAACCGATTCAAAAGAAGAAGACGTCAAAAGAAGAGACTTTACCATTAATGGTTTATTAATGGATGAAAACTATGAAATTACCGATTATGTTGGTGGTCAAGAAGACTTACAAAACCACATTATTAGAGCGATTGGTAATCCAGTTGAACGCTTCAATGAAGATGCCTTAAGACTATTAAGAGCGGTTTACTTTCAAACTAAACTAGGTTTTCAAATTGATAAAGACACGAGAGACGCTATGAAAGAAAACGCCCATTTAATCACGCATTTACCCAATGAAAGAGTCTTAAATGAGACATTAAAAATACTCTCTGGTGACTATCAATTAATGGGGCTTAAAACGATAGAAACTACCGGTTTATCAAAGTATTTACCGGGCTTAGAAAAAGGGATTAACTTTATCAATGAAAACTTAAAAGATAGAATCTTTATCGACAGTTTCTTTGTCTTATGTTTTAGTCTACATGGCAGTGTCCCAAATAATTGGAAGTTTTCTAATGTACATCGAAACAAGTATCAAAAATCAGTTGAATTGGTTCTAAAGAATTCAGAAATTGATGCCCTGATTTTATATAATTACGGGTTAGAAATATCACTTTTAGCGAATAAAATATTGTTTATTTTAGGTAAACAAAAAAACCAAAAGAATCAAATTAAAACTTTATTTGAAGCATTACCTATTAATAGCGTCACAGATTTAAAAGTTAAAGGGTCTGATATACTTTCATTAACAGAGAAGAAACAAGGCGCATGGCTCTCTAAGCTATTAGATGAACTTGTGACAAAGGTTCTTAAAAAAGAATTAGTTAACAAGCATGAGGATTTAATGAATTATTGTCGAGGTATCTTAAATGAAAAATGATTTTTTCTCTTACCTGGACGGGTTTAATTTAATTAGTGTGATTGTGCCAAAACAAATTGATAAACCAAATAAAACGTTTCAATTGGATGCGGAAAATGAATCCATTCCTTTGATTATAAAAGAAGTTGTTTCTCTGGGGAGAGAGACCAAATATATCTGTGAGTTTAATGAAACGATTGAACTAAATCAAGCTTACATTCTCAAAGATGAAGAGGATAACCAATCATTCTTAAGGATGGGGAAGATAGTTCGGACAGATTTGTTTGACATGATGTTTGAGTATGATGATCTCGATTTGGGGGTCACCTATCAAGAAGAAGAAACCATCTTTAAAATTTGGAGTCCTGTCGCAAAAGAAATTGAACTTGAACTGATTAGAACGAATGGTTCTAGACAATTTATGGACCTTTTGTATGAAACTTCTGGACTTTGGCAACTCACAGTTAAGGATAACCTAGATGGGTGTAAATACCGCTATCGTGTTAGAGTCAATGAACGCTTTAAAACGATTAGAGATCCTTACGGGATTGCCTCTACCGCAAACGGTCAATATAACTACGTAGTTAATCCTGCCAAATTCAGAAAATTTAAACATCCAAAACCAGCGTTTTCTGGTAAAAAAGTAGACTCTATCATTTATGAAGCGAGTATTCGTGATTTAACCAGTTCGAAAACTTCAAAATCAATTCATAAAGGGATGTTTAAAGGTTTAACCGAAGATATTAAAGGCCAAGGTTTAGATTATATTATGAGTCTAGGGGTCACACACCTACAATTGTTACCAATTTATGATTTCGAAGGTGTTGACGAACTTAACCCCAAAGAATCTTATAATTGGGGGTATAACCCGAGTCAATTTAATGTGGTGGAAGGTTCATTTACACAGGACCCTAATGATCCCTATCAAAGAATAAATGAATTGATTGAACTGATTGATTTAGCGCATTCTAAAGGGTTAAGAGTCAATATGGACGTCGTTTACAACCATGTCTTCAACATGAATACATTTCCTTATGAGTCGTTAGTGCCAGGTTATTTTTTTAGATTTGATAAAAACGGAATCAGAACCGATTCAAGTGGCTGTGGAAATGATGTTGCCAGTGAAAGAATCATGGTTCATCATTTCATTATTCAATCGATTAAGTATTGGATGCGAACATTTAATATAAGTGGATTTAGATTTGATTTAATGGGGTTATTAGACCTTGAGACAATGACGAAAATTGAAATTGAAGCGAAACAAATAGATCCAGATGTGATGATTTATGGCGAAGGTTGGAATATGGAATCTTATCTACCAGAAAACCTAAAAAGTCATATGGATAATGCGAAATATATGCCTAATATTGCCTTCTTTAATGATAAATTTAGAGAGACCATTAAAGGTGGGACGTTTTCTAGTACGATTGGTTACGCATTGGGCGCTAAGGTTAGCCGAAGTGACTTATATTATTTATTTACAGGAAGTAGTGTTGATTTTTATAAGTTCATTAATCCAAACCAATCGCTAAACTATGTTGAGTGTCATGACAATCATACATTTCATGACCGCGCTAGAATACTAAGAAAAGATTTAAATGATGAACAAATTAAAGATTGTGCGGCTTTATCATTAGCCTATGTTGTGTTAAGTCAGGGGATTCCTTTTATTCATGCTGGTGAGGAGTTTTTAAGATCAAAACAAGGGATCGAAAATTCTTATAAATCTCCAGACGCAATTAATGAAATTAACTGGGATTTAAAAGAAAAACATGCCGATTTAGTTCAAACTTTAAGAGATCTTATTGACATTAGAAAAACGTATCGCGTATTTAGATTAGATAGCAACTCTAAAATTAAAAAACAAATTCGAATTTCTGATGAAGCCCCACAAAATAAGACGATCCAATTTGTATTAAATAACTTAAACCAACACATTAGCATTTATTTTAAAAATGATTATGAAAAAGAATTACTAACGCCAGGTAAACAGTTTAAATTAATGTTTGATGGGGTTAAAAAAAATAATAATGGATTTGAGTATCTGGCGAGTAAACCAGGTGCTTATATCTTTATAGAGGAGTGAAAAAAATGTTTATTGAAGGAAAAATTGATAATTTAAACATTGGCGAAGATTATTTTAACTGTAATATCGTTTCTAGTAAGAATGAACGGTTAAACATCAAACTTACCAAGGAACAAGCTAACGACATTAAAGTGGATAAAGTGTATCATTTTGAATTTGAACAAGTGGTTCATAATGATAAAATTCAAAATCATTTATTGAATTATCAAGAGCTATTTGATTATGTTACGGACCCTGTGGAACTAAAAGAAAAGTTGTCCGAATACTATGAGTTTTCACCGGTATCGACAACAGAAATTAAACTAGCAATCGAATCTTATTTAAGTCAAATTACGAATCAAGTTTTATTAGAAGTTACCACTAACCTTTATAAAACTTATGAAAAAGGATTCTATACTTATCCAGCCGCGGTTAAGTTTCATCATGCCTATATTGGTGGTTTAGCTTATCACACGAAGACAATGTTAGATTTGGCGACCAAGTTTATTGAGGTTTACCCGTTTATTAATCAAGACTTAGTCTATAGCGCCATTATTTTACATGATTTGTGTAAAGTCAAAGAACTTTCAGGCTTTGAAGGTGGCGAATATACAACTGAAGGGCAACTGGTTGGTCACCTTGTGATGATAAGTCAAAAAGTTGTCATAGAGGCAACTAAATTAGGTTATCAAGATAAAGAAGAAGTCTTGATGTTAAATCATATTTTATTAGCCCACCACGGCCTACCCAATTTTGGTGCAGCAAAAAGACCACAAACCGCTGAGGCGTTATTGGTATGGTATGTTGATACAATTGATTCTAAGTTCACAGTCTTAGGCGAAATATTAGATAGTACAGAACCAGGCACATTTACCGCTCCAATCGGTGTTATTGATAAAACAAAGATGTACAAACATAATATAAAATAGTTAATATTAATTAAAGAGCACACCAATCGGTGTGCCTTTTTATTGAGGTAAAAAAAAACAACCTATTGCTAGGTTGTTAAATTATTAATCAAAGATTGTGAACCAGTCTCCATAAATCTCCATGAATAAATCATTGGTTCTATCATAACTTAAGAATTGGTTTTCATTAATTACAAGCAATTGAGTTACGCGTGCTTCATTTAATGGGTTACTATAAGTAATATTCAAATCTTTTAAGTAGTTTGATAAGATATGAAGTTTAGTGTAGTTGTTTTCATATTTAGTCTTAACTGGGGTAAAGTAAGCGTTGATTGCGTCTTTAACCACGGTAGGAAGACTTGTTACACCATACTCAGTGTTAATTTCATTTAAGTAAATACGGATTTGGTTTGCGGAAATATGATCGGTTTCACTATAAGCGTTATAGTAGGTTGTTGTACCATCTTTGTCTTTAATAGCGATATTTTCATAGATTTTCTTCTCATTACCAGAGGAAGCATAAGTGTCATCTTCGAAAGTAAATTTAGCTGACTTAGCAACTGCTCCACCTGTCGCAAGAATCAAATGCCAACCAAAGTCTGTTTCTAATACGTTAGAATAAGTAACTGGTTTTGAATCAAGTACTTGTGAAGGGAACTTGTTATCAATATCATAATAATCTTCTTTAAGAGTTGTATATAATTCTGCTTCACGTTCGAAGAATTTCTTGTCTAAGGCAGATGTTTGACCAGGATAGTTCGTTTGGTTCGTTGTAGCACTTAATGATTCATACATGATTTGTAGACCAGCAGCTTTGAATCTAGCCCATTTGTGTTCTGGTGTAGAACCTGGGAGTGAACCAGCTGGTATAAATTTAGCACTGTCATTGTATTCACTAACGATGGTGGAAAATCCTGTTGCGAATGAAGGATATTTTCTTACTTCATCGTGAATCAACTGCATAAGTTCGGTAATAAGTGTTTCATATTCTAATACTTTAGCTTGAGATAATGTTTCAAAGAATTCGCTTGGAACGTCATGGTTATCATCTTCATCCATATCCACATAAATTAATAGGTGAGAAGAACTAATTGAGAAGTATTGATCCATTAAACGGTTTGCGACAGTAGCGAACTTGTCATAAATATCTGTCCCAAAGTGGGCTTCGTAATCACTTAAGAATAACGATTCAACTTCAGCAGATACATAAACAGTTTGAACCGCTTCATCAATAGAATTAGCGCCAAATGCTAAACGTAAGAAGTTCTTTCTTCCCATTGAAGCTGGGAAGCCACTTGATGCGAATTGGTCTTGACCAAATTGTTGAATCATTGTTTCAATGTTAGAACGGTATTCTTTCATTTGATCGTCTGTGATTTGATCAAAATATTCACTACTTAATAAAGCTTTTCTTAAAGCTAAGTCTAAGGCAACACTAACCCCTAATTGATTTTCTAATTTAACGTAGAAATCATCTACTTTAATTTCAGTACCATCAACAGACGCAATTATATCATTACCAATTTTCTTAGGTAATTCCATGTTTGAATAACTCCTTGACAAGTATAATTGAAGGTATTCATCATAAATTTTAATGTCACTTTCAGTTAATCTGGTGGTTGCTTTAGTACTGACATAGGAATCTGTTAGTTTAGATTCAACCAGTTTATCGTAATAAGTTTGTGCATGTTCAGTTAAAGTTGTCTTTGCTTCATCTGCCCATACGATTAATTTGTCGTCCTCATCTAATTGAGCAAGCAGGTCTTCATTGTGATCGGCAAGTTTGAAGACGATGTAATAGTAGCTACCATAGCTTCTTGGAGCTGCAGTAAATCTAGTGCCATTTTCTTTGACGCTTAATGTATCATAAATGTAAGTTCTTAAGGTAGATTGACTAGAAGCGAAATCGTCATAAGTTTTTGTGAAAAAACCTAAGTTATCTTCATCGGTGTTAACTAATGTTTCATCATCTAAAACAGATTGTACCGTTTGATAAGCATCAACATCAATTTGAGTTCTATATGGGTAAACATAGTTATAGATTTCTAAGAACTTAACTAAGACTTCGTCCATTGATAATGCTGAGTCAGCATGTTCTAGTGGTGTACGGTCAGGGTTTACTTGATAAGCATCATAATATTTTTGATAATCAACATCATTTAATGCGCCATCATTGGTATAACCTAAATCAGTCATCACTTCTAAGGCGTAGCCAGTGACAACTTCAACTCTTGGGTCTTGAATTTCATACCATTGTGAACGATATTGTTTTAAAGCAAATTGTTTTAAGGTTTGATTTGCTTCATAACTATTCGTAAAACGAATATTAATAGAACTTAAGTCGTAACGTTTTTGAACGTTAGATGTGAAATAAGTTTGAATATCTTTGTCTTTATCAATATAACTCGTTGATTTTTCATCAACCACTTCTAAATCTAATTTTTCTTTCGCATAAATCTTTTTAGCCGCGTCTAACTTGTAATAATTTAAGACAAGGTCTCCATGATTTAGGAAGGTTTCTCTATCAATGTCATTTGCCGTAATACTAATACCGGCTAAGTACATAGAATCAATATAAGAGTTGATTTGCTTTGTAAGCGTATCATCATCCATCTCTTGTAAATTCTCTAATACTTTTGTGCCAAATATTGACGTATTTGCGTAATCTGCCACTGTTTGTTTGTAATCTTCAAAGTTAGCATTAATGGTTGCTAATTGATCTTTAAAAAGAATTTCATTAAACATTCTAATTAGAACGTTCGTCCCAGAAACTTTCATTTCATCGTATAATTCTTTTTCGGTTATTTCAAAACCGTCTCCCTTAATATAGGCGGTATCGTCTAATGAACCGTACGGAATTTTAGCAGCCTTACTTCCGCACGCTGCTAGAGTTAGTGTGGTTACTAAGACAATAAGTAGCCCCAAAACTCGTTTATAATTATTTGCTTTATTCACGTTTTTCACTCCTTGGATTTTGTTACAGCATTAATAATATAACATAGTTATAAACCGTTTGCAATTCTTTTATAAGACTCTTAAAGAAAAGTTAAATATGCTAAACTGATTATTATTTTACCAAAAAAACATTATTTAGCAAAACTATTTTTTAATATGATAAAATAGAAGACGGTGATAAAATGAAATTTCTCTCAATCGCATCTGGTTCAAAAGGCAACTGTTCCTATATAGAAACGGCTACTCACAAAATATTAATCGATGCTGGAATATCCTATACTAGAATAACAAATGCTTTAAAAGAAAATGAAGTTAATATTAATGATTTGACCCATCTGTTTATAACACATGAACATTCCGATCATGTAAATGGGTTGAAAATCTTATTAAAAAACACGAATCCAAAAATATACATTTCAAAAGGAACTAATGCATACTTAAAATTAACGGGTAACATCCAAATTATTAAAGCCTTAGAACCTATATATATTGAAAATTTAACCGTTATCCCAATCCCATTAAGTCATGATGCTAAAGAACCGTTAGGGTTCGTTTTTCAAAATAAGTTAAAAAGTATTTGTTATATAACGGATACGGGTTATATTAAAGATGATTTGTTAGGTCTCTTACAAAATCACGATCTCTATTATTTAGAATCTAATCATGACCCCTATTTACTTAGAACCAGTGGAAGACCCTACCATTTAATTAAGCGAATTTTAAATGAAAAAGGCCATTTATCTAATGAAGATTCGGCCTATTACTTTTCTAAAATGAAAGGGGATAATACTAAATATGTTATCCACGCACACATAAGTGAGGAGTGTAACAACGAAGCGGCAATTCAGCACACCTATCAACAAGTTTTAATGGCTCAAGGGGTTTCGGTCGATGACATAGAGTTTATAAACGCTTCTCAAATTGAACCACTAAAGGTTATCAAACTATGACAATTACCCTCATTTCTGTTGGAAAAATGAAACAAAACACCTATCAAAAAGAAATAGAATCTTATCTTAAACAATTACCTTATCCAATTCAATTTATCGAAATAAACGACGAACCCACCAAAGAAGGGGTTGTTAAAGAAGGAAAAGCTATTTTAAAAAGGATTCCTAAAAATTCAACCGTTATCGTTATGGCGATAGAAGGCAAAATGATGAACTCAGTTGAATTTTCAGCTTATTTAAATGAGTTGGTTTTAATGCCGAATAAAGATATTTGTTTTATTATCGGTGGTTCATATGGATTATCCGATGAGGTTATGAGTTTAGCAACTGATAAAATCAGTTTTTCAAAAATGACTTTTCCTCATCAATTATTTAAACTAATGTTGGTTGAACAAATTTACCGAGCGTTTAAGATTATGGAAAACCATCCATACCATAAGTGAGGAATTATGATTAAATACATATTTTGGGATTTTAATGGCACTATCTTAGACGATAGAGAGTTATCATTAATATTGTTGAATGAAATGTTAGAAAAACAAAACAAACCGAGTATTACTATGGAGCAATACTTAGAGGTGTTTGGATTTCCTATCCAAGACTATTACCTTAAAACAGGAATTAGTTTTGAACATAAATCATTTGAAGAAATGTCCATATGGTTTATTTCTAAATATCAACCTCAAAGTTTGGAACAATCACTTCATGAGGGTTTGTTAAGCACACTTAAAAGCTTACATAAAAAGGGAATTAAACAGATTGTTTTATCCGCTTCTGAACAAAACAACTTACTTGAACAAATGAATCATTACAAGATTACCCCTTACTTTGATTATATTTTAGGTACCTCTGATATCATTAATCATAATAAGGAAGAAGTGGGATTAAGTTTTATTCAAAAACACCACATTAATCCCAAGAACTGTCTTTATATTGGCGATACCATTTATGATTATGATGTTGCGATAAAAATGGGCGTTTATCCAGTTTTATATAGTGGCGGACACCAATCGATTTCAAGATTAAAACTGAAGACTAGTCTTGTAATTGACAAGATTAGTGATATAATTAAAATTGTAAACGATATGGAGAAAGGTGAAGAGAATCATGAAGAAATTTTTAAAAGATTTTAGCGCATTTATCATGAAAGGAAATGTCCTAGATCTTGCAGTTGGGATTATTATTGGTGGTGCATTTAACAAGATTGTAAGCAGTCTTGTCAACGATGTTATTATGCCAGTGATTAGTTTATTGACGAAAGGTGACATTTCCGGACAATTCTTTGTATTAAGAGGTGAAGCAGCTTATAAAACTAATCCAGATACGGGACTTATCGAACTTTATAAAGATGCGGATGCAGTACTGCTTTATTGGGGTAAATTCGTTCAATCGATTATTGACTTTTTAATTATTGGTTTAACTTTATTCATCATTATTAAAATAGTTATCATGTTAGACAAACGTCGCGAAAAGAGAAAAGCTCAAATTAAAGCGAAACTACAAAAAGGTGAACCTGTTTCTGAAGCAGAAAAAGAAGTTGTTCCACCTGAACCAGTTATTCCGGAAGATATTCTATTACTAAGAGAAATAAGAGACACGTTAAAAAAGGATAAATAAGATAATAAAAAGGCCAGTTCTAATCAACTCGCCTTTTTTTATTTTATAAACTTACTTTTTCTTTTTAATAACTATCAATACTACACCACCAGCAACAGCCAGTAAAACCACTGCTGGAACTAATATGACTAACCATAAAAGTGAGGGTTGAGGTGTTTCGGCATCAATTGTTGTGAACCCGTTTACAGTATTCATGAATGATTGGAAACTAGATACATTCTCAGTCGACTCATTTTTATATAGAATGAGTGATTCGTGAGCCGCGACTTTAATTCCTGCCCCGCCTTTGTAAGAAGTAATGGTTTCTGTTCCAGAGCCTTCATTACTAACCACCACATCCCAGCCAGAATCTTTCGGAAGTACTAATTTAACCACTTTATCATTGGCATTATGTATCACAAGGATTTCTTTGCCATCACTTATTTGATAACTGATTAATCCTTTAATGGCTTCATAATGAAAACTAATAGCCTGATTAATTTCAGCCGCAGTTGATAGTCTAAATGAATCATCGCTCTTTCTTAACGCAATCAACCCTTTAATATGGTTATATACCTTTAAGTTATCATCAAGTGATTTTTGATCCCATCTTATTTGGTTGACTGAATCAGGTGATTGATAACTGTTATGATCAAATCCTTCGCCACTAGCATTTGGTTTACTTCTTAATATTTCATCACCAGCATGAATAAACATTACCCCTTGAGAGGTTAATAGAATCGAATAAGCTTGCATAACCATCTCATCAATATTATCCAATTGATTCGTAATTTCATTGGTTAGATATAATTTATCATGAAGGGTATTGTTATCATGGGCGGTGACATAATTAATCGTTTTATTTGGATCGCCATGCCATGCTTTACTTTGTGATAAACCAGAAAGTGTTAAAGCGTCATGTTCAACCCCACCAACAATCCCATATTTAACCCGATTAATGACTTGAGAAGAAAACTCACCATTAACAAATCCAGGATATTCACGATTAAAAACACTTCCTTTAACCGCATCTCTAAAGTCGTCATTAAATGCGCCAATATTACCCATTTGATCTAGGTTTTCTTTACCCGCTTGTTGAAGAGCCGGTAGTGTTGAAGTACCACCCATCCAAGGTTCACCATAAACCATGATAGTTGGATCTATTTCATGTAAGGCGTCATTAAGTTCATTCATTGTGGAAATATCATGAAGTGCCATTAAATCAAATCTAAATCCTGAAATATTATATTCGGTAGCCCAAAAGAGCACAGAATCCACAATAAACTTTCTCACCATCACTCTTTCACTAGCTGTTTCATTACCCGTGCCTGAACCATTAGAGAAAGCGCCGGTTTCTGTTTTTCTATGATAGTAACCTGGAATTATTTGATTAAAGTTTGAATCAGCACTTAAACCGGTGTGGTTATAGACCACATCCATGTTAAGACGGATATTATTTTCAGTGTAAGCCATGGTTACTTGTTTAAGTTCGTTCACTCTTGTTAATCCGTCATAAGGATTACTACTAAAAGAACCTTCAGGTACATTAAAATGAAGTGGCATATAACCCCAGTTAAAAGCGTTATAGTCTTCATCATCTAATTTGGTTTCATCAACAACCCCAAAATCAAAGAATGGAAGTAGTTGAATATGCGTTATTCCTAAATCAAGAATATGATCAAATCCAGTTTTTTGGTTGTTGAAGGTGGTTCCTTTTTCAATTAAACCTAAGAAACGACCTCTATTTACTTCCGTACCATTCCATGAACTGTGTGTCGTTAAATCTCTAACTTGGAGTTCATAAATGATGGCGTCAGTATTATTTTCAATATTATTCGCGCGAGAGTCATAAGTAAAGCCTGCAGGGTTAACTTGATCAAAGTCAATTACTAAACCACGGTTACCATTAACACCAGTAGAATAAGCATACGGATCAACAACCTCAAATGTTTGTTGGCCATTGGTCACACTAAATGTATAGTAAGTGTTATGAAGATTCGCATTTTCTTCATAATAAAAGGTTCCATTTACATCCGCTACCATGTCAATAACACGAGTTGGGGTGTCTGTTGTACCACCATCTTTAACGGTTGTACCACTTGAATACAAGTTTAACTGAACCGCACTTGAAATAGGCGCCCACAGTCTAAAAGTCGTTTTAGTGTCTGTCACATGCGCACCTAAATCATCACCGTCATAATAAAAAGCGTTCTCAAATTCAGCTGAATCATAAATACCATCAAACGTGACGGTAATTGTATTCACACTATCATCAGAAAATACAGCAATAAGTTCATATTTAGATCCAAAATCAACTGGTTCATTTAAGGTGATCACACCTGATTTATCATTAATGCTGATCGATTTAGGTTCAACAATGATATCATCTTTTCTAAGTGTAATTTTATCAGCTGATATCATTTCTGTTGTTTTAAATGAAATTTCATCTGTTTTAGTGAAAAACGATTGGGTGAACTTAGGTGACTTAGAAGGGCCATCAGGGTCATTTAAAGCATATCCAATTAGTGGATCTCCTTGTACCAAGTAAATGTGTTGGTTACCATTTTCACTGGTTTCTGACACACTAAAGAAACGGTCATTATCAATATCTTTAGCAGACCAATCTGGCTTCCTAACGATAATTCCAAACTCAGTTGCATCCGCGATGGTACCAGTTAATTCAATCATTGACACAACACCACCAAAGTTGTAGGATTCATTGGTATCGTCTTCGGAAAAACTGTAAGCTTGACCTTCAAGACTTTCAGGTTTGGATTGCCAAATCCACAAATCCCATGGCGCATAATTATTATCAAAACGATAATAGTGAACATAAATATTAGTGGTTTTGGAAGTGGCAGCATCAATCGTTGAAACAAAAAGACCGCTCATCAACACCAGTATCACTAAAAATGATTTTTTAAGTAATTTATTTAACATTGTTAGTCCTCCTTGCGACCTCATTATATCATGAAAATATTAATTCAAAGCCGTTCAAATTCGAATACGTAAAAGCGCTTACCTTGTAACCGGTTTCGGGTTTCGTAAGTCCATGAAAGCACTTGCATAAAAGGGGCTGTAATGTTAAAATACTTTGTATAAAGGAGATATAATAAATGAAAAAAACAATTTACTCACTTGTATTACTTGTAGTTAGTACAATATTACTCGCTAGTTGTGGTGGCGGTAAAAAAATAAATATTTGGGTTGGGATTGAATCCGTTGATTTTTATACAGAAAAAATAGCAGAATATACTGAAGCATACGCAGCAAAGCACGGTTCTGAATTAGGCTATACAATCGTTGTATCCGGTATTGATACTGGCACTGCAGCATCTACTTTCCTAGATGACCCAGAAGCGGGTGCAGATATCTTTACAGTAGCCCATGATAACTTAGGAAAATTAATTGCAGGTTCAAGTGCTATCGCACCGATTGAATCACAAGCATTATTAAACCAAATTAATAGTGATAACCCACAAGCCTTTTTAGATGTTATTAAAGGGACTGTTGGGGGCACAGAATATACATTCGGGATACCTTATATTTCTCAATCATTAGTTTTATTCTATAATAAATCATTGGTATCAGCTGAACAAGTTAAAACTTGGGAAGGCATGGTAGAAGCAGCTCAAGCGGCTAATGCTAAAGCAGTCACAGTAACAGATGATAGTGGATTTAATAACTCATTCTTACTACTTGCAACCAACGCTGAAACTGGAGCAACTTCATTAAAACTTTATCCAAATGGTGTTGCAACAGATTCTTATTGTACAGGTGATGATACTGTTTCTATTATGAAATGGGGACAAAGATTCTTTACCAATGAAAATGGTGGTATGTTCCCAGGATCAGATAGTTGGGAAACTTCATTATTAAATCAAAAAGTTCTATCAGTCATTACGGGTGCCTGGGGTTATAACTCAGCTAGCAGAGCATTAGGTTCAGACTTAGGAATTGAAGTTTTACCTTCATTCACTATCACAGCTAATGATGCTTACGGTACTGTAGAAGCAGGCACAGTATTCAATTCAGGGACATTCGCAGATACGAAGATGTTTGTTATGAAAAAGAACTCTGGCAAACAAGAAATCTTAGAAGATATTTTATTATTCTTATCAAGTAAAGAAGTTCAAGAAGCTTCATATGTTGCTGCTAATAACTTACCAGCATATAAGAATGCAGCAGAAGAATTTGATGCTTTATCAGGTAATTCTATTGAAGCAATTCTTGCAAGAAAACAAATTGAAATGTTTGAATCTGGTATCGCTCAACCATTTGGTGCTGAAGCTAGATTTAATACTTGGTATTACTCAAAAGGCGCACCAGCGTTAATTAGAGAAATCCTTGAAAATACAGGTAATAAATACACTACACACGCTCAAATAAAAGCTCAACTTGAAATTGTTCAACTAATTTGGCAAACAGGAAATAAAGAATAATTTAATCTATATATATGAAAGAGCGGTACGAAGGTATCGCTTGTTTCATAAGTTTTCTAAAAAGGAGATTTTTCAATGGAATATGTAAAAGAAAAAAAACCTAACATTTTCATCAGAATAGGCCAATCATTTGTTGAAGGGCTTAAAAATTTTGGCAATGGAATAGTTCGTGTAATCAAATCAATTGGCAGGGGGTTTAAAACCTTTGGCAAGAGATTTGTTAATGGTTCTATTGGAACTAAATTATCCTATTTTATTATGGGGGCTGGGAACTTTTATCATAAACGATATGTCAAAGGATTGATTTACTTAATCATTCAAGCTGCATTCATTTTGTTTATGGTCATGAGTCCAGAGGTTAACTCAACGCCACTAGGTTATAAAGCATTAAGTAATCTGACTAATTTAGGTACCAATCCGGGTAGTATATTTACACCAACGGATAACTCAATGTTGATGATGCTGTTTGGTGTCTTAACATTAGGTATGATAGCCATCTATTTGTATGCATATGTTTCAAATACAAAGAGTGCTGAACTAGCGGATCAACTTGTTAAAGCAGGTAAAGTACCTCAAACATTTTATGGAGATTTACACTCACTAATTGACGAACGTTTTCATCTAACGATGTTAACACCATCCATATTAGGGATAACCTTATTTACAGTTTTACCAACGATATTCATGATTTTAATCGCATTTACCGATTTTGACCAAACCAAACAAGTTGGACAACACCTATTTAATTGGGTTGGATTTGATAATTTCAAAGAAATATTTGATGGTAAATCAGAGATTTCTGTTAGATTTATTCCAGTTGTTACTTGGACTTTGACATGGGCCTTTTTTGCGACATTTACTTGTTATATAGGTGGTATTTTAATTGCCTTAGTAATCAACGGTAAAAACATTAAACTAAAAAAGATGTGGCGCACAATCTTCATGTTAACCATTGCGATACCACAATTTATTTCTTTATTGGCAGTTAGACAATTACTATCTGTTAGTGGTCCAATTAATACCCTTTTAATCAATATGGGGCTTATTAATCAAGGAATTGAGTTTTTAGGTAATGCCACGAACGGAATAACGCCTAAAGTAATGGTTATTTTAATTAATATGTGGGTTGGGATTCCTTTCACTTTATTGATGACTTCAGGGATTTTAATGAATATTCCCAATGATTTATATGAAGCTGCTCAAATTGATGGGGCTAATAAAGTCCAAGTATTCTTTAAAATTACCTTACCCTATGTTGTCTTTATTACCACACCTTATCTAATTAGTTCGTTTGTTGGTAATATTACTTCATTTAATATTATCTTCTTGTTAACAGGGGGAGGACCAACTGTTCCAGGTGGATTCCAAGCCGGTGAAACAGATTTACTGGTTACCTGGCTTTATAAGTTAACCATTGATCAAGGCGATTATAACCAAGGTGCCGTTATTTCTATCTTAACTTTCTTGATAATAGCCACAGGTACACTACTCACCTACAGAAGAAGTAAATCCTTTAAAGAGGAGGACACTTTCCAATGACAGATGTAAAAAGAATTAAGCATAGTAGTATTAGAAGAAATAACCTAATTTCTAGTATTACTGGGCATACACTCTTAACAATACTAGCGTTTATTTGGTTAATACCGATTGTTTGGATAGTACTTCAATCATTTAGTGCTGAACTAAATAACCAAGGACAATTAATCGGGTTTGTTAGAGGAAATTATTTTCCTAAAGTTTTAGGTATCGATAACTATATTAATCTATTTACTAACAAAAACTTTGAATTTGGTAAATGGTGGTTAAATACATTATTTGTTGCCTTCTTTACATTTATGATTTCAACATTATTAACCTTATCGGTTGCTTATGTAATGAGTAAAATTAGATTCAAATCACGAAAGACATTTATGTCTGTATCGATGATATTAGGATTATTCCCAGGCTTTATGAGTATGATTGCAATTTATTACATCTTAAAAGCCATGGGGCTAACAGGGTCATTATTCGCACTTATACTGGTCTACTCAGCTGGTTCAGGTCTAGGGTTCCATGTTGCCAAAGGGTTCTTTGATGTCATTCCAAACTCTCTGGTGGAATCGGCAAGACTCGATGGTTGCACGAATGCGGGGATTTTTTCAAAGATTATCTTACCGCTTTCTAAACCAATTATTGTTTATACTGCTTTAACAGCTTTCATGGGACCTTGGATGGACTTTATCTTTGCGAAAACGATTATTGGAGAATCAAACCGGAGCAACTTAACGGTAGCATTCGGGTTATATTCAATGATATACGGGGAACAAGCTGACTCTAACTTGTTTACACAGTTTGCCGCCGGGTCAGTCTTGGTGGCTATTCCGATAGTTATCTTATTCGTCTCTATGCAACGTTATTATGTTGAAGGGGTTACAGCGGGAAGTGTTAAAGGTTAATGATTAAAAAACTATTACTGCTTACACTGATAACCTCGGTTGGGTTACTCGGTGGTTGTGTAAAAAAAGAAACCACTATAAAAGACGATAATCTAAAGGCAAATATGATAGATGACAATTATAGAACATATTACGAAATTTTTGTTGGCGGTTTTAGTGATTCCAATAAAGATGGTATTGGCGATATTCAAGGCTTGATTAACCGTTTAGATTACTTGAATGATGGTGATCCTAATAGTGGTAAAAGCTTAGGTGTTACGGGAATATGGTTAATGCCAATCATGCCATCAAACAGTTATCACAAATATGATGTTCGAGATTATAAAAACATTGATTCAAATTATGGAACATTAGAAGATTTTCAAACCTTTTTAGAGGAAACAGAAAAAAGAGGGATTAATGTTATTATCGACTTGGTAATGAACCACACTTCAAAAGATCATCCCTGGTTTAAAGCCTTTACTCAAGCGGTTATAGAAGGGGACACATCTAATAAATACTATGACTACTATAGTTTATATACAGAAGAAACCAAAACGATGGGGAAGACCTATTATCCGATCAATAACGAATACTTTTATGAAGGAAACTTCTCGAGTAGTATGCCAGAACTAAATTTTGATAATGAAGATGTCAAAGCTGAATTTATCGATATTATGCAGTTTTGGGTTGATTTAGGTGTTGATGGGTTTAGATTGGATGCCGCTAAATATGTGTTCTTAAATGAACGTGAACGTAATATCACTTTTTGGAATTGGTTTATGACTGAAGCCAAAAAGATTAAGGAAGATATTTATGTGGTCGGTGAAGTATGGAGCGCAAACACTGAATTGATTCCATACTATGAACCGTTTTCCAATTTTGATTTCGAAATGAGTGGTCAAGAAGGTTGGATTGCCTCAACCGCTATTGGTTATGAAACAGTGAATCGCTACGTTGAATACTTAAACAATTATAAAAATAGTGTTCAAAAGGTTAACGATAAAGCAATATTAACCCCATTTATTAGTAACCATGATCAAAACAGGTCTAGTGGTTACTTAGCAGGGGGGAAAAGTTATAGCGCCGCTAGTTTATACTTACTTTCATACGGAACACCTTTTATTTATTATGGTGAAGAAATCGGTATGAAAGGGGCACGTGGTAGCGAAAACACCGATGCCAATCGGAGACTTGCCATGTTATGGGGCGATAAGGATACAGTCGAAGATCCGATTGGAACAACTTATGATCCTAAGCTACAAACTAACGGGACAGTTAAGTCTCAAATTAGCGATTCTACATCACTTTACAATCATTATAAAAAATTAATAATGATTAGAAACGCTTATCCAGAAGTATCTAGAGGCACCTATGAGCCGTTATACTTTGAGGGACATCAAACATTTGGTGGTTTTAAAACCACATATAAAGATAGCACAATTGGAATCTTTCATAATACGATGGATACCGCTATCGAAATCGATTTTAGTCAATATGACTTAGAGTTCGAAAAACTATTGGTATATGTCGGGATGGAAAAAGCATCATTAAATGGAAATATACTCACCATTGGTGCATATACCAGTGTCTTGTTACAATAATTTATTTTGGTATTAACGCGTAAGCGTGATATAATAAAACTATAATTAGAAAAAGGAGAACAGTATGAAAAAATTATTAGTTTTGGTTGTTGCATTAGTTGCAACATTTGGTTTAACTGCTTGTGGCTCTGATGAAATATTAGAGAACGAAAGCAAAGCGTATTATGCAACTGGACAATTTAATGGCTGGTCAGCACAAGATGATTTCGAAATGGAAGCGATTAAGCTTTCAGATGAAAGAGTAGCTTCAATTAAGAGTGACCTTAAAGGTGTAGAATCTCTATATATCTTAGAAATCACATTACCTACAGGTGAAGCTGGTTGGACAGTTACATACACTATTGATAGTAAAGAAGTAGTTGTTGATGGTAACTTAACCGTTAAGATTATCAAAACAGATGCTGCTGACAAAGACAGCGTAGACTTCTGGGCACAATCTCCAGAATCTGGTAAAGTTAAGAATTTAACACCTGATACTTTATATATTCCACCATTCGTTGAAGAAAACGTCGGCGGCGCTGGTACTTGGAATGATAATCCAATCGCATTTGAAGCAGGTACATACTACATCGTATTTGCTGAAAAAGGTGCTGGAACAACAGCTGAAAGATTCTTAGGCTTAGTTCCAAAGGCTTAGGTAAAACTAAAAAAATTTGACATTACTTCGGTAATGTCTTTTTTTTCGTGAAAGAAGTGAAGTATAATCATTGTGTTCAGTGATTGCCTGGTTGTAAAAAACAGGCTGTTATGGTAATATTATTCCAACTATAAATGATGTTATATCAAAGAAAAAGAGGCGTTATTCATGATAGTTCAAATGAAACATGATAGTACAAAACAACAAACACAAAAATTAATTGATTTTTTACAACATAAAGGGTTTAGCATCAAGGATGTATCCAGCGAAAATGTTGTTATATTTGGCGTGATTGGTGATACAAAGAGCCTAAATCCTTCCGATATTGAAGCATTCGAAGGGGTTTTACAAGCGACTCGGGTACAATCACCTTATAAACTGGCCAGTCGTACCTTTGATAATCACGACACTATAGTGCATATTAAAGATGATATTTATATTGGTGGGAATCATTTTGGGATAATTGCCGGAACTTGTTCAGTGGAAACCTATGAGATTACGGAAGAGGTTGCTCAAAATTTAGTTAAAAATAATGTTAAGATGATTAGGGGCGGCGCATTTAAACCAAGAACCTCACCTTATTCTTTTCAAGGTTTAGGAATTGATGGGTTAAAAATACTATATGAAATAGGCAGGAAATATCATTTAGCAGTGGTTTCTGAAATCATGGATATGGATGATTTGGTTGCCTTTGAGAAATATGTTGATGTTTACCAAGTTGGCGCCCGTAATATGCAAAATTTTAGCCTACTTAAAGCATTAGGTGAAAGAACCAGAAAACCAATCATTTTAAAAAGAGGGATTTCAGCCACGATTGAAGAATGGTTGATGAGTGCAGAATACATTTTAAAAGGGGGTAATCCTAACGTTATTTTATGTGAAAGAGGGATAAGAACTTTTGAAAAATATACCAGAAACACGCTTGATATTTCAAGCGTCTTAGCGATAAAAGAATTATCACACTTACCTGTTATCGTAGATCCATCACATGCGAGCGGACGTTATACTATGATTGAGAAACTGTCTTTAGCTAGTTTAGCGGTTGGTGCTGATGGGATTATTGTTGAAATTCATCCAAAACCAGAAGAAGCTTTGTCTGATGGGGCGCAATCATTAAGACTAGAACGTTTTGATCATATGATGGATTCAATCAGAAAGCTACAAGAGGCTTTAAAATGAAACGGTTTTTCATCGTTGGGCTTGGGATGATGGGTTCGTCTTATGCCAAGAAACTATCAAGTTTAGGTTATCAAGTATATGGATACGATCAAGATGAATTGACCCTTAATAAAGCACTAAAATTAAATATCATTAAAGGTGCTAGTTTAAAGGAAATTTCTAAGGCAGATATGGTGATTTTAACGCTTTATCCAAAAGACAATGTTCGCTTTTTAAAAGAAAACTTAAATCGTTTTAATGAACAACAAATCATTACCGATATTGCCGGGGTTAAAATGCCCATGTTAAACGAAATTGAATCATTTTTGCCCAATTCATTTTCTTATCTATCTCACCATCCGATGGCGGGTAGTGAGAAAAGTGGCATTAATGGTTTAGATGAAACTATTTTCAAAGGGGCTAACTTTTTAATTATTTCTAATAAACATGCCTACCAAGAAGCAGAAACAGCATTAAGGAATTTAGCCAAAGACCTAGAATTTGGCGCTATCAAAGTCATTGATCGAGAAACACATGATAAAATGATTGGGTTTACGTCTCAATTACCACATATGCTGGCGGTTAGTTTAGTTAATAGTGATTCACATGAAGACACTAAATCGTTTTCAGGTGATTCCTACCGTGATTTAACAAGAATTGCCTCTATTAATGAAGTATTATGGACCGAATTATTTAATGAAAATAAGGATTTCTTATTAAAGGACATGGAAAAATTTCAAGAGGCCTTTAATGAATTGTATGAGGCTTTAAAAAATAATGATCTAAAAACGCTTAAGGCAAATTTAGTTCGTGCAAGGAAGAAGAGGGATTTATATTAAACAAATAAAGGTTAAAATTAAAGATTTTAAGTATGATATTTTGTTAGGGGAAAATATTAATTTAAAGGAAGTACTTAATCCTTTTATTTCTAGAAGGCTTTTTATTATTACGGATAAAAACCTATACCATTATTATGAATCCTATTTAAATAATCACTTAAATGATTTTAACTTTATATTTGTGGTAGTAGAGCCATCTGAACATTCAAAATCATTTGAATCCTATGAATCAGTTATCAATACTTTATTACAACATCATATCTCTAGAAATGATTTAATTGTTGCCTTAGGTGGCGGGGTAGTGGGAGATTTAGCAGGGTTTGTCAGTGCGACCATTTTAAGAGGGGTTGACTTGATTCAAATACCAACGTCTCTTTTGGCCATGGTTGATTCAAGTATCGGCGGAAAAACGGGGATTGATACTACCTATGGTAAAAACCTCGTTGGCGCGTTTAAACAACCCATCCTAGTGGTTACAGATACACATTTTTTAAAGACTTTACCGAAGGTTGAATTTATAAATGGTTTAGCAGAAGTTTTAAAAGCTGGTTTAATAAGAGATAAGGCTTTATTAGAATTACTGAAACAAGATCACTATGACGTGGTTGAAATGATCTATAAGGCAATTATGGTTAAAAAAGAAATTGTTGAATTAGATCCTTTTGAGTCCCACGAGCGGATGTTTTTAAATTTTGGACATACCTTTGGTCATTCGATTGAACAAGCCCATCACTATGAGATAAAACATGGATTTTGTGTGGCAATGGGAATGGACTTGGCCCTTCAATTAGGGATTCATTTGAAGGAAACGAACCCTAATTTATTAACTGAGTATTATCAGTTATCAGATAAGATAGGTTTACCTAGATTTGAAGGAAATAAAACAAATTATATCGAACAAATTAAATATGATAAGAAACATAAAAACGGTAAAATTTATTTTGTTTTATTGAAGGAAGTTGGACAACCAATCATTTGTCCAATGAGTGAGGAGAGTTTGTATGATTTATCAAATTAGACAAGGTAAATTAAAAGGACGTTTAGAGGTTATCGCTTCTAAAAGTTTAACGCATCGTGCCTTGATTGCGGCAAGTTTAGCAAATGGTCAATCGACCATCTATAACCCTTTGTACGCAGTAGACACGCTTCAAACGATGGATATTTTAAGAAATTTAGGGATCGATTTTGAGACAAGATTAGATAATATAACCGTAATCGGTGGTAACATTAAAAGTACCGGAACGATATTGAACGCCCATGAATCTGGATCGACATTAAGATTCTTAGTCCCAGTTTCATTACTGACAGGTGAAGAAGAGCATTTTGTTTGTAGCGCTTCTTTAGCTAGAAGACCAATGAATATCTATGATACTTTATTTAAACAAAAAGGAATCTATTTTTATAAGAAAGATCAACATATTTACTGTAAAGGTCCACTATTACCAGGTGAATATAGAATAAGTGGTGATGTTTCTAGTCAATTTATCAGTGGGATTTTGTTTGTGTTGCCTCTACTAAAAGAAGATAGTGAAATAGCGGTTACCTCACAATTTGAATCAAAAAGTTATGTTGAAATGACGATTAAAGTATTAAAGTTATTTAACATTGATATCACAATGAAAAATAACATCATCAGTATACCGGGAAATCAAACCTATTTACCGACCGTTTATAAAATAGAAAATGACTTTTCTCAAGCCGCGTTCTTTTTGATTGCCAGCGCATTAGGCAGCAATATTGAATTTGTAGGTTTAAATAGAGATTCTATTCAAGGTGATAAGAAAATCCTCGATTTCTTAATTAATTTTGGGTCAGAAATAGTTGAAAAAGAGGGTATTTTAAAACTTTCAAAAGCCACTCAAAAGCCGGTTATATTTGATATATCAGATACACCAGATTTAGGGCCAATTTTATTTACCCTAGCGGCACTTTCTAGTGTGCCTGTATCAATTAAAGGGATTAAACGTTTAAGATACAAGGAATCAGACAGAGTTAAAGCAATGTGCGATAACTTGGATTTAGTTGGGGCAACCTATGAGTTAAAACCAAACCAAATTGATTTTATACCCACTAAACTTAAAGGTGGGGTTACGGTAAATGGATTTAATGACCATAGAATTGTCATGAGTATGACTATTTTAGGCTCATTTATTGAGGATGGTTTAATCATTGATGGGGTTGAAGCGATTAAGAAAAGTTACCCGACTTTCTTTGAAGATTTTAGACAACTGGGAGGACAACTAGATGAGTTTGATGAGTGAAAGAAAAAAAATTGATCAAATCGATGAATCAATTGCGAAATTAATCAATGAACGCTTTAAAGTCGTTCAAAATATCAAAGATATTAAAAAAACAACCCTTACGCCAATCGAACACAAAGACCGTGAAGAAGCGATTATCACAAGAAATTTGGCATTTATAGATCAAGCCTATCAAGAATACTTTCTAAAAATCTATCAAACCATTATTGAAGCTTCAAAGGATTTTCAAAAACAATGAAACATTTTGGTTTAATTGGTAAAAATATAACCCATTCTATTTCGAATCAACTTCATCAAGAAATCGCACGTCATAATGGTTTAGAACTAACATACGAGCATTTTGACGTCGAAGAAGATGAGATTGAAGCACTCATTAATGATTTAAAAAAAGGTAAATATGACGGATTTAATGTAACTGTCCCTTATAAAGAAATCATTTTGGGTTATGTTGATGTGTTAAGTGAAAATGCGAAAGAAATCGGCGCTGTTAATACGCTGTCTTACAAAAACGGCCAAGTTTATGGAAATAATACGGATCTAATTGGATTTTCAAGAATCTTAGATAACTTAAATCTTGATTATCAGGGGAAAGTTGTTTATATATTAGGCTCAGGTGGTTCTAGTAGAATGGTCTACTACGCATTTAAGAAATATGGAGCCACACCAGTAGTTGTTTCAAGAAAAGGTGGGTCATCTAGTTATTTTGGTCAAATGATTACCTATGAAGCCTTAAGTAAGATGGATCATATTGATATTTTAGTCAATTGTACACCCGTGGGTAGTTATCCCAATTATGGAACACCTTATGAACCAGTAAATCAAGTGATTGAACTGGTGATTGACCTCATCTATAATCCAAGAAAAACGATATTAATGGAATATGGAATCAAGTCAATTAACGGGATTGATTTATTAATTTATCAAGGCATCGCCTCAGAATCAATTTGGCAAAAGAAATCCTTAAAAGATGATTTTGTAACAATAGAATCTATTAAAGAGGTGTTAAAATGAACAGTTTTGGAAAATTATTTAGAGTATCTATTTTTGGGGAATCACATGGAAATTCTGTGGGCATTCTTATTGATGGGATGAAGGCAGGAATCAAGGTCGATTACGATTTAATCAATCAAGATTTAGAAAGAAGAAAACCCAATTATAAAGGATCTACACCAAGAAAAGAAACCGATGAATTTTTGATTGAATCAGGTGTTTTTAATGATCTCACGACAGGTTCACCAATACTGATTAGATTTTTAAACAAGAATATCAAAAGTGGAGATTATAACCAGTTTCAAGATACCCCAAGACCCTCACATGCGGACTTTACTTCAACGGTAAAATACGGAATTAGTTTACCGGGATCAGGTCATTTTTCGGGACGATTAACGGTTGGATTAGTGATTGCGGGAAGTTTTGCGAAAATGATGATTCCTTTAGAAATATCATCGAAACTGATACAAGTAGGCACACTTAAAGATATGAGTAAGTTAGATGAATACATTTCTACCATTGCGGAACAAAAAGATTCAGTTGGTGGCATTATTGAAATCACCGTAAAAAATCCACCGAAAGGGTTGGGCGAGCCTTTCTTTGAATCGGTAGAATCAAAATTATCGCAATTATTATTTAGCGTTCCCGGGGTTAAAGGGGTTAGTTTTGGGGTTGGATTTGAAGGGGTTAATCTGTTAGGCAGTGAATTTAATGACCCGATTATAGATGAATTTGGACATACCAAAACCAATCATTCTGGTGGTATTAATGGTGGGTTAACCAATGGCAATGATTTAGTAATCAAAGTATTTGAAAGACCGGCTGCCTCAATTGGAAAACCTCAAGAAACCTTTAATTTTAAAACCGGTAAAACGGATACTTTAGTGATTGAAGGAAGACATGATTCATTTATCGCAAGAAGAGCGATGATTGTTTTAGAAAATGTTGTCGCGATTGGTCTATGCGACCTTTATAAAGAATCTAACATTATGGGAATTTTGTTCAAGTAAAATGTTGCCGTAAAACACCAAAAATAATAAAATAGAAGTGCTAAACAAATTAATGTAGATGATTGGTTAGGTAAAGAGTCTTATTTTATTAGATAAGGATGGAGATCAAGCCTATGTAAGTTTCTCCTATGATATTGATATTATTCACAAGAAAGTAACTAATTATCATGAAAAAGTGAAAACAGATATAGTCTAGCTCTAATAAATAGTCTTCTTAAATGAATATTTATATTAATCATTATTAGATATAGAAAACAAAAATAACCGATAAAACTGTTAAAAAGACTAAGAATCCGCTAGATATAGATAGATTGGGGGCATATTAAAAAGAATGAGTTTCTTCAATCAGCTGGAGAGGATATTAATAGTAGTTAGGATGTATTCAACAACATGATTGTACCAGCAAATCAACCAATTCGATTTAATGAATAAAGGCAGGTTAAGGAAAAAGTCCAAGACTTTGTAATGGAATAACCTCTTGTTATTTAATATGATTAACATAATATATAAGGTAAATGGTTAAACATGAAAGATAAAGAACACATTATTGGAATTAAAAATAAAGTAGAGAAAAGTTTTGATATTATTTATAATAAATATCATAAATTAGTAGGATATGTGATTTTTACAATAGTTAAAAATAAGCAAGACACCGAGGATTTAATTCAGGATACGTTTATAAAAATGTATGAATCTATTGATGATTTTTCTATGAGAGATAATTTTAAGTATTGGTTGCTACAGATAGCCAAGAATAAAGCTAAAGACTTCTTGAAAAAAAAGAAAGTGATTATAAACTCCGATTATATTCACTCAATATCTGATGAAAAAGAGGCTTATGAAGATTTTGATAGCATACTAGATAAGTATAAAAAGGTAATTAATGAGGAAGAATATCTTATAATCACTCTTCACCTATTTCATAAGATGAAGTTTAGAGAAATTGCTGTTCTTTATGAGAAGACTACAAGTTCTGTTAATAATATCTATGCAAGAGGAATAAAAAAAATAAAGGAATATTTAAAAAATGACTAAAAAAAAGATTAAAAGATATCTTAATGATTTTAAAACTGATACTGAAATTGATAGTAGCATAATTGAGATTAAAGAAAAAATTAGTTTCAACAAAGACCAATCAAATATATTATTAAAGAGAAGGATACGCCAAAGACTGACATTTCTGATGCTATTTTTAATATGTTCTGCATCTTTTTTTGGGTTAGGCTTTTTTGTTAGGCATACTACTAATACCGATAACCAACATACTGAATCTTACCTTACCAATCACTTTGATAAGCATATAGATGAAGCGCTTGAGACAATAGTCTATCAAGATCTTTTATTATCTTTTTATTTAGGCGTAAAAGATGAGAATTATTATTTAATTGTTCATTCCAAAATGAGCAATAACTATACGATTACAATATTTATTACAAGCGAGGAAACGATGACTTTAAATTCAGATACATCTTATGCCTATTCCATTATTACAGAAAATAGATTAACAGTCTCCATAGAAATAAAGCTGGAAGAAAAAATAAATCAGAGATATGTTTCTTTTGAATTAGAGGATTTTATTGCACACATAAATATGAAATAGATTATTTTTTGGTATTTTTAAACTCATATAATTACACATTGTTTCTAAAAAAAATTCTATTATTCAATTAACTCGGCAAACTGTTCTATGTTGAGTTTTTTCGTATACTAAGACTAGGAGTAAATTTCTTAGTCTTTTCTTTTTATTTGGAGAAAATCTCATTTGCAATCGTCTTATTATATGAAAAAGACAGTGCTTTAGGTGAGGAGGTTTTATATTGAATGCTTTTTACTCGTAATAGAAAAAATATGAAAGGAACTGATGGAGGTAATAATGAAAAAGTTTTTTATAGGGGTTTTAAGTTCAGTAATTCTTTTTGGATTTACGATGGTAATAAATCAAAACCCAAAAAATCACTTAATCTATTCTAAAGAAATTATAGAGCAAAAACGAGTAGAGTCACAAGTGGTTCAAACCGAAAAAGTGATATTCGAATTTAATGATAGTATCACTTACAACTCGTCATATGAGGAAATTGAGAGTGCTTTAAAATCTGAGAACGGGACACAAATTAGGATAAGCCTTGAGGTTGAGGATAATTTCCCTTTTGAAGACGAAAAAGCTCCTTTTGATGCAACAATGGAAGAGGTAGATACATTAAAAAAAAGTAGACGTGAAAAGATAGTTTCTCATTATAGCGAAGCAAACTCTAATTATTTATCAAGGATAGAAGTGCCTGAAGAAGCAGAAATATTTGTTAGCAGATATTCACCCTATATAGATATTTATTTATCAATGGATGAATTTATGGATAATGAAATGTTATTTTATGATCAATTGACAAGCATTGATTTCATAGAAAAAGTATATATTTCAAAGGATGATATTTATGAGAAAAATATCAATTCTGCTTTTACGGGAGTATCTTTACCTCATCCAAGTAATATACATACTCTAAGTTATGATGGTAGTGGTGTAAATGTTGGAGTTTTAGAAGCAGGAGGAATAATAGATGAAAATCTAGCGAATTTTGTTGGTTCCTCATTTATTATTAGAAGAGAATGGTACTATACTGAACATGTAACTACGCATGCTAATCGAGTTGCATCAATAATTGGGGGAAATACTGGAGTAGCACGTGGAGCGACACTACAAAGCGTTGAACTTTCAGGAGACCCAAAGAGTGAGGTTGAATGGTTATTAGATCATAATGTTGATGTGATAAATAATAGTTGGGGAGAAAGAGATGATCTTTTAACAGGGAATTACAAATCAAATTCTGCATATTTTGATCATATAAGTAGGACATCATGGGTTACTGTAGTAGCAAGTGCAGGTAATAACGGAAGCAGTGATGGGTGGGTGGGAAATCCCGGGTTAGGTTACAACGTTATTTCCGTTGGAGCTAGTTCTGATGGGACTGTGTTGAGAGATTTTTCTTCTTACAAGGAAAATTATTCTGTTAGTAAACCGACATTAGTGGCTCCTGGAAGCGATATTTCTGTTCCAAATGTCCCAAATACCGAGATAATAGACGGAAATTTGGTATGGATTAATTCAGGAACAAGTTTTTCAGCACCTATAGTTACAGGGATAATTGCATTATTAATGGAGGAATGGCCATACTTAAAGACAAATCCGGAAGTAATCATTGCTGCATTAACGGCTTCTTCAACTAAAATGAGTTCGACATATAACGATTATGATACATCCGGTCTAGAAGATAAGGTAGGTGCAGGAAAAATTCACTACGAAAATGCAAGAACTGCAATAAGCAATTCTATGACATTTAGTAATTCCAATAGTACAACGGGCTATAAACAAACAAAACAGATTTACTTAACAGCTGGACAAAAGGTGAAAATTTCTCTTGCGTGGATTGTAGATAACAACAATAAAACAAATCATAATGTTACTGATTATGATTTGCATTTAAAAAATAGTTCTGGAACATTGGTGATAACTTCATCTTCTGGAGGGAATAACATTGAGTTAATAGAATACTCTGTACCAACAAGTGGGCATTACACTATCGGAATCTATCAGTGTGGAGAAAAAAAAGGATCTCTAGTCGATTTCGGATGTATTTCATGGTTTATTAGTTAGGAGGGGTGAAGATGAAAAAACTATTGATTATAAGTCTTTTTGTTATTTTTAGTTTAACTGGATGTTCAAGCCAATTGATGGAGACAGTTCCTTTTACTTTAAACACAGAAGTATTAGGAGAAAGTGGCGAAAAATGTATTTTAATAAAGAGTAAGATAGATTTTGATTCATTTTTAGCTAACGAAGAAATTTTCATGCCTGATTTATCAGATGAGTTTATTGAAGTGAATTCTAAGTATGACACGTCATTTTTTGAGTCTAAATATTTGATTGCCCTTGTGGTTCAAGCTACATCTGGCCAAATAGAGGGATATAAGCTTATCTCCCAAAAAATAGAAGGAGATACATTGACTATTACGATTAGCTCATACTCAAATGAGAAAAATGTGACTGGTGATATGGGTGGATGGTTTACTTACTACTTGGCTTATAATAAGTCATCAAAGATTAATAGCGTAAAACTTAAGTTAAAATAAAAGGAGATAAATGAAATGAAAAAAATTAGTAGATTGTTTGTTGTAGTACTTATGGTCAGTGTTATCACAATATTAATAACTGGTTGTGGCCAAAAGCAATTAGAAGCTGCTGCTGGGACTTATTATAATACAGTTGATCGTAATAGTTATATAGTAGTGCGATCTGATTATACATGCGATATTATCAAAGTTAATATCAACGGTACTGTAAAGTCTATCAACAATGTCGTTTATAGTGTCAGCAGTAACGGTAAGACTATAGAATTGACTCATGATGATATACCAGGCACAATTAAAGCATCGTATGATGGGACCACGATTTCCTATGGATCGTATAGTTACAAAAAATGAATGTAAAAGATGAAAGACGTAAAACATGTCCTGTTTGTGATGGAAGAGGCACTGGTCAACATTTTAATGGCGAAATTATCCAATCTAAAGGATGATGATTAGTTTTCTAGTGTTATTAATTCTGATAAAATGTACAAAAATAATAATGGAAGTTGAACTTTTAATTCAAAAAAAGTTTTTCTAATAGAATGTGATAAAACAGGTTGTCATTCAGTGACTGTCACTTGTCGAAAATTAGTGTGTAAGCATATATAGATATATGCATGATAGCATGAGAAAATACATTTGATATGGCGTTGGCATAGTGTTGAAAACATAAAAAAATAAGCAAAAATATTATGAAAAAAAGTTAATTTACCTACAACTGGATAGGCTAAAAAATGGACGAAAAAGCGTATAATGCATTTATCGTGAATATCTGGATTTAAGAACCTAGGATTAAAAGGGACTACTTTTAGTTCCTTTTTTTCTCAAATTCAAATGGAAATTTATACAATAAAAGCCATCTCAATAAAGCAGAAGAATCTGTGGAAGAACAAGATATGTTTAAGTATTTGTCTGAAGAAGACTATGGTGTAGACTATAGAACAATAGTATACTCACATGAGCAATTGAGTGATATTGTTGATGATGAAACGCTTTTAGAAAAATATAATGAGAACTTTTTCAACAAAAATGATCTTGTCATCTTTAATTTTAATACACATCATTCTGAAGGCAAGATTAATGTCGCTCAAGCTAGAAGAGTAAACCATGATATATTTATAGATATTAACATACAGTCACCAGCAAACAAAGAAAATATCTTTTTTGATGCTCAGATTCAAGGTGCGACATTAACCATTGAAATCCCTAAATATTTAGGAGATTTAAATTACGGGAAAGATAGGGTAATGATTTTAGTAATTAATACAAACTTTGAGAATACCTACAGATCTATCTATTATAATTGCGAAAAATAATATGGAGATTAGCGATACGTCTGTTTAAATGAGTTAAAAAGTGAAGGCTTATTAAATTAAAGTCAGCAACTCAATTCTTGAACATAGAAATTAAAGGATAAAACTATCCTTTTTTTGTTATAATAATGGTATGATAGATATTAAAGAAGTTCCTGGTGTTGGACCACAAACGTTACAACATTTAAATCAGGCCGGTATTTTTACAACTAAAGATTTGTTACTCAAATTCCCTAAAAAATATGACTCTTTTCAAGAGAGTTCTTTGTTGTTGGCAGTGGATAAAACCATTGTTACCACCACAGGTGTGGTTGCTAGCCTACCTAAAGTGATTCAACATCGTGGGGGCTTAAAAAGTTTACAATTCAAATTATTGGTTGATCATGAAACCTATTCGGTTATTGCCTACAGAAGAGAATACTTAAAAGATTCATTAAAAGAGAATATGGAAATTCAAGTTAGAGGACGTTTTGAAAAGAAACCAAGAAGAATAACCGCCAGTCAAATTAATTTAACACCAATAAAAAGTGATTTTAAACCGATTTATGGGATTGAAAATGTTTATGATTCTAGTGTAAGTAAAATGGTTAAAAATATCATTTCAAACCATTTAGCGACCATTGAAGAAACGCTGCCAATAACCATTCTCAAAAAAAGGAAAATCCAAGATCGATATGATATGATCTATAATCTGCATTTTCCTAAAGATGAAGTAAAATTAGCGCGCGCGTATTCAAGATTAAAGTATGAAGAAGCTTTGAATTTTCAATTAAAAGTAATGCGACAAAAATTAAATATTGAAGCCGTTCAAAAAGAACCCAAAAACTATGATTTATCACAGGTTAAAACGTTTATTTCAAAGATTCCCTATGAATTAACTGAAGATCAAAAAGAGGCAGTTAATGATGTATTTAGAGATTTTAAGAAGACCTATCCAGTTAAACGTTTAATCCAAGGCGATGTTGGATCTGGGAAAACAGTTGTGGTTGGAATTGGGATATTAGGCGCTAAAACCGCTGGGTATCAAAGCGCAATTATGGCACCTACAGAAATTCTTGCCCAACAACACTATCATCTTTTTAAAGAAACCTTTAAAGATTTAAACGTCGTTTTATTAACAGGTTCAACGAAGAAAAAAGAGGTCATTAAAACTAAAATCGCTTCTGGTGAAATCGATCTGGTGATTGGAACGCATGCGTTGATTACGGATGATACAACTTTCAAGAATTTAGGTTTTATTGTCATTGACGAACAACATCGATTTGGGGTAATGGCTCGAGAACAATTAGAATTAAAAGGAAATGCAGACATTGTTTACCTGACGGCAACCCCTATTCCAAGAACTTTAGCCATTGTCTTATTTGGGGATATGGAAATTTCAAATATCAGAGAAAAACCAGTGGGAAGATTACCTATTGTTACGCAATATTTTACGAAGAGTCAAACCGAGAGTGTTTTTAAACACGTTCAAAAAGAAATCGATTTAGGCAATCAAGTTTATTTTGTTGCGCCATCGATTGAATCTGAACTTCGTGGGGAAAGTGTTCAAAGTATAGAATCATTAGCTAAGAAACAGTTTGATGTGCCAATCTTCACGCTTCACGGCAGAATGAGTGGAGAAGAAAAACAATCTATTATGGAACAATTTAATGCCACAAAAGGTTCAATTCTAATTTCTACCTCAGTTATTGAAGTGGGTTTAGATATTAAAAACGCCACGATGATGGTTATTTTTGATGGAGAGTATTTCGGCTTAAGTCAACTACATCAGTTAAGAGGTAGAGTTGGAAGAAGTGACAAACAAAGTTATTGTTATGTGATTAGTGATGATGGTGATATTGAACGGTTAAAACTATTTGAACGTAACTTAGATGGATTTGCTTTATCAGAATACGATTTAGAGAATCGAGGACCAGGCGAATTCTTAGGGGTCAAACAAAGTGGAATTATTGATTTCCAGTACGCTGATTTAGGGACTGACTTTGATATTTTTATGTCTGCTAAAGAAGATGCATTATGGTTGTTAAGAACCAAACAAGTTTGATTAATGTATTAAATCTCACGCAATCTATAAACCAATTAAAAATTATGATATAATTATTAAACTTAAAAGGAGACATTTTTATGATTAGAATAGCACTAGATGGAATGGGTGGCGACATTGGCGCGAAAGTAAATGTGCTAGGTGCCATGAAAGCAGTTGAAACTTTTAAAGATATCGAAATCACTATTTTTGGCGATGAAACAGAAATTAAACAATATTTAACGAACTCAGAAAGGATTACGGTTATTCATTCTGGATCCGTTATTTCAATGGGTGAGTTTGACCCCATTAAAGCCATTAGAACACAAAAAGATGCTTCGCTTGTGATGGCAACTAAATATGTTAAAGATGGCTTTAGTGATGCCATTGTATCAGCTGGGCCTACTCAAGCCGTGGTGATTGCAGTTCATCTAATCATTAAAAGAATGGAAGGCATGCACAGAGTTGCGATCGCGCCAATTGTGCCTTCACTAGATCGGAAAGGGAAGATCTTATTAGATGTTGGCGCCAACATTGAATTAAGATCAGAACACTTGTTAGAATTAGCAATCTATGCCAGTGTAGTGGCAGAAAGTTTTTTAAATCGAAAAAACCCTAAAGTAGGTTTATTAAATATTGGAACTGAAGCCGGAAAAGGCAGAGAAGTAGACAAAGAGACATTTAAGTTACTTTCAGAATCTAAGGATGTAAATTTTGTTGGCAATATTGAACCAAAAGAATTATTCACGACGGACAGTGATATCTTAATTACGGATGGTTTTACTGGCAATATGATCTTGAAGACTTTAGAAGGAACAGCTAAAGGGATGGGGTTGATGTTGAAAGAAGAAATCAAATCATCCATCGGTGGTAAGATAGGGTATTTATTTATGAGAAAGAACTTAAAGCGATTTGCTAAGCGATTAGATGCTAGTGAAATTGGCGGAGCGATGATTTTCGGCATAAATGCACCAGTTATTAAAGCCCACGGTTCCAGTGACGCAAAAGCAATTTTAAATGCAATTAAACAAGCAAGAACGTTTGTTCAAGCAGATATTATTAATAAAGTAAAAGATAAAATTAAAGATTTTAATATAGAAGGTGAGTCCAATTAAAGACTTAGAACAAGTTTTAGGCATTAAGTTTAAAAACATTAACTTACTTAATCAAGCATTAACCCATTCAAGTTATGCGAATGAAAATCAATCGAGCATCGATAATGAAAGGCTTGAGTTTTTAGGTGACGCTGTGATTGGTTTATTGATGGCTGAATATCTCTATAATAAAGGGATTAAAACTGAAGGTGAAATGAGCAAGAAAAGAGCTCAAGCGGTTTGTGAAGAAGCTTTAGCCCTTTATGCGGCTAATATTCATTTATCAAACTATTTAAAGTTAGGTAAAGGTTCTGAACAACTTGGATCAAGAGAAAATCCATCGATAATTGCGGATGCTTTTGAGGCCATTTTTGGGGCCATCTTTTTAGATTCTGGATTTGAAGCAACGAGAACTTTATTTAAAAAAATAGTCATTTCCAATCTGGATGGAATTAAAGAAATAAAAGATTTTAAGTCGACTTTGCAAGAATATGTTCAAACAGATAGAAAAAATATCACTTATCATCTAGAACATCAAGAAGGGCCATCTCATGATAAATTATTTACCGTCAGTGTTAAAATGGATGATATCGTTTTAGGTATTGGGACAGCGAAAACAAAAAAAGAAGCAGAACAAAAAGCAGCAGAATATGCCTTGAGTAAATTGGCAAAGGAGTAACTATGATCGAAAAATTATTTGAAGAAGGCTACTTAGACTATCAAAAATTAATCTTTAGAAATGCCCAACGGTTCGATCTTACTTCAGATGAGATGGTTATTTTAATGCATCTTTTTAATTTAGCTGAAAAGAAAAGATTTAATTTATCAACGAATTCTCTTGCAAGACTAACCGGTTTTAAGGGAAATCATGTCGGTGAAATAGTGAACAGTTTGTTTGAAAAAGATTTGATTTGTATTAACTTAGAGAAAAAAAGCGATGATAAAGTCGGTGAAGTATTTAGTTTAAAACCATTTTTTGATAAAATAGCAACTCATTTTACGACTGAAATCAAAAAACAAAGCGAACTTAAACAAATGACTGAACTAGAAAAACTAGTTGAATCATTAGAATCTAAATTTAATAAAGCATTAACCCCAACCAATTTGGATATAATTAGACAGTGGCCAACGGATGGTTTTACACTAGAACAAGTTGATGAAGCCATTGAAGTGGCGATTAATCATCATAAAAAGAATGTTAATTATGTGGATAAGATCTTAAGAAGTGAGTCATTCTTAGAACCCTCTTCAATTGATGAAAAAACGGCCCAAGCGCTAAGAAAGTTAATCGGGAAATAATGGATAAAACAACTTTGATACTAAATGTTTTAGATGAAATGTTTCCTAACGCAAAAGCTGAACTTAACTATACAAATCATTATGAATTACTGGTAGCCGTTATCTTATCTGCTCAAACGACTGACATTCAAGTCAATAAAGTTACACCCATTCTCTTTAAAAGATACCCCACTGTTTATGAACTTTCTAGTGCCAAACAAGAAGCGGTAGAAGTATTAATTAATTCAATTGGACTCTATAAGAATAAAGCGAAAAACATCATTAAGATGGCCAATCAAGTCGTTACGCATTTTGATGGAATAATCCCATCAAAAAGAGAAGATTTAGAATCTCTAGCTGGCGTCGGTAGAAAGACGGCTAATGTAATCCTATCAAACTTATTTGATACGCCAGCGATTGCAGTAGATACGCATGTCCACCGAGTTTCAATTAGATTAGGTCTCGCAAAGAAAACGGATGATGTTTATCAAACAGAAATGAAACTTTATAAAATTTTTCCCAAAGAACGCTGGACTAAGCTCCATCATCAATTGATTTTCTTCGGTAGGTATCATTGTACAAGCCGAAATCCAAAGTGTTTAACTTGTAAACTTTATGAAGTATGTAAATATGATAATAAACCCAAAAAAGTGTAAAATACACTTTTTTTATTTTTTGTATCAAAATATTGTTGAATTAAAATTATGAATTTAGATAATAGTTGTAAAGGAGGAAAACTTATGAACGAATTATTGATTCATAAAGTAGGCACTAAAATAGAAAATGATTTAAAAACAGAAGGAAAGTATGGTGCAACTTTTAAATGTAAGAGATTGGAGAGGATGAAAACATTAAGTGAGATTTGTCGTAAGTATGGAATATCAATATCATATCTATCTAAAATCGAAAACGATATTTTGAAACCTAATGTTGGTATGTTAGGTTCTTATTTTAATGATATGCAGATTGATGAAGATATGGTTGCTTCAAGCGAAATTATGGATGCGTGGTATTTGAAATTAGTTAGTTATATTATGGGAACTAAAGATTGTCGGCCTGAACTAATAGAATACTTATCAAAACGAGATGATTTTCAATCAAGGTTAATTAGTTTTGCGATTCAGGTGAAAGAAAAAAAGGTCGAAAATGAAGCACAAATAGTCAGTGTTTTATTGTACAGCATTGATGTCATGCAACCATTAGAATTAACCATATTCATCTTAACCTTAGTCAGTTTTTATATTGATACAAAAGATTATTTTTTAGCAGGTAGACTTTTAAAAGAGTTAAATGTTAATAATTTATTTCATATAAGTATTCGTTATTGGTATCTTGATTTAAAGTTTGAACTGTCTTTGTATCAAGCCTCATTTAAAGAATTAAAAAATAATTTTGAAAAGTTATGCCAAATGCATATTAAGTTTAATCAAATTGATGCGATTATAACAACAAAAAAGAAATATGTTGAGGCATTAGCTTATATGATGGAACCCAAAGCATTTAATGACAGTTTACTAGAAGATGATTATTTAAGTAGCTACCGAATCTCTTTAATCTTACATGAAGACTATGAAACTTTTGTCTCATTAGATTCAAAAGTAGATATTGCCTCAATGCTATATTATGATGTATTAGAAGATAAAAAGAATGTTTTAGAATTGTTAGATCAAGTACCTTTTTCAGATAGTTTAATTCAACGGTTTTTAAAAAACTATTTTATTCAAAAATATAAATATGACAATAGTTATCAATACCTAAGAGAAGCGTTGTTTTCTGAGATTGGTATCTCTCAACACTACTATGCTTCACAATTTATTTCGAATAAATTATCGGTTGTGTTAATTAAACTTCATAAGTACAAAGAATCTAGTTTGGTATCTGAAAGAATCTTTAATTTGAATAGAGATAATCGAATTTCACTCGCTAATAAGGATTTATTATAATAAAATCAAATGAAACTTTCATATTGACATTAATTTACAATCAAGTAAAATATAGATGTTGATAAGAAGGTTTTTTTATATGAAAAGAGTTAAAAATTTATTTAAATTTGCAAAAGGTTATTATTGGATGATGACATTAATCATCTTTTTTGTGATATTTGGACGCTTTACCTACTCTTATGTGCCGTTGTTTACGCAGTATTTAATCGCGTTTTTGAAAGATTCAGCACCAGGGGCAATCTATAAGGTTAATTTTCCCAATTTTGTGTTAGATTTTTTCCAACCTAATGATGGATTAAATACTGTATTAAAAGTTGTAACTATGTTGGCTGTATTCCAGGCATTTAGATTCTTTATGATTTTCTTAGAAGCTTTATTACGGGGAAGATTATCTGAAAATATTCAAAGAAAATTAAGAAATGAAATGTATGAACATATTCAATCACTGGAGTATAAGTATCATAATAATGTGGATATCGGAGATTTAATTCAAAGAGTAACATCGGACATTGAAATGATTGGTGGCTTTTTATCTGAACGTGTCGCTGAAGCTATTCGTCTTGTCGCAACCGTTACCTTTGGAGCGATTCAAATTTACTTTATTAGCCCAACGATGATGTATGTCGCGATGGTTATGATTCCAATTACTGCGACCACTTCAATATTCTTTTTTAGATATGTTAATAAAGCCCATAAAGTGATTGAAGAAAAAGAAGCTTCGATGATTACCATTATTCAAGAAAACTTAAATGCTTCAAAAATTGTTAGGGCGTTTGCGAATGAGCCATTTGAAATTGAAAAAATGGAGCAGGCTAATCAAGGTTATTCAAAAGAACTAAGAAAATTTCAAAATATTCAAGCGATTCATTGGGGCGTTAGTGATACAGTCGCTTTGTTACAATATGTTTTAACTATTTTTATTGCGATTGGGTTGACCAGAAATAGCTTGATTTCTTCGGACCAAGTTATTGCCGTATTGATGTTGATTGGGATGTTAATTTGGCCGATTAGAGGATTAGGTAGAATGATTGGTGATTTTGGTCGAGCTTTGGTTTCAACGGACCGTATTATGGAAGTTTTAGATATTCCAAGTGAATTTAATTTAAACGGTACTGAAACACCTAAAATAAAAGGCATGATTGAATTTAAAGATGTTTCATTCAAGTTTTCTGATTCCAATGATCATTTATTAAACCAGGTTAACTTTACAATAAATCCTGGAGAAACAGTTGTCTTTATTGGTAGAACCGGGTCTGGGAAATCAACAATTGTGAACTTGCTGACTAGAATGTTGGAAGTCACTAGTGGTGATATCCTGATGGACGGCGTTTCTATCAAAGATATTGAGAAACATCATTTAAGAAAGAACTTAGGGGTGGTTTTACAAGAACCATTCTTATATTCGAAAACAGTCTATGAGAATATTGCGATATCGAATCGAAATATTATCTCTAATGATGTTTATAAGGCTGCTCAAATTGCCTCGCTACAAAGAGATATTTCCACTTTTGAAAAAGGTTATGATACAGTCGTTGGTGAAAAAGGGACGACGCTTTCTGGGGGTCAAAAACAAAGGGTTGCGATTGCGAGAATTTTAGTTACAGAAAAACCAATTTTGATTTTTGATGACTCCTTAAGTGCCGTTGATACACAAACCGATTTCTTAATTCGTCAAGCACTTGAAACCAGAGACATTAAATCAACCACAATTATTATTACCCATCGTATCACAACAGCGAAACAAGCGGATAAGATTATTGTATTAGACAATGGTCAAGTCAGTGATATTGGAACACACGAAACCTTAAAGAATAAAGAGGGCTTATATAAGAAACTTTGGGATATCCAAGGTTCTTTAGAAGAAGAGTTTTTACAAATGGTAGAGGAGGTTTAGACTATGAATTACGAAGAAGATTATACCGTCGAGAAAGTCAACCTCGGGACATGGAAAAAGATCATTAAAACCGTTTTTGATGATAAAAAGAGTGTGTTTCTCTTATTCCTTTTTGCGGTTATAATGGGGTTCATTGATATGACAATGACCTTATTTAACGCATATGCCATTGACAATTTCTTTGAAAAAGGCAATTATGAAACGGTCACACCATTTATTATTTTATATGTTTTAGCGGCCATCATAATGGGTTTCTCAGTTTGGGGATTTATTTATCAAGCCGGTAAGATTGAAGTGAAAACCAACTACAAACTAAGAAAAGAAGCTTTTGAAACAATTCAAAGATTACCATTTAGTTACTTTGATAAAACACCTCAAGGCTGGATTATGGCAAGAATGACTTCAGATTCTAGAAAACTTGCCAATATTATTAGTTGGGGTGTTGTCGACTTCTTGTGGAGTTTTGCCATTATGTTGGCGATTTTGATTATCTTATATATTTATAGTTGGCAATTAGCCTTAATTATTACCGCTTCCATTCCGGTGATGATTGTTTTAGCGTATTACTTTAGAAAGAAAATCTTGGCAGGCTATCGAGTTTCAAGGAAAAAGAACTCAATTGTTACAGCTGCCTTTAATGAAGCATTCATGGGGGCTAAAACAACCAAGAGCCTTGCGATTGAGGCAGAATCTTATTATGAATTTGAACAAAAAACAAGCGACCTAAGACGCTCAACCACCAAAGCCATTCTTTGGAGCAGTATTTTCTCTCCGATTATGTTACTCATTAGTTATATTGTGTTAGGGGTTGTCATGTATCAAGGTAGTAAAGTTATTATTACGGCTGGTGTGGCTGCTTTATCTGTGGGAACATTTTATATTTTTATTGACTATACAACGAGATTTTTTGATCCTGTTATGCAAATATCACGTATTTTAGCGCAATTCCAACAAGCACAAGCAAGTGCGGAAAGAATCGTTCAATTAATTGAAGAAAATCCAGCGATTTATGATACTGAACAAGTATCAGAAGAATATGGCGATTTACTACATCCAAAATATGAAAACTGGGAAGAATTGGAAGGATCAGTTGAGTTTAAAGATGTTACCTTTTCATACAATGAGAATGAAATTATATTAGAAAACTTCAAATTAAAAGTTGAAAAAGGAATGAGTGTTGCCTTAGTTGGTCATACAGGAAGTGGTAAAACCACCATTGTTAACTTACTCTCAAGATTCTATGAACCCACTTCAGGTGAAATATTAATTGATGGTAAAGACTATCGAACGCGATCTATTCACTGGTTACATAAACGCTTAGGCTATGTTTTACAGACACCACACTTATTTACTACAAACATTATGGAAAACATTCGTTATGGTAGATTAGAGGCTACAGATGAAGAAGTCATCAAAGCCGCTAAAGCGATTGGTGCTGATAAATTCATCTCTAAAATGCCAAATGGTTATTATTCAGATATTGGTGAAGGGGGTAACAAGCTATCAATTGGAGAAAAACAATTAATTAGTTTCGCCAGAGCTATCTTAGCAGATCCCAAGATATTAATTTTAGATGAAGCCACTTCATCGATTGACAGTGAAGCTGAGCAAGTCATCCAAGAAGCAACCCATACTTTGTTAAAAGGAAGAACTTCATTTATAGTTGCGCACAGGTTATCAACCATTGTTGATAGTGACTTAATTATTTTACTTTCAGAAGGTAAGATTGTTGAAATGGGTAAACATAAAGAATTACTTAAACTTAAAGGTGGTTATTACGAACTTTACCGCAATCAATTCTTAGAAGAACGATCAAAGGTTATGTCAGAAATTTAATATAGAATAGGATAAAACCCGAGCAGTTAGACAACTCGGGTTTTTTTATAATGTATAATTAACATTGAAACATATCATCTGATTAGATAGATGTATCATAATATCTAAATAAGTAATCATCAAATTAGAAAAATTAGATTTCTATGCTGTATATATTAATTGGGTGATACGATGAAAAAAACCAATATTTTACTAATACTTTTGATTAGTACTCTGCTTCCAATGAAAACAATCAACGCTGAAGATTCAATCTTTATTTGGAATACAGACACCATAATTATTCCTTATGGTGAAAGCTTAGATGACGCACTAGAGACTTATAAAGCGAGCGTAAATTTAAAAGAAGGTTATACTGATCCGGATTTTACTGTATTTGATATTAACTATAACTATTGTATGAAAAGTGTTATTTCAACGAACAATATTACAACCTATAAACTATACCATAAGGCAATCTCTCCTAAGTATCAAAAAGAAGAAATAAAACTTATTTATATTAAGATCGTTGATATTAATAAACCGGTCGTTAAAAATTCTAAGCCGTATACATTTGTTTTAGGTGAAAAAAAACCAGACTATTTAACCAGTTTATCCTATGAAGATGACGTCAATAAGACAGAAGAGATAAAAGTAACCGTCAATGATTCAAATGTGAATTATTCGAAAGTTGGTGTCTATACCGTTATATTTACCTTAGCTGATTTATCAGGGAATGAGTTTATTCATCAAGAAGCGGTTAACATTATTGATTTGATTCCACCAACGATTAAATTTACTGACTTAAATACATTTACGATTGGCTATACTTTTAAGGTTGAAAATTATGTTACTACTAGTGATAACCATGACGCTGTAATAGATATAAAATATGAAATCGTTGAGGGTTCTTTAGAAGAAGAGGGGGCGGTTACCTTACTCGTCACAGCAACCGATTTAAGTGGTAATGTAGTAAGTGCTTCAAAGATCATCTATGTCGAAATGATTGATACTGAACCCCCTCATATTATCTACTGTGCACCATTTCAAATCTTAGTTGGTTCAACTAAACCAAACTACGCCAAAAGTCTAATCGTTGAAGATAACCTCTCAGAAACAAAAAATATTTTAATCGTTGTCGATGAATCAGGCATTGATTATTCAAAAATAGGCTCATATGTCGTTAATTTTCAATTAATTGATGAGGTTGGAAACACCAGTTTTTATCAACAAACGGTTGAAATCTTTGACAATCTTGGACCAACTTTAATTTTTAAAGGGAATAACAGTCATCCGGTAGGGTTTATCTTTGATATTTTGGATTTTTATGAAATCACCGATAATTATGATAACCATGTTGAATATAGTTATTCCTTATCAAGTGAAATAGATAAAATAGGGGTAGTAAATATTAGTCTAATCGCGACCGATTCAAGTGGTAATATTTCAACAGCGATCCATCAGATTACCGTTAAGGATCTTGAAAGCCCATCTTTATCTTTATCACAAAAAAGTATCATTATCGAAGTTAGCAGTGCGCCAATTGATTATTTAAGTTATGTTAAAGTCAGTGACAACTATGATTTTTTAACGCTTGAGGATATCGAAGTCATTCCAAATATTGATTATTATACAATTGGCGCTTACGAAGTTATCTATAACGTTCATGATAGTTCATTAAACGAAGTCTCAGTTACAATGTTAATTTATGTTCAAGATAAAACCGCTCCATCAATTAGTGCCAGTACTATTTACGGTAAAAAAAAGGAAACAATTGATTTGATGGAAGGGATTATTATCAATGACAACTATACACCAATTGAAGAGCTTGTTGTAAGTGTATTTGAGACTAACTATATTACAGGCGTTTCGGGAACGTTCTATGTGACCTATGAAGTGGTTGACACGTCGGGAAATTATCAATATTTCACTAGGACAATCATTATCGAAGGGATTAACTCAAGTCAAATCAGTTATTACTTAATAGGCGGTGTTTTAGTAGTTACTGGGTGTGTTTTAAGTGTTCTCTATTTTATGAAAAAAAGGAAAAACAAGATTGAAATATGATATACTTAAATAGAGGTATAACAAAGTGATTGGAGCGTTTGGATTCTTAAGTGAATATAATCTATTAGAGAGTGTATTTCGATTAGAGGACATTATCGATTATGCATCTAATGAAAAATATCCGTTTATTGCCTTAGCGGATTCAAACAATTTATATGGTTCCTATAAATTATTTAAGCATGCCAAAACACCTTATATTATTGGGATGAAGTTGGATATTGTTCACCTTGAACAAAATACCTCAATCTTAGTTTATGCTTTAAATGATAAAGGTTTTAAGCACTTAATCATCTTATCCTCACTGGTTCAATTAAATGAGAATAAGCGTCTTCAATTTAAGGATATCTTACCCTATAAAGAAGGCCTTTATTTCATTAGTAGTGGTCATGAATCAGATATTGATATCAATATTCAAAAAGGTTTATTGGATGAGGCAAAAACTAGACTTTCTGATTATAAAAATAATTTACCTAACTTTTCAGTTGGTTTAGCGCTTCAAACGATGAATCAAGAAATTCAGATCGCACCTCATTTAAAAGTGATTGCGAAAGAAGAAAATGTTTTATTATTACCCCTAAATTATATGAGTTATTTGAAAGAAGATTGGTACGCCTATGATGTTTTCATTCAAATTCAAAATATTGGCAAAAAAAGATTGGATGAAATGGATTTATCGTTCTTAACTTTAGTTCAAATTGAAGAACGTTTTTCCGATTATAAAGAAGTGTTTAGTAACCTTGAGTCGGTTTTTAAAAAGTTTGAGTTTAATTATCAAAAACCTCAGTTTCATTTGGTATCGCCAATTAAATCAAAAGATCACCAAAAAGCGCTTCAAGAGCTAGCTTATGCAGGCCTTAATCAAATTATTGACAAAGAAAAAATAATGAATTCTAAACCCTATTTTGATCGATTAAGCAACGAATTAAATGTCATTGATTCAATGGGGTATAATGACTATTTTTTAATCGTTTGGGATTTTGTTAAATTCGCCAAAGAAAAAGGTATTTTAGTGGGGCCTGGGCGAGGTTCAGCGGCAGGAAGTTTAACAAGTTACGCGCTTCAAATTACCAATGTTGATCCTTTAAAATACGGCTTGTTATTTGAAAGGTTTTTAAATAAAGACAGAAGAAACATGCCAGACATTGACTTAGATTTTCCTGATGATAGAAGAGATGAAGTTATTCAGTATGTTAAAGATAAGTATGGTTCTAATCATGTTTTATCGATTAATACCTTTTCTAAGTTTGCCTCAAAAAGTTCTATTCGGGATATTGCTAGAATTAAAGGTTATAAACCAAGTGATACCAATCAAATAGTTAAAAGAATTACTGCTTCACCCGATCAACTAGATGGTAAATTAAATGAAATCTTGACATTATCAAATCGCTTTGAAGGTCTACCTAGACAAACAGGCACCCACGCTGCCGGCATCATTATGGCAAAAGAGGATTTAAGATACTATATTCCGCTTCAACAAGGCCCAATGATTTATCAATCTCAATATGAACATGAAGACTTAGATGACATGGGCATTTTAAAGATAGACTTTTTAGGGATTAGAAACTTAAACATGATCAATAGAATGTTAGAGTTAATTGAAAAACATCAAGGCATTAAACTTGATTTAGACACCATTGATTATGAAGATGCCAAGACTTATGCCCTTTTGAGTAGTGGTGATTCAGCCGGAATATTCCAACTAGAATCTCAGGGAATGCGTAGTGTTTTAAGGAAATTAAAACCGACGCACTTTAATGACATTGTCGCCCTATTGGCTTTATATAGACCTGGTCCGATGCAAAACATTGATACCTATATTGAAAGAAGAAATGGGGCTAAGTTTAACTATATTGATCCCTTATTAGAACCCATATTAAAAGACACCTATGGAATCATCATTTACCAAGAACAAATCATGATGATTGCCCAAAGGTTTGCGGGGTATTCCTTAAATGAAGCAGATTTACTAAGAGTAGGGGTTTCTAAGAAAGATAAAGATATTTTAGAACGTGAAAAAGAACGTTTTATTACGAGAAGTGTCGAAAACGGGAAGACCAAAGAACTAGCGATTACCATTTATGATTACATCTTGAAGTTTGCTGATTATGGGTTTAATAAATCCCATTCGGTTGCGTATGGTATTGTTGCTTACCAAATGGCTTATTTAAAAGCGAATTATTATCCCATCTTTATGAGTGTATTAATGAGTAAGTCAGCTTCCTCAGATTTGAATACTTTTGAATATATCAAACAACTTAATAATAAAGGGGTTGTCGTATTACCACCCGATATCAATCTTTCTACCAATGAATATGAAATTAAAGATTCAAGTTTAGTTTACCCATTAACTGGGATAAAGAGTATTGGTCAAGTTGTTGCTGGAAAAATCATTGATGAACGTGAAATTAACGGTTCCTATCAATCCTATTCTGATTTAAAAGAAAGACTAAAGGGTATCTTAACCCCAAGAGTCTTAGAAGGATTAATTTTCAGTGGGGCTTTAGATTCGTTTGGATTAACAAAACGAACCTTGTTTGATGAACAAAATAGTTCAGTTCAAATTTACCAAACGGTTGTGTTTGATATAAAAGAGACAAACATTAAAGAATATCCCTTAGATCAACTGATTGAAAAAGAAAAAGAAGCGTTAGGATTTAATTTATCTTACGCACCGGTTTTACCACACGAAGATTTGATTGAAAAACGTAAGTTAACGCCTTTATCTAAGTTAACTTTCAAGGTAAAACAAGTAAAAACATTAGGCTTGTTGAAACAAATCAGAGAAATTACAACCAAAAAAGGTGACCCCATGGCATTTGTCGATATCACCGATTATCTAACGGTGATTAATGCGACCATTTTTCCCGAAGTATTTAACAAGATTAAATCAAAATTAGAACCAAACACTGTTTATATTTTTACTTTAGAAGCACAAAATTACCAAGGTGGTAAATGGATTTTGGCAGATCTAGAAGTTATTAATGAATAGACGAAAAAAAGCCTCGCGTTTGCGAGGCTTTATAATTATTATAGAGGAACATCTCTAATGATGATTATCCTTTATTTTTTATTGACAAGTACTTTTTTAAGGTTCGCAAATCTTGGAAGACCATCAACAAGTGGTGCTTTATTATCACCTTGGATTAGTGGTAGTGCATAGTCAACAAAATCATTTGTCATTCCTTGACCATGTGGCTTAATCCATTCTAGAGGGACTTTCTTTTCTGTGTTTGCGGCAACATCAAGTGGCACTAAGATATATTCCATTTTATAAGGCTTATTAGAAATTCTCTTAAACCCAATCATATGATCAGTTGTGCCGTTGACAGCGGCTTTAACAGCTTCAACACCGGCTTGATAAGCTTCTGTTACATCCACATTACTTGCCAAGTGAGCCGCACAACGTTGAAGTAATGAGAATTCAATTCCTCTAACTTTAACATTAAAGCGATTTTGAATTTCTGAAGCTAAAACTTCAGCCGTACCACCTAATTGGGCATGACCAAATGAGTCAGTGGTTAAGTTAGTGAATTTTTCTGGGACATAAAGACCATCTTTATCTTTAATTCCTTCTGAAACGACGATGATTGCTTTACTTTTTTGTTTTAGAATCTTTTCAACATCACTAAAAAATTCATCATAATCAAAGGTTAATTCAGGCAAATAGATTAAATCTGGACCTTGACCTTTTTCGATAGCGAGTTGAGCTGCTGCGGTTAACCAACCAGCATTTCTACCCATTACTTCAACCACTGTAACCATTGGTGTATCATAAACCGTTGCATCATGGTATAGTTCCATCAAAGTCGTGGCAACATATTTTGCGGCACTACCATAACCGGGACAGTGATCTGTTCCAAATAAATCATTATCAATGGTTTTTGGAACACCCATTACGCGACATTCGTAGTCGTGATCTTTAAAGAACTTAGAAACTTTATTGGCGGTATCCATGGAGTCATTACCACCATTGTAGAAGAAGTAACGAATGTTATATTTCTTAAATACTTCTAATAGTCTTTCATAATCACTTGGATCTTCTTCTAATTTTTTAAGTTTGTAACGAACAGACCCAATCATACTTGATGGGGTATTTTTTAATAGTTCTAGTTCCTCTAAATCTTCTTTAGAGATATCAAAGAACTCTTCATTTAAAATGCCTTTAATCCCATGTTTAGCACCATAAACTGCGGTTATATTTTCTTGTTTAAGGGCTTCAAGGAAAACGCCAGCTGCACTAGAGTTAATAACACTAGTTGGTCCACCGGATTGACCCAATATTGCAGCACCAATTAATTTTTTCATATTATATGCTCCTTTACTATGAACTTCTTTACCATATTACCACATTTAGAACCTTTTTTGAAATGAAAACGTGTTACATTATTTGAAAATTCACTCGTTTTTAATGAAACAGTAAAAAAGACCACCTAAATATGAAAATATCGCCACTAAACTTACTATCTCATCACAATTTATGTTATAATCTTTAGTAGTTTGAGGTGATATTATGAGAATTGCGATATTAACATCCGGTGGAGACGCTCCAGGTATGAACGCTGCGATTAGAGCGGTGGTAAGAACATGTATCTTTTATGGCGATGAACCTTATGCCATTATGGATGGTTATAAAGGGTTAGTAACCGGAGATTTTCAAAAGATGGAACGCAAAAGTGTATCAGAAATTCTATCTAGAGGTGGGACTATATTAGGAACTTCTAGAATGAAATCTTTTGTTGAAAAAGATGTTAGAGAAATTGCGATAGAAAACTTACATAAACATAAAATAGACTGTTTGATTGTTATTGGAGGAGACGGAACCTTCAAAGGCGCTGATGAACTTAATAAGATGGGCTTCCCAACCATTGGAATTCCCGCTTCGATTGACAATGATGTCAATGGAACAGACTATACGATCGGTTTTCAAACGGCCTTAAAAACCATTGTTGATGATATTGATAAACTTCGTGACACTTCATCGTCTCACCAAAGAAGTAGTATTATTGAAACCATGGGAAGAAAACGAGGCGACTTAGCTTTATATGCTGGTCTTTCAAGTGGGGCTGAATTCATTATTACACCTGAAAACCCAATGGATAAGAATCAAATGATTGAAGCCTTGAAGAAACATAAAAAAGAAGGCCGTAGAAATGCCATTATTGTCATAACTGAAAACATTTTAAACGTTTATGAATTGGCTCAAGAAATCACTGAAAAAAGTGGTTTTGCGTGTAGAGCGACTGTCTTAGGCTATGTTCAAAGAGGGGGTTCACCGGTTCCTCAAGATCGTATTTTAGCTGCTAGAATGGGCGCTTATGCGGTTGAATGTGCAAAAAAAGGTTTAAGAGGGGTAGCCATTGGGGTTAACCATGAAAACATTATTCATTACGCTTTTAGTGAATCCTTTAAAGAGCCAAATCCAGATTCGTTAAAACCTTTGTTTGATTTAGTTCCCAAATTATCTTAAAACTAAACTCTTATCCTTAATATGGTAAGAGTTTTTTAATTATGTGAAAAAAAGACCATTTTGTTACCGATTGGTAAAATGGTCTTTTTTGTGTAAGTCTCAACAGACTTTAGTAGGTTCGATAAATCTTATTTGAACGTGTGTAATTAAATCTATAATTATTATAACATAAGAATTTAAAATATGCTATAATTTAATTAATAAGTTACATAAAATTTTGAAGGGAAATGTAAAGATGGCAAAAGTAAAGGATACCTACCAAATAGGGCTTGATTTGGGCGTAGCTTCTATTGGATGGTCTGTTGTTGATGATAACAACAAATTGATTCGTAAACGTGGTCAAAATTTGTGGGGAGTTAGACTGTTTGATGAAGCAAATACTGCAGCCGAAAGGCGTGGGTTTAGGAGACAAAGAAGAACTATCAGTAAACGTATTTGGAGATTAAGCTTATTAAAAAACGAACTGAAATCTTTTGTCATAAAAGAAGATCCTGGTTTTTTTGATAGATTTTCAAAAAGTCAAATAAAACCGGAAAAGTATATGCTATTTGATGGAAAATATAATGATGCTACATACATGAGGGAGTTTCCAACTATATTTCATTTGAGAGTAGCTTTACAAAGTGAAAAAAAGTGTCGTGAATATATTAAAAGAGGTATTTATTATAGACTGTTATTTTTAGCATGTCATGACATCTTAAAAACTAGAGGTAATTTCTTATCATCCAGTTCATTAGGAGGTTCAACAGGTAATTCCAAGGATTCGATTAATCAATTAATTAATAATCTTGTAACTGTAATACATGAAATTGATGAAAATTCTGAATTGGATTATAATTTTATTAGAAAAGCTTTAGCAGATCATCTAAGTTCAAAAGAAAAAATTAACGCAAGAAAATCTGACAAAAACACTACATTTTTAAAAGCAGTTTTAGGGTATAAATTTGATTTAAATAATATTGTTTATTTTAGCGATGAAAAATTAAATTTTGATTTTAATATAGAAACCTGGGATGAACAACTTACAAATGATGAATCAATTGATGGTATACTCCTTGAACTATTTGAGATATATAAGAATATAAAATTAAATGTTTTAATTGGTGAACATAAATCTTTATCATATGCTAAAGTTACCATTTATGAGAAACATAAAAAAGATTTATTTACATTGAAAAAAGATATTAAAAAGGTTGATAATAACTTAAATAGCAATCATTATGATGATTTATTTTTGACAGATGGTAAAAAAGTTTCTTATACTAGTTATGTAGGTAAACTATTAATAGATAAGCAAAAGATAAAAATTAAAAAAGAAACTTCAAGAGAAGATTTAGTTAAAAAACTTGTGGCAATAAGAAAAGAATATCAAGATAAAACGAATGATCTTAAGCTTTTATCCTATATTGAAGAAGAAGATTTCTTAATTATTCCAACTAATAAAGATAATCGACTCATTCCATATCAACTGCATTTTAATGAGTTGGAAGTTATATTAAATCAGTTTATAAACATAGCTAATTCCAAAGAAGCTATAGAACATGCAAAAAATATTAAGATACTTTTAAAGTTTAAAGTCCCATATTATGCTGGACCACTATCAAATCACGCAAGTGATGAAATGAGTAATTATTGGTTAATCAAGAAAGAAAATCATAAGAATTCGAAAATAACACCTTTTAATTTTGATGAAGTTGTAAACAAACGTGAAACAAACAAAGCATTCATTGGAAAAATGCTGAGAAAATGTACATATCTAACAAACGAAATATGTATTCAACAAGAAACTACTTTATATCAAACCTATATTTTTTATAATACTATTAATAAAGTGAAAGTAAATGATATAAATTTAACTAAGGAACAAAAACAAATATTATTTAATAATTCTAAATCAGGAAAAACGCTGACTAAATCAAGGATTATAAGTATGCTAGGGTTACCTAAAAACTCAGATTTAACAGGTTTTTCTAAAACAGATGAAGATAAACCACTTCAGATATCGTTAAGTGCTATTAAAAAATTCGAAAAAATATTTCCAGAATATAAAAATAACCCATTCTATATGAGCTTTTATGATGATGTTGTGAATAGCATTTCGCTGATTGATAGTGATGAACTAGATGTTCGTAGAGAACAAATTCAAGATATAATTGATAGTTACAAAACAATAATAATCTCCAATCAACAAGTTAATGAGCTCGCAAGTGTGAAATCGTCAAAATGGGGTAATCTATCTTCTAAATTCTTAAATGAAGTACTGTTTGATGATGGAGAAGGAGAACTAAGAACCATGTTAGAGACTTTAAAAGATTCTAACTTAAATATGATGGAAATACTCTATAAAGGTGACAATCAATTAACTTTAGATAGACTAAACAACAATGACTTTAATTTATCTGATTCTAATGGTCTTCATGAGTATCTGAAAACTAGATATATTTCACCTCAAGCAAAACGAACCATTACTCAAGCTAATTTAATTATAGATGAAATTATCAAAATTATGAATGGTGTAAAACCTACAAAAATATCAATAGAATTTACTAGAGAGAAAGAAATATATAAAAAAGAAACACAGTCAAGGTTTAAACAATTAAGTGAGATTTATAAAAACTTAGAATCTGAAAATATCCAAGTAATTAACGAACTAGGTAACTTACAAAAAAATAAAGAAGAAGACAAACTAAAATCTAAAAAAATTTACTTATATTTTATGCAATTAGGAAAAGATTTATATAGTGGTAAATCTATTGATTTTGATTTACTGATGAGTAATTCGAAATTTTATGATATTGATCATATATTTCCTCAATCAAGAATAAAAGACGATAGTTTAGACAATTTAGTCTTAACAAGTAGTGTAATCAATGGTGAAAAGAATAACATTTATCCACTTCCAAAAGAAGTACAAGACAACAATAAAGATTTATGGGCTTATTTGGTCAATAAAAAATTAATATCACAAAAGAAATATGAAAGATTAACAAGAATAACGCCATTATCTGATTATGAATTAGAGGATTTTGTAAACAGACAAAAAACTACTTTGGATTGGATTAATCTAGAAATAGCTAATATTTTTAATATTAAGTATAACGAAACTAATGATAAAAACTTTATTATATATTCTAAATCTAGACATGTTTCAGCTTTTAGAAATACATTTAATCTTTTGAAGTTTAGAGAGTTAAATGATTTTCATCATGCGCATGATGCTTATTTGAATATCGTACTAGGTAAAGCTATTCAAAAGAATCTTTATATAAATTCTGATGGAAAATTTAGAACATACAACTATGAACGAATACTTGAAAACACCCTAGAAGATCAGATTAAATACATTCAAGATATTTTTAAACATAATGATATTTTAGTAACAAAGAAAACCAAAATTAATAGTCAAGGCGCATTCTGGGATCAAAATATAGTATCAGCTAAAGAACCAGGAAAAAATGATGGTTATGCACCAATTAAAAATTTTTTAGAGGTAGATAAATATGGTGGTTATAATGGTGTGAAAACTGCTTTTTTTACCATATTAGATATTAATGGAAAAAAGGTTATAGAAGCAATTCCAACTGTAGACTGTAGTAATTTTTACGACGAGGAGATGTTTAATAATCAAAAATTTGAGCATTATATTGCATCAAATTACTCGAATGCAACCATCATTATACCCATTATTCCGATAGGGCAAAAAGTTCTCCTTGAAGGTGTTCCGCTTAGAATAGCCGGGAAGTCTAAAAATAGTATTATTTATCATAACTCTAGCCAGTTAGTTTTAGACAAGAATACTCAAGAATATCTTAGACAACTATTTTCAATACAAAGAAGATTCAAAGGTAAAAAAATCGAAGAAAATATATGGCTTTCTGCTGGTTTAACTAAAGAAATGAATATTAATGCGTTTGAAATAATATTAATGAAGGTAAATAGGTTAGCGGAAACTCACAAACTATATTCCAAACATACAATCGATAAAATTAATGGAAGTGGTGACACACTAGATGAGTTTAAGGGCTATAGTTTCATTGATCAAATTGAAACGTTAATTATGATTATTACTAAATTATTAAAGCCAAACTCATCGAATCAAGGGCGTCTTTTTGGTACAACTTATGGTGATATGCCTAGAAACAAGATCTTAACAAGTAAAGGTATTTCAGTTGTTAAAGAATCAGTTACAGGATTCTATACCAAGATTATAAACATTGATGTTTAGAACAGTTCTTATAAGAAAATCTTCTAAACTTCAATATCTTCAAGGATATTTAGTTATCTTTGATGGAGAAGAAGAAAAGAAAGTTTTCTTGACAGATATATCGATTTTATTAATAGAATCTACTAGCACATTGATAACAGTCCCCTTAATGATTCAGTTAATCAAGAATAATATAGCGGTTCTACTTTGTGATGAAAAACATAATCCTATAGGGACACTATTAGGAATTAATAATCACTATAATTTATCTGGAAATATTTACAAACAATTGAGTTGGAAGGAAAAAGTATGCGAAGATTTATGGATAGAAATAGTAAAACATAAAATTCTCAATCAAATAAAGGTATTAACCACTTTTAATAAAAACAACCGTGAATTATTGGACCAGTATATTAAAGAAATAGAACCAAATGATAAAACAAATCGTGAAGGCTTAGCAGCTAAAGTTTATTTCTTTTCACTATTTGGTCAAGGATTTAATAGAAACGAAGAGACTGTAATTAATGGATTACTTAATTATGGTTATTCGATTTTACTTAGTTGTTTTAATAGAGAAATTGCTTCATCTGGTTACTTGACTCAGTTGGGTATTTTTCATAAAGGCAAAACAAATCCGTTTAATTTATCTTCGGATTTTATGGAACCATTTAGGCCATTTGTCGATGTAATGGCATATCTTAATATAAATAATAAAGATCCGATTAAATCAATAAGAAAGTTGGCTACTAAGAAAGTAGTATTTAACAATGAAGAAAGATATATTGATGATGCGATAGGTGTCTACGTTAAAATCTTACTTCGTTACTTGAACGAAGAATCTATAGAATTTCCTGTTATTGATTTTATGAATATGGAGCATTATAAAGATGTGGAGATCAATGAGATTAATAGTGATGTTTGATTTACCTTCAGTTTCAAACAAAGAAATAAAGATGGCTAACAAGTGGAGAAAATTTTTAATTCAATCTGGTTTTATTATGATGACTGAATCTGTTTATTCTAGATTGGTCATGAATAAATCGATTTCTTCATCTGTGAAAAAACTTATTAAAGAAAATTTGCCACCTAAAGGTGATGTTCAACTTTTAGAGATCACAGAAAGGCAATTTTCTTCAATTGACTATTATCTAGGTAAAAGTAAAAATAAAGTTATTGATTCAAACTTGAGGTATGTAGAATTATGATTATTTCTAATGAAAAATTTAATAAACCAATTTTAATTAACAGTAATCAACCCACTTTAATAGTCATCAAGGATTTAAATGAATTTTATCAATATCAAAAAGAGTTGGTTTCTCAAGTAAATGGAGAAGAAGGCAATTTTCTGATTTTTGACGGTGAAAAACCATTGAAAATTGAATCACAAGTTGAAGTTATTCACAATCTGTTGATGTTAAGCTTAAACAGTAGAAAAGCTATTAATTTTTTATATAAACAAATTAATTTAGAATTAGGAAAATCTGATTCCTTAGTTAGGTATGAAGAACTTAAGAATATGATTGCCGAGTTTTTACAAACATTAAAATCAGAAACACTACTTGATTTTTCATATGATAAAGAAGTTGAATTAACTGATATCTTAAAAATATTTGATGTCAAATTTTCAGAACATGAAGATACACCCATACAATTATTAATTAGATATCTTCATCTTGTATTAACACTGACTAAAACGAAGGTATTTTTTGTTTCTTTTGCATTATACTTATTTGGCCAAGAAGAAATAAAAGAGCTTATTCAATTTTCTGTTCAGCATGATATATACTTAGTCTTTATGGAAAAAGAAGTTCCCAAACACAACTATGAATTAAGTATTTATAGTATAGTTGATTCTTATGTTTTATAAGGATATTTTTATATAGAAAGAAGTAATATAGAGTAAATTATACCCAAAATCTCTAGATTTGAGGTTTGAGAGTTGTGTAATTTAAATCTAGGCTTTAACAAAACGGATATGATTAAACTTGTTATCAGAGTTTGAGAGTTGTGTAATTTAAATCTAGGCTTTAACTAATGGATACCCCTCTTGATAATAGATAGTGTTTGAGAGTTGTGTAATTTAAATCTAGGCTTTAACTACTTAAAACAGTTTATGACTACATGCTACGTTTGAGAGTTGTGTAATTTAAATCTAGGCTTTAACTTGGAATCACAGCTCCTCCTGATTCTTCTAGTTTGAGAGTTGTGTAATTTAAATCTAGGCTTTAACTGATTTCTGGGTAGATTCAAAAGTTTCAAGGTTTGAGAGTTGTGTAATTTAAATCTAGGCTTTAACTAATATAGAATGGTTCACAAAAGCATTGAAGTTTGAGAGTTGTGTAATTTAAATCTAGGCTTTAACCTCTTTCATTGGTTGTTATCTACATGTTATGTTTGAGAGTTGTGTAATTTAAATCTAGGCTTTAACTATCTAATTACTATAATACTATAATACTATGTTTGAGAGTTGTGTAATTTAAATCTAGGCTTTAACTGTAGAATTTCGCCGTTCATAACTTTTATTGTTTGAGAGTTGTGTAATTTAAATCTAGGCTTTAACCACCAGATGGTATTAATGCATCGACTGGTTGTTTGAGAGTTGTGTAATTTAAATCTAGGCTTTAACGTCAGTCTCATCTTTATGTGTCAGATACCTGTTTGAGAGTTGTGTAATTTAAATCTAGGCTTTAACTTTCGTTTGGTGGATTGTCTTTATTATCTAGTTTGAGAGTTGTGTAATTTAAATCTAGGCTTTAACTAACTTTCATTGCTTTATAACTACCATCTGGTTTGAGAGTTGTGTAATTTAAATCTAGGCTTTAACACCAGGCGGGGTCGATACCGCAGAAGGAGTGTTTGAGAGTTGTGTAATTTAAATCTAGGCTTTAACTTCCAATTCCTCTACCATTTCAGAAACTACGTTTGAGAGTTGTGTAATTTAAATCTAGGCTTTAACACATGGTTTATCTTCCAAACGTTGGACCTAGTTTGAGAGTTGTGTAATTTAAATCTAGGCTTTAACAAGGTAATAGAATGGATCACGTTGAATTGGGTTTGAGAGTTGTGTAATTTAAATCTAGGCTTTAACTGCCATCACCTGATGCTTTCCATTGACCGGGTTTGAGAGTTGTGTAATTTAAATCTAGGCTTTAACATCCAGGATGGTATGTTGTTGTAGGTTACAGTTTGAGAGTTGTGTAATTTAAATCTAGGCTTTAACAACTGTCTGGGAACGTGATGGGCGTAGATGGTTTGAGAGTTGTGTAATTTAAATCTAGGCTTTAACTTTATCAACTTGATATCTCATCGAGTGGGTGTTTGAGAGTTGTGTAATTTAAATCTAGGCTTTAACTCATTTATAATGAGAAAACAAAACCATTAGGTTTGAGAGTTGTGTAATTTAAATCTAGGCTTTAACGAAAAATATTTAACTTAATTGCTTCACTCAGTTTGAGAGTTGTGTAATTTAAATCTAGGCTTTAACTTGGTTTTTCATCTGCCCACGTTATAAATGGTTTGAGAGTTGTGTAATTTAAATCTAGGCTTTAACTAAGGATAACTTTTTGGGGAATGTCGTACTGTTTGAGAGTTGTGTAATTTAAATCTAGGCTTTAACAAGGTAATAGAATGGATCA
>ENA-UOOK01000329-UOOK01000329.1-fermentation-metagenome-genome-assembly--contig:-NODE-329-length-61514-cov-7.668153_pt1 | contig 61514 bp, 53 predicted proteins | sample MGYA00245777_ERZ724023 | MGnify/ENA primary metagenome ERZ724023 (study PRJEB28704, sample SAMN03018312) | fermentation metagenome | biome: anthropogenic terrestrial biome; feature: soil; material... | reverse complement strand
TCTTTGTCATACCGTAGATCTGATCTTCTTCACCAAAACCGGGCTCTAAGCAAACCAGTGTATAACTGTCCTTGTGGACATCGATTCCTACGTAAACTATACTTTTCATGAGTGACCTCCAATTGTCTGCGGTAATTCTCCGCTGTTTTTGTTTTCACACTCACAGTATAACGAGTAAACCCGCGTTACTACGATTGTGGGGTCACTTCATATTGTCTTAGGTGCCAGGCACCATCAAATACCGTCTCCGGTCAGAATTTCCTCGTATGTAGTGTCGTTAATTGCCTTCAGCAGGGCTACAGCCAGTTGGGCTGTTTTTTCCAGATCATATAGCTTGGCAATGCCATAAGATGTGTGTATATAACGCACGGGAACACCCAGTACGATAGTGGGAATACCGCTGCCCATTTTATGGATCAGTCCGCCATTGGTGCCGCCGCCTGATCGTACGGCTTCCTGAACCGGAATACCCTCTTTCTCGGCCAGATTCAGTGCAAAGCGCTGGAAACCCGGATGCGTGATCATGGTGACATCCATGTGCCGCAGCATGGGTCCTTGCCCCAGCAAGGTCTGCTGGCTATCCGGACTGCCGAAGGTATCATCCGCCGGTGTACCTTCAAAGACTATGGCCAGATCGGGTTCTATCGAGCGTGCAGATACTTCCACACCGCGTCCGCCGACTTCTTCCTGGGTACTGAGAGCTGCAATCACATCACAAGCCAGTTCTTCCCCTGCCAGGCTGCTCAAGGTCTCCACCAAAGCCGCGCACCCGATACGGCAATCAAAGGCTTTGCCCATCAGAACATCATTTTGTTCATCATAGTAAAGATCAACATCAGGCACTACAGGTGCTGCCAGACGGATCTTGAATTTTTCACTTACTTCTTCAGCTGAGCTCGCTCCCACATCCAGCTGGATGGCGGAAAAAACTATGGGTTTGTTGCGTTCCGCTTCGCTCATATAGTGCGGCGGCTTGCTTGTAGCCAGAGCCGGAATCCACTTGCCCTCAGAGTTGCGCACGCGAAAGCGATGTGAGGGCACATTAGAGGCCACCCAGGAGCCCAGCGGCAAAATACGCAAAAGACCCTGGGGACTTACTGACTGTACAATGAGTCCCACTTCGTCCAGGTGAGCATCCAGCTGAACCAAAACACGATCCCGGCTGTTTCCTGTCCGTTCCAGATAAACATTCTGCAGCGAGTCTATATAGCTTTCACCGTAAGCCTGTAATATTTCCAGAGCTGTCCTTGCCAGCTCGTGTTCAAAGCCTGACGGGCCGTTTGCCTCCGAAAATATACGCAGAGTCTGCAATAGCTGTTCTCTTTTTTCCATGCTAGTCACTATCTGATCCTTCCTTTCTTGTCTATGGCTGCTTTGCTTCATCTTAACACTTGTCAGCTGCAAGAAAAAAGCCGCAGTCGGCTGACGGCGGCTTTAATTTTTTTAAGAATATCAAGTCTGTCCTAGGCACTCTGCCCTTCATTATTTGCTGTTGTTTTAGGGTCTATACCGGCCATCAGCAGACCCAAATCATTTCTGGTCGCATCTGCCTGATTGAGAATTGCCATCACCCGTCCTTCGTAAATAACCAGAATTCGGTCAGGGATCTCCAGTATTTCGTCCAATTCTGTAGAAACCATGAGGACAGCAGCTCCTGCCGTCCGTGCCTCGATAATCTGCGAATGGATGTATTTGGTCGCTCCGATATCCAGACCACGTGCAGGGTGAACAGCGATCAGAAGCTCCGGATCTCGTGCCAGTTCTCTGCCCACCACCATCTTCTGCTGATTTCCACCTGACAGGTTGCGGGAAATCTCCATCACATCCGGGGTTTTCACCTGATATTGTTCAACTATGTCACGGCTGTGTTCGTCGATCCATTTCCAGCGCATGATGCCATGCTTAGAAAAAGGCATGTGATCATAATCCAGCATGGATATGTTCTCACGCACATTCATCTGGCCGACCATACCCATCTTTTGACGATCTTCCGGTATGTGTCCGACGCCCTTTTTCAGAATAGCCTTCGCATTAGCGCCGGTAACATCCTCGCCCTTGATAAATATGCTTCCTTCAGATGGTTTCAGTAAACCGGTGATACATCTGATCAGCTCAGACTGCCCATTGCCGTCAACGCCGCAGATACCCAGTATTTCGCCGCAGGCAACATCAAAACTGACATTCTTCAGGGTCTGAATCTTGCGTTCATTTACATGAGAAAGGTTCTCCACCTTGAGAACCACTTCGCCCGGGCAGCTGGTCTCTTTTCTGGAGACAAGTTCGACCTGGCGTCCCACCATCAGTTCAGCCAGTTGGCTCATGTCAGCGATCTCATCAACGATGACACCTGCTGCAGCCACCTCACCTTGACGCAGCACCGTACAGCGGTCGCAGATAGCCTTGATCTCAGGCAATTTATGGCTGATGAAGATGACCGTCTTCTGCTCGGCAATCAGCTGCCGGATGATGTCAAAAAGCCCTTCCACTTCCTGAGGAGTCAGGACTGCTGTCGGTTCGTCCATGATCAGCGTATCAACATCACGGTAGAGAGCTTTCAGAATTTCCAGGCGCTGTTGTTGTCCGACCGAAAGGTTGCGGACTTCTTCCCAGGGATCTATGTCCATGTTGTAGCGTTTCGCCATCTCCGTAAAGCGTTTGGCGGCGGCATTGAGATCCAGAAGTTCCTTATTGCCTGTATATCCCAGAACCACATTCTCTATCGCTGTATGCGCTGGTATCAGCATGAAATGCTGGTGCACCATGCCTATGCCGAGATCAATCGATTCTTTAGGCGACTTGATATTGACCCTTTCGCCTTTGTAGTAAATTTCACCTTCTGTAGGTTCATACATACCGAAGAGAATATTCATCAAAGTTGATTTTCCGGCTCCATTTTCGCCCAGCAAGGCATGGACCTCGCCCTGTTCAACACTGAAATTTACATTTTTGTTGGCGACGACCGGACCAAACTCCTTGGTAATATTCCTCATTTCCAGTAAAGTCATTGTCGTCCCTCCTAAGCCTTAATATACGGCTGAGCGCTGCTGGCAGGTTTCTTGGATCTGCGGCTGGTAACACAGAGAGCAATAATCGTTATGATGTAAGGCAGCATATTGGGGAACTCTGAGGGTATACCCGTCGACAGAGCCTGCAGCCGATAACTGGAGGCATTGCTAAGCCCGAATACCAGTGAAGCTCCCAGAACACCCAGGGGTGTATAGTTACCGAAGACAACTGCCGCTACAGCCATGAAGCCGCCGCCGGCTATCATGCCTTCTGTAAAGAAGCTGAGCTGTCCCATGGAAATAAATGCTCCCGCCAAACCGGCCAGGATACCACTATAGAGGACAGCAAGAAAGCGGACTTTGCTGACATTGATTCCAACTGTATCACAGGCTTGCGGATTCTCACCGACCGAGCGAACTTTCAGTCCGGTATTAGTGCGGAAGAGGAAAAACGAAGTTGCAATAACCATAACAAAGGCCAGATAACCCGGAATAGTCTGTGTAAACAGTGATGGTCCCAAAATCGGAATATCCTTCAAAAGCGGAATCGCAACTTTGTCAAAGGTATCTATTATCGGCGGACTCATACTGGCGCCGAAAACAGCACGGTTTACAGTGATCGTGAGCCCTGAGGCCAAAATATTCATGCCGGTGCCGACAACTGTCTGGTCAGCTTTCACCAATACGGCAAAGACGCCGAAAACAGCAGCGAAGGCAACCGTAACGACAATACCTATTAAAGTCCCCAGCCAGACGGAACCTGTGTAATATGAACCCAGTACACCGCCCAGAGCACCAACCAGCATCATCCCTTCAGTTCCGATATTCAGCACGCCCGATCTTTCAGAAACCAAAATACCCAGAGCCGCAAGCAGCGTCGGAGTCGCCAGACTCAGTGTGGATGCGAGAAAGCTACTTATACCATCCATGCTTAATTGCCCCCTTCCACTTCATCTTCGTCAGTTTTATCAGTCACAAGCCGCGGCATCTGCTCCCTGTGCGTGGCATCTTTTTCATCCGGAGCCGGCAAGGGCAGTCCCATTTCGTCCTGAGCTACCGGGTGATAGCGGAAGTGACGTTTACGCCTGATGGTGAACATTCTGCGGCCGGCGATAAAGAGAATTACGAAGGCCTGGATGATCAGCGCCACTGAAGATTTGACATCCGTCATAACTTCCATACTTAAAGAGCCGGCAGATAAACCGCCAAAGAGTACACCGGCCACGACAACACCTACAGGATTCAGGCTGCCTAAGAGAGCAACTGCGATACCTGTGAAACCATACGAGACCGAAAAGGAAGTCATGTGCAATCTCATTTGTATGGAAACCATCTCGATGCAGCCGCCCAAACCGGCCAGGCCGCCGGCGATAAACAGCGAGCGCAAGGTGGCTGCCTTAATGTTGATTCCGGCATATTCTCCTGCAGACGGATTAAAACCTACAATTCTCGCCTCAAAGCCTTTGCTTGTTTTCCATTGGTAAAGATAATATAGAACTACACAGATCAGCAATATTACCAGACCCCAATGCAGACGCACTCCCGGTACTATCGAACCCAGACTGGCTGTTTCCGGGAAGCGGGCAGATTGTGGATAAGTTGATTGTCCCGGCTCCTTCAGCGGACCGTTAACCGCAAAGGAAACCAGATATCTGGCAATGTAGTTCAACATGATAGTTGTGATCAGTTCTGATGCGCCAAATTGCACTTTTAACACTGCCACCAGCAAGCCGTACAGTGCCCCTCCCAAAAAACCCGCTATCAGGGTTATGGGAAGATGTATGAACTTAGGCAAAGCAACTGCCAGCGGCAGCTGTACAGCTACTACGGTCGCTAACAAAGCTCCCATTATAAACTGACCTTCTGCACCCAGGTTGATAATGCCGCAGCGGCGTGCAACCGAGAATGAGAGAGCAGTAAACACAAAAGGAATAGCCTTGATAATGGTATCCTGCCATGCAGCCATACTGCCGAAAGCGCCTTTGAGCATGAAGCTATATGCTGCAAGCGGACTGGTGCTGCTGGTTAGCAGAATAACGATACTGCCAATAAGAAAAGAGGCAAGAAGGGCCATTATCGGATAGTATAATGCTTCCAGAATAACGCCTATTTTCTGTCTAACGGATGTGCCTTCCATATGTCTCCTCACTTTAAATCAGACTGAAGCGGCTTGATAAAATTCCTCTCCAGTCTGATTTTAACATTTTACGGCATAAAACAATTAAGTTTCTCTAATCTTAATCGACTTATCTGCAGATTAATAAAAGCCGCGGTTTTTGTCCGCGGCTTTTTCTCTTAACTAATCAGCAAGATCGATTACGATTTTTCCATCGATAAAGTCTTGAGTGATTTGATCCATGGCATCTTTGATTTCCTGGTCAACTTCAATGTACCAATCATCGAGATGCACAACACCCTGGGCTGCACCCATGGGCAGGACTGCTTCCGGCAGGTCATTATCCAGGAAGGCCTGGTAAGCAGCCTCATAAGCAACTGATGTATCTTTAATGACAGAAGTAACTGCCATGGTCGGTGCTACATCGTTCTGGCCCTCGCCTGAGCCGATAGCATAGGCACCTGCTTCCTCACCGGCTTCCATTACACCCAGTGAAGACTGGTTAGCCATAGGTGACAGCACGTCCGCGCCCTGACTGACAAAACCTTTTGCCAGTTCTTTGGCTGCGTTAACGTCGTCCATGGAACCTGTATTTTCGGAAAGGATTTTGACATCGGGGTCAACATAGGCTACGCCCTGAGCAAAGCCTTTGGAACCATTGATGATCGGGTTGATGGGTGTTCCACCAACGAAACCGACAGTTCCGCTCTTGGTCAGCATAGCTGACAGTGCGCCCATCATGAAGCCTTGTTCGGCATCCTGGATCGCAAAGGAACGTGCATTGGGTCCGGTTACTGCTGAATTGATCAGGAAGAACATTACGTCCGGATAATCTCCCATGACACGCTGTGCTTCATCCGCGTAGGTGCTGGTTGCCAGGAAAATGATATTGTAATCACTGCTGGCAAAGGTTCTGATCGAGTCGCCCACTGCTGATACAGGTACGTTCTCGACGTAGTGAGTTTCCGCTCCCATAGCTTCGATCTTCTGAAGGCCTGCATATGCAGTCGCATTCCAGCTCATATCTGAAATTGCACCTTCCAGAATCAGAGCAACACGGTTGGCTTTTCCATCGGTGCGAACACCTGGTCTGGATTCGTCTGCAGGTTCAGTTTGCGGTGCATCTGATCCTGCCGGTTCAGTTTGCGGTGCATCTGATCCTGCCGGTTCAGTAGGATCCGGTTCTGCTCCGTTGTTGCAAGCAACAGCTACGCTTAAAGCAAAAACCAGAACCAGGACCAGACTCAACAACTTTAAAATCTTTTTGTTCATTCTTTCTCCTTTTGTTTTCCCCAGACACTATTCTCCAGATATTTTCAGCTCTTTTTTCGAGCAAAGACACCTGTAGTGGGGAAAGTTTTTGTTCCACAGTCCGAAATACACGCTTAGGAAAGCGTATCGGTCAGACTTGTGCAAATTGCTTCTTGTTCAGCAATTTAACATGAAGAGTTAAATAGTTACTTAACTCCTAGGTTATTATAGCTGAAAAAGAAGACCGCAATCAGACCGGCGGATATTTCTCTATTCTGATTAAAAAAATAAATGTTTTATAGTGAAAGTGCAGGAATACGGAGATTTCATGCTTTGTTGCTAGACAATGGCAGTTTCATAGACATCTGTTTGCGGAAAAGTTTCACGCATGAGAGCAGCGCTTGTTCTCAAATCACTGCTTTTTGCATACAGGGCGAAGATAGTCGGACCCGAACCCGTCAGGGAAGCGAAAAGACTTCCTGACTGTCTCAATGCCAGCAGGAGATCCTCTGCTTCAGGATAGACTTCCAGCAGATAAGGGAGGAAGGAATTTTCCAAAATTCCGTTGAATTCCCCATATGTTCTCTCCGAAAGCATTTTTTTGTAAGTTTGCAGAAGTGTGTGCAGCTGTACTCCCGCCACTGTCGACTCAGCCCTGTCTAAAGCTGCAAAGGCCTCTTTAGTCGACACATCGCAGGGAGGCTTGACCAGCATCATAGGCAGCCGCGGAAAGGGCTCCAGCTCCGTCATAACTTCACCGATACCGCTGACGAACTGTGTTCCGCCCCGGTAGCAGTAGGCTACGTCTGCACCTATTTCGTGTGCCATATAAGCAGCCGGCATGGCTGCGAAATCTCCGCCGGGAAAAAAGGCCCGCTCCAGCAAACGCAGGGTTGCAGCTGCATCTGCACTGCCTCCTCCCAGACCGGCCTTGTGGGGAATCTTCTTTTCAATTCTCAGATCCAGAGAATAATTTTCCGGATTAATCCGATACCAGTTGAAAAAAGCACGGGCTGCTACGTAGGCAATATTCTTCTTTTCCTGAGGTAAATCAGCGTGATCACAGGAAACCCTCCAATCTGACCGGCCGCCTGACCGCAAAAAAAGTGACAGCCGGTCACAAAGACCAACTGTCACCATCAGCGATTGTATATTGTGATAATTGTCAGGACGACGCTCCAAAACTTTCAGAGATAAATTCACTTTTGCCGGTGCAGTTTCTCTGCCGCTAAATTCTAGCTTCTTCATAGAGCCGGATCAGGCATCCTCTTCCAGAATATCGTCCAGTTCATCCGCACTGAATGCTATTTCAACAACGCCCGTGAGTACATCAACATAGCTGAAGCAAACATGCTCATCATAGTTGGTACTGACAGGACAGCGCACTGTAAAAACATTGGGCGAGCAGCTCTCGAGATATCCCTCGTGAACTACTGTACGCCTGCGCCCTCCATTTGAGCGGAGGTAAATGCGGTCACCAACATGATTAGAAAGTGTGTCACGACAATTTAAAACATCGGTTTTCGCGATCAATAGAATCACCTCAATATTTAAAATATATTTGCACACATATGCTTATTTATGTTACTATATTAGGTCTATTTTGTCAAATTTTGTACAAACTGCACATGTATCATGCAAAATATTTGGCAGCCGCCAGGCACATCCTAGTCAGCGGTTGAACTGAAGACCTGGCCTCCCCCAATAACCATCTTGCCCAGATAAAAAACTGCAGCCTGTCCGGGTGCAGTAAGACGCTGGGGGTCAGCAAATCTGATCACAGCCCGGTAGCCCTCTTCGATTAATTCGATGGTACAGGGCAGGGCCTGTCCCTGAGAACGCAGCTGAACCAAAGCTGATACCCGGTCCTGACCTGCAAACATATTCTTCAGAAGATCAGTCATGAGAAGATTCACCAGCAGGATTGAACTGCTGCGGCATTCAGTTTCATCCCCTAAAACTATCGCATTTTTGCCGGCATCTATTTTTAATACTGTCATGCGCTTGCCGAAAGACTGGCCAAGTTTTTTTCGCTGGCCCACGGTATAACGGCCAAGACCTGCATGTTGGCCGATAGGATTTCCCTCAGTGTCAAGGTAGGGCCCGGGATCACCCAGTGCCTGATGTTCGCGCAGAAAATTGATGCGGTCATCATCGGGCAAAAAGCAGATCTCCTGACTGTCAGCTTTTTGGGCCAGTTTAAGGCCACGGTCTGCTGCCAGAAGCCGGACTTCAGCTTTGGTCAGTTCTCCCAGAGGAAAGAGAAGCCGGCTGAGGATTTCCTGCGGCAGGGCATAAAGGAAATAACTCTGATCTTTTTTGCTGTCGCTGCCCCGCAGCAAAGTAACCTGCTGGTCCCTCCTGCGCTCATTTAAGGGGATAATTCTCCCCTCCTGATCGCCGATGCCGGCATAATGGCCGGTCGCAATGAAGTCGCAGCCATACTCATCAGCCAGCTTAAGCAGGCTGGGAAATTTCATTAGGGGATTGCATAAAACACACGGATTCGGAGTTTCTCCCCGGCGCCAGGCATTAACAAAAGGTGTTATTATTTTTTCCGCAAATTCGGCAGGGGCGTCATGGACAAAATGTTCTATCCCCAGGTCAGCTGCAAGAGATTTCGCATCCTTGATCATGTTGTCGCGGGCTTCTTCTGAGCGGCAGGAAAAAACCAGGGTAAGACCAATGACCTCAAAACCCTCCTCCTGAAGCAGAGCAGCAGCAACAGCACTGTCGACGCCACCTGACAAACCCAGTAAAACTTTTTTATTTCCGGATGCAGACATGTTGAAACTTTAGCATAAAAATTGTTCTGATTCTGTAATGGATATCACTGGAAGGCTACAATGCGAAACAGGCAGGTGTCCAGCAATCAGTGGTGGGCTACCTGCCTGTTTCTTCGAGGTGTACTTCCAACGTACGTCCTCCTTTCCCAGTCTCGCGCTGAATTCAAAATACCCGGTGAGAAAAACTGATCTTTTCCCGATAAAACCGGACAGACAGACCGTGCATTATCCAAAAAGCTGCTCCATTGCGCTTTACTTTAGGGAAACCCCCTGTGGTTATGGAGCCTTATTTCTTCCACGGTCTTTTGTTGCGCGGACTCCTGCTTGTCTGATTACCGAATCATTTTCTGCTTTGATTTCTACTATGTAATCCTGCAAGAGGTTAATTTAATTTTAGGGAGACCTCTCAGTTTTGTCAAGGCATCTTTAATGATATTACACAAGAGAATGCCAAAAATGAGTCTGCATGCTAACATATTGTGCAGGAGGAAATTTATGAAAAATGTTCTGAAAATAGTAGGTGGACTGCTGCTCGCCTTTGCCATAATCCTAGCCGGACTCTTTGTCCTGGTTGCAGCTTATCAATATAGACCTGCAGAACTGCTGGAGATTAATCTGCCGGCAGGCTGGCAAGAGTCCCCGCAGCTAATTGCAGATCGCGAGTACAGTCTGCTGAGCTGGAGCATCGGTTATGGAAGCCGCAATAGCAGCAGTGACAATTTTATGGAAGGCGGCTATGGTGTCAGGGCCGGAAGAAGGCAGACTGTCAGTAAGAACCTCGAAGGTATTTATGCGGAAATAGCTAAGAGCGATCCCGACCTCATCCTCCTGCAGGCAGTCGATCACGAGTCGAAACGTTCCTATAATTTCAAAGAGGACGAAATACTGGGCGAAGCTTTAGGTTTTGGTGTGTATACGCCCAATCATAAAGCCTTCATACCCAAGCCCTGGCCGGTTTCGGGCCGAACTGACGCAGGTCTGGCCGGCTTCAGCAAGCTAAAAGTGACTTCTGCAGTCCGTCAGCAGTTGCCGGAGAACTATTCCTGGCCGGAAAAAATGTACAGCATCAGCCACTGTCTGGAAATCCTGCGTCTGCCTGTAGAGAACAGTGATGCCGAGCTTGTCCTGATTAATTTGGATCTGAAGACTTATGCCACTGATGCGGAAACTCTGGCAAAGCAGATGGAAGTGTTTTTTGAGATCATCACAGCTGAGCGTGATCAGGGCAATTATGTGATTGCAGGCGGAGATTTCGGACAGACCTTACTGCCTTTTTCCGACTTGAGTTACAAGTCGGAAAATCCGCACTGGGAGCCCGGCAACTTGGACACCGCAAGCATACCCACCGGTTTCAAGCTGCTATACGGTAACCCTGATATACCGACCAGCCGGCTGAATGATAAGCCCTATGACTCTGAAGCAGCAGACACGATATGTTTCCTGACTGATGCTTTTATCGTTTCAGACGAAATTGCAGTCAAATCCTGTGAAAGCTTTGAGCTGGATTTTGAGTTCAGCGACCACAATCCCCTGCTGCTGAAGTTTTCCCTGGACCGGCATTAATTAAAGAGTGCCTTACTAAGCAAAAAAGAAAGGCTATCCTGCTTTTGCGGGATAGCCTCTGATCAATCTGTGCTTTGCTCTGAGCAGTGAGGTTTTGCCTCACTCATCCTTATCTTCTAACTGATCAAGATCAGAAAATATCTCTTCAAACTGCAAATCAAGATACTCCTGCGTTTTGAGCTTGAGTTCTCTGTATTTCTCCATCAGGTATTTTCCGTTAGCGGTCAATTCGCTTTTTCCGCCTCCGGCGCCACCGTGGAAACGCTTGATAACTCTAAAGCCAAGCCCTTCTTCCATATTATTCAGTAGTTGCCAGCCCTTGCTATACGACAAATTCATGGCGCTACAGGCCTCGCTGACCGAACCTGTATCGTCGATATACTGCAAGAGTCTTACCGGACCCGGTCCGAAAACAGCTTTATCGGTGACCAGCATTACTTTAGCTCTCGCAGAGAGCTTTGCTTCCGCCTCATTTCTGTATCCGTCGTTATTGCCTTCAACTATTTCATCCAGCCGGCTCATTTTTACTACATGTCTTTCCAGATCTCACGCGCTCTTTCAGTGTGACGCGCGTAAATCGCATCTTCATCAACTGTTAAGATCTCACGATCACGCATTACCATCTTACCGTTGATCATGACGTCATTCGCCATCCGGCCATACATGCCAAAGAGGAAATGTCCGCCCCAGTTGTTGCCATTCATCGGTGTATGTGTTTTGTAATCCATAGTTATGATATCAGCATAAGCCTCAGGCTTGATAATGCCAATATCATGGCTGAAGTAATTTCTCGAGATCTCGGGGTTACCCTTAAACAAGAGTTGCAGCGCCTGTCCAAATCCCACGGTCGGGTCACTGAGGTGATGGCTTTGCAGAATTTTGGCAACCTTGGCCGATTCGACCATGTCATGTGTGTATGCATCTGTTCCGAGACCGACACGCATGCCCTTCTCAAGCATTTTGACAACCGGTGTAGTGCCGATGGCATTGCCCATATTGGACATGGGGTTATGCACCACGCTGGTATCTGTGTCTTTGAGTATATCGAGTTCCAGATGGCTGGCATGAACTGCATGTATAGCCAGAGTTTTAGGACCTAAGAGATCCCAGTTGAAGAGTCGTTCTGTTACCCGCCGGCCATACTTCTTCAGTGAATCCAGCTGGTCTTCAATGCCTTCGCCAACATGGATATGGTAGCCGGCATCAATGCCTGCCATCGCTTCTTTTACCTTGTACAGGGTATCATCGGAAATGGTGAAGGAAGCGTGCATACCAAAGAGGCCTTTGATCATGTCCTGTTCATCTGTATTGTAAGCCTTGATGAAATCGACATTCTCTTTAATTTCCTTGTCTGCAAACTCAACGCCCTCACGGTCGGTCAGTTCCAGAGAGTAGGTGCCGCGAACGCCGATTTTATTGGCTGCTTCTGCTATGGCAAACAGAGAGCCCTCAGCAGCATTAGGGCTGGCATGATGGTCAAAAACAGTTGTTACGCCCAGACGCACACCTTCAATAAACAGGGTATATGCGTTCAGCCTGCAGTCTTCCAGCGTCAGTTTACGGTCCAGGGACCACCACTGGTTTTCCAAAATTTCCAGAAAATTTCTGGTAGGCTTGGATACGGACATGCCGCGAGCATAGGAGCTGTATATATGGGTATGGGCGTTAATCAGACCCGGCATTATCACCCGGCCTTTGACATCAAGCACATCATCTTCAGGGTATTTCTTCTTCAATTCTTCAAAATCGCCTACTGCATCAATCAGCTGGTCAACGACACGAACAGCACCATTTTCATAAAATGGATTTTCTGTATCATTGGTGATTAGTTTTCCGTTACCAATAATCATATTTCTTCCTCCTATATATGCCGGAAAGTGCCGGATCGGAGTGTGGGTCTCACACTCTCAGTCTTTTCAGAGCCCCTGTGTTAAGGAGCTCTGAAATCGTCTTAAATTTTACTCTTATGCATCATAGGCCAGCAGCCAGGGATAGTCCGCCTCGACTGCAGTTATCATGGCAACAAAGCCATCGAGCATACGTTCATCACGGTTGTTACGGATGCCGCTTTCAAAGACCTGAGTGTTTGCATCGCGGACAAGATACTTGTCATTATCAAGTTTGAGAAAACCGACATTAGTGGAATCTTCAAAATCTTCTTTGGTCCAGTAGAGTGTAAATTTGTCTTTGTAAGGCAGTCCGGCATGGGGGCAGAAGGTGCCACAGTTGCCGCACTCGTTACACAAACCGTCCATGTGGAGAATCTGATGCAGATTCTCGTAACCCGGGACACTAATTGCCACATTAGCGCGGTTGGGACATACTTCTTTACAAATCTCACAGAACTGATCGCATTTGAGGCAGCGTTCGCCTTCTGTATCGCGCTCTCTTGTGTGCATCAAAACCCCGCGGCGCTTGTCGATATCAGCTTGCTCCATGGCGACTTCGACACGTTCGAAATCATTGGGCAGGCCTTCACGTCTGAGAATTTCTTTTGCCACGGTACGGGAGTCACCCATTGCCGCCACAACTGTTGACGGTCCACGGCGGCAGTCGCCTACTACGTAGACGTTGCTTTCACTTGATTCGAAAACTTCAGACAGTTTAGGACGTCTGCGTTCGTCAAGAGCCAGGCCGAATTTCTCAAAAATACCGGGATTAACGGATGCACCGGTCGCACCGATAACAAAGTCATAGTCCAGATCAAGGAACTCAGCGGTTCCGTTAACGGATTTACGGCCGGAGGCGTCGTAATCACCCAACTCCATTTTTTCACACCTGAGGGTTTTGCCGTCATAGGAGACAGGGGCGAGCAACTCCAGTACGCCGACACCTTCAGCCAGTGCGTCATCGTACTCGTCCTGGCTTGCAGGCATATAAGCCTCAGTGCGGCGATAAACGATGTCAACATGCTCGACACCGGCTGTAGCTTTGGCCAGACGGGCGCAGTCCATGGCCACGTCACCGGCCCCGACTACTGCTACTCGCCGGCCCATGTCCGGGGCTCCCTCCTCTTTTGCTGTAAGCAGAACTTCCAGCGCATCATGGACTTTGTCTTTACCTTCCTTAACCGGTGACCGGCCCTCAGCCCAGGCTCCGACTGCCACTACTACGTAGTCATAGTCCTGGCGCAAGTCAGCCAGATCAAAATCCGGATTACAGTTAAAATGGAAATTCACACCTTCGGCCACTGCGATATCGTAGTCACGGTCGATCTGCTCCTCTGAAATCCGGAAATCCGGTATGGCATAACGCACGATACCATGTGACTTGGCACGTTTTTCAAAAACATCAACTTCCAGACCGTTGCGGCGCAGGTAGACCGCCGCGGCAACACCGCCGGGACCGGCACCAATCACAACAGCTTTTTTGTCTGTTCTGAGATCAGCAGCTGAAATATTTTTGACATAGAGCTGCTGACTCTCGTCAGCTGCCTTCAGCTTGACATCACGCATATGAATCGCTGTGTCGTAATCAAGGCGTGTACATTTGTCGCGGCAAGGCTGTGCGCAAAGGACACCGGTGATTGTCGGGCAGGCATTATCAATGGCGATAACACGCATAGCTTCGTCATAGTCACCAGCGGCAACGAGTTTGAGATATTCAGGGATCTGTTGGTTAATCGGGCAGCCGCCATCTTTACAGGGCGCTTTATAACAATCGAAAAGCTCAAGTTTTGAATCCGTCTTGCGGGAAGCGACCTTTTCACGATAACTCTTCCGGTTGGTAAGAACCTGGAAACTCTTGTCACGCAATGCTCTCAGCGCTTCAACATCAACCTGGCCGCTGGTATTATCCTTGAGCATATATTCCGTTTTTCGAGCAATTTGGTTGAAACGGGCGTATCCACCCGGCTTCAGGAGAGTTGTCGCCATCGTCACAGGTGCGATTCCACATGCGAGAATATCGTTGATGTTGAAAGCATCTGCGCCGCCGGAATAGGAAATCGGCAACTTGCCGTCGAAAGCTTCCGATAGCTTGGTAGCCAGGCTTACGGTCAAAGCCATCAGAGAACGTCCTGACATATACATCGACTCTGACGGGAGCTGATTATTGTCAGTATCGCAGGGAAAAGTGTTGGTTAGCTTGGCACCAAAGGCCAGGCCTTTTTCTTTGGCCAGAGGCAGGAGACGGCCGAACATTGCTACTGCATCATCATACTGGAGGTCGCCCCGGAAGTGCGTGTCGGGAAAAGCCACATAGTCATAGCCCAGTTTATCCAGAGCTGCACGCGCATAATCATAACCCAGCATGGTCGGATTACACTTAACAAACACACTGACATGTTTTTCAGTCAGGAGATATTTTGAGATGGCTTCAATTTCATCCGGCGGGCATCCGTGCAGGGTGGAAAGGGTGGCTGCCTGGCAAATATGTGGAGATATGGCAGCGATATCATCTGCCGATATCTGCTCAAAGAGATCAAGGTTATCTTCCAGAAACTTAATTCCTTCTTTGAACACCGGGCTCTGGGATGCGTCTTTCAGTCCTTCAATAAAATTATCGATTTTTTCCGTTTTAATACCTGCCAGATCGTAGCCGACGCTCATATTAAAAGCAAAATCGTTTGCGTCTGATACGCCGAATTCAGGTGCCAGCACATGAATAGCCAGCCAGGCTTTAACATACTCTTCATAAGCTTCCTGAACTGTCAGTTCGGTTGACCACTCACAGTTGTAGCATTCGTCGCCTGCTGCAATACAGGGTTTGGGAACAGCCTGACGAATTTCTTCACCGTCCATGACCTGTACAGTTTTCAACTCCAGGAAGCGAGCTCCGCCCAGGTAGGCCGCAACAATATTTTGTGCCAGTTGAGTAGCCGGACCGGCTGCAGGTCCCACAGCTGATGCAAGTTTGTCGCCCAGGACGGTCGTCATTCGGCGTCCGGAACGGTTCTTGTAGAATTTTTCTTTTTTTACTCCGAAGACCGAATTTTCTTGCTTGTATTCTGATAGGCTCCAGTTAATGAGTTGATCGAACCCCATCGGTCGCATTATGTCTCCCATTGTCTTCTCCTTACTGTTTTTGATTAGATAGATAATGCTATCATCCTCAAATCAAAGAATGAAAGCACTATCCCAATCCTAAGTCATTTTTTATACAAGAAAGGCCGGAGTCCCTACGGTACTCCGGCCTTCATTCACAAGGCTTACTTTTTGTCCATATACTCAACGTAGTATGAGGGCATGGTGCTGTAAATCGCTGCTGTCCGCACGAGGTCTTCTTTCCAGGTGATCTCGTTAGGTGCGTGAGCCTGAGCTTCCTTGCCCGGGCCTAAGCCGATGCAGGGGATGCCGTGGCGGCCCATGATAGCAACACCATTGGTGGAGAAAGTCCATTTATCGAGCTTGGGCTCACCGTAGAGATCGGTGTAAGCGTCGACCAGGGCACGGGCCTGCGGTGCGTCCTCATCAATTTTCCAGGTGGGGAAGTAGCAGTCCTGAACGTAAACTTCATCAGTCCATGACGGACGGCTGTATTCGTACATGCTGACGACTGCGCCGTACTTCTTGACTGAAGGCAGATCTTCGATCTCTTGCAGAGCGCTCTGATAGGTTTCACCCCAGGTCAGGCGACGGTCAAGGGAGATGGTACAGCTGTCGGCTACTGCGCAGCGTGAAGGTGAGGTAAAGTAAATCTGAGAAGTGGTAACTGTGCCTTTGCCCAGGAAAGAGTCATCTTTCAGGTGGTCATTGAGGTCACGGACTTCCTGCAGAATGTCTGCCATCTTGTAGATAGCATTGTCACCGCGCTCCGGAGCTGAACCGTGGCAGGAAATGCCCTTAACTTCAACTTTAATTTCCATGCGGCCGCGATGTCCGCGATAGACGTGCATATCTGTGGGTTCGGTCGAGACAACAAAGTCCGGACGAATTTCATCTTTTTCGATGATGTAGAGCCAGCACATGCCGTCACAGTCTTCTTCCTGGACGCTGCCGACTACGAGAATCTGAACGCCTTCAGGAATCATGCCCAGATCTTTCATGATTTTGACGCCATAGGTTGAAGAAACCATGCCGCCGAGCTGGTCGGAAGCACCGCGGCCACCGATTATTTCATCGTCTTCTTTGCCTTCATATGGATCGAAATCCCAGAGAGAGATATCTCCGATACCGACGGTATCGATATGTGAGTCATAAGCAATCAGAACATCGCCTTGGCCCATCCAGCCCATGACGTTTCCGAGCGGGTCAACTTCAACTTTGTCATAACCGAGCTTAATCATTTCTTCTTTGATGCGCTCAACCTTGGGACCCTCTTCACAGCTTTCGCCGCCAATCTTAATGAGGTCACGCAAGAATCTGGTCATATCTTCGCGGTAATTTTCCGCTTCCTGACGTACGCGGTCAAGATCAAGATTTAACTGAACTTTTGTCATATTTACTCCTTAAAAATCTATTGACGTTTATCGTCGGCCAAACAGGCAGTGTAGATGTATTGTGCAAGCGGGGATGCCGGCCGGCATCCCCGGACTAGCCAAATGGCTTATCAGGCGTTATCCGCCAGGCGGGTCGCCGCTGCTGCCCACAGTTCTTCCAGTTTTGCTGCCGGATCTTTGATCTTCTGCATAAAAATCATGGCTGCAATGATATAAGGCTTATAACTGGCTTGTTTGTACAGAGGAATACGGTAACGGTCGAAAACGCTGGCATCAACTTCGCCGACTTCTGCGCTTACGCCGGTAATATCCGCCGGCAGACAGTGCAGGTAAAGGGCTTTACCGTCTTTGGTAGTCTTCATTAATTCTTCAGTACACTGCCAGTCCATATGGCTCTTGTTATGCTCAAGCAATTCCTGCTCGAGTGCATCGATACCGGCTTTATCGCCCTGGGCGTACAGGTCAGTACGTTTTTCCATGGCTGCGTAAGGTGCCCAGCTCTTAGGATAGACAATATCTGCGTCTTTGAAGGCTTCTTCCATTGAATAAGTCTTGGAGAATTTGCCGCCGTACTTTGCCTCATTTCCTCTGGCGATGTCTTCGACATCCGACATGATCTCGTAGCCTTCCGGATGTGCCAGCGTTACGTCCATGCCAAAGCGGGTCATCAGGCCGATAATTCCCTGAGGAACTGAGAGAGGCTTGCCGTATGAGGGTGAATAAGCCCAGCTCATTGCGACCTTCTTACCGCGCAGATTTTCCACTCCGCCGAACTCATGAATCAGGTGAAGCGCGTCAGCCATGCACTGTGTAGGGTGATCAATATCGCACTGGAGGTTAACGATTGTCGGACGCTGCTCCAGAACGCCGTCATCATAACCTTCCTGCATATGCTCTGAGAATTCTTTCATGAAGGTGTAGCCTTTGCCGATGTACATGTCATCACGAATACCGACAACATCAGCCATAAATGAAATCATGTTAGCAGTCTCTTTAATGGTTTCGCCGTGTGCAATCTGGGATTCGCCTTCTTCAAAATTTTGGATTTCAAGTCCCAGCAGGTTAGCTGCAGAGGCAAAAGAGAAACGGGTTCTGGTTGAATTATCGCGGAACAAGGAAATTGCGAGTCCGGAGTCGGCAATACGGCAGCTCTTATTATTCTCACGCAGTTCACGCAAAGCGTCGGCTACAGTGAAGATAGCCATAAGTTCGTCCTGAGTCTTATCCCAGGTGTGGAAAAAATCTTCGTGGTACAGATTTCCATAATCATAACCTTTTAGTTGCTTAACTAATGATTCCAATGACATATATTCCTCCTGATTTTGATATCTATTTGAGTTGGTTACAGAATGTAACAAGCTAATTTTTACTTTATCCCGTGAAATTCAACAAATAATTTGACTTTCACTTGACAGATTGCATAAACAGACGCAATCATAGCCGAAAATGCTTTTATATTATACTAAACAAGCGTATTTATCGCAGGCTAAAAACAGCATAAGCTTTAACTATTCTTTTGTTTAGGATTTCAGCCCGATTGCTTCAGTGCGATGTCCCGCTGAAGCGGGACATCGCGTAAGTTCTTCTTAATCCGGCATGCTTGCCAGAACACCGGTTTTCTCGTTAAACTCTTCAATCAGGCGATCAATATCGTCGGCCTGATTATGTATATCAGTCCAATAATGAGGATCATACCACTGAGCATCAAGTTCTTTGACATCTCTGCCCTGCTGTTCAACCCAGGTGTAATACTTGAGGTTGTGAACTCGTTTTCTGCTGGTGTAGGTGAATTCTTCCATATGGTCCGTTTTGACATCAAAGAGATAGCGATTGTAATCACGGGCAGCCATTTCTGTTGTGTACTTACCCTCTTCCGCGTCCATCTCAACCAGACGTGACTGGTACATTTCAGCAGAGTCCGTCGCTACTGTTCCGAGAACATCATCTGCGGTCAGCTCGTAGTACTTAGCTGTCTTGATGCAGCCCAGTACGTTGGCGCAGCCACTGATTCCGAGCATGGTCAGATCGTAAAGCTGTTTATCCGTCAGACCGAATTCATCACGCAGATACTCCTGACCTGCTTCTGTATTGCAGAGACGGAAAAAGTTCAGTGCATGATTGTCATCAATATCTACAACCATATCCGTGTTTTTCACGTTATGAACCCAGGGAATATGCTTATCGCCAATACCTTCAATGCGGTGGTAGCCGAAACCGTTATTCAAAATTGTCGGGCACTGCAGGGCTTCACCTACTGTAATCTTGAGCTGGGGATATTGCTCCTTGAGATAGTCACCGGCACTCAGGCTGCCGCCACTGCCGCTAGTGAAGAAAGCACCGAAGAAGCGTGATGTATCTGTCTTCATCTGTTTCTCGTAGGCCTCTGCCATGGCCGGACCGGTGCATTGATAATGCCACAACACATTGCCCATCTCTTCAAACTGGTTAAAAATTACACACTCCGGACGAGTTTTGCGAATCTCCCAGACTTTGTTGAAGATTTCATAGACGTCACTCTCGCCACCCGGGGTCGAGATAACTTCATCAGCAATATGCTCCAGCCAATCATAGCGCTCTCTGCTCATTTCCGCAGGCAAAATAGCTACTGATTCACAGCCGAGTAATTTAGAGTTGAATGCGCCGCCACGACAATAGTTTCCGGTTGAAGGCCATACTGCTTTGTGTATCGTGGGATCGAATTGACCGGTTACCAGGCGAGGTGCCAGACAGCCAAAGGAAGCACCTACTTTATGGCAGCCCGTGGGGAACCACTTGCCAACCATGACAAAGATGCGGGCATCGATACCGCTGAGTTGTTGAGGGAACTCAATAATATTCACGTCGCCATAGCCGGCCCCCTCTAGAGTAGGCTCATTTTTCCAGGTTACACGGAAAAGGTTCAATGGATTTACATCCCATGAGCCAACGTTTTTTAAAGCTTTTTTGATTTTTTCGGGGATTTTGTCCGGGTCACGTAATTGTGCGAATGTGGGAATTATGATGTTCTGTTCTCTGGCACGCTCAACAACATGATCGAGCCGCTCCTCATTGATCGTTAGGTCAATTAGCATTGTTCACTCCTTATAGATTTTTTATATAATTTTGTCGGGTTGAGTTTTTGGAACCAAACGCAATCAGACTTAATATACGTTATTATAGGCTTCTTTTGCAAGTTGCGGGTCTGGCAGGGGATCAATTTTCAACAAATTCTCCCACTTGCCTAATGAATGAAACTTTCGCTGTGAATCTTCCACTAATTCGGCCATTTGCCTATAAAGCCTCTCTTTCTTCACGCCCTCCCGCGTCCATATTTACAGGTCTGCTCATCATTAAAACAGGACAAATTATTGACCAGTATCCAGTATCTCCTTATTCACGTCTCAAAGCATCAATGGGTGAGAGTTTGGCTGCTTTTCTGGCCGGATATAGTCCGAAGAACAAGCCGATCGCTGTAGAAAACAGCACTGCGATAACGACTATCCTTAAAGCTACTGTCGGCACAAAGCCCAGATAATATCCGATCACCCGGGAAAAAAGCATGCCGGAAATTATCCCCAGAACACCACCGATAAAGGTCAGGATGCTGGATTCGAACAGAAACTGCCACATAATATCATTCATGGTGGCACCCAGCGCCTTGCGCAGCCCTATCTCCCGGGTACGCTCAGCAACGGATACCAGCATGATGTTCATGACCCCGATACCTCCGACCAGCAGAGATATCGCAGCCACTATCGCGATAAAATTCGTGAAAATACTGGCAACTTTCTCTGCCTGTTCCATTAATTGAGCCGTCTCGGTCACGCTGTACAGATTCCCTCCCTGATTGCCATGTCTGTTTTCAAGAAGATTAATCATTTGCTCCCCTGCTGTCTGCAGATGGTCGGGGGAGTCCGCCATGGCTATAAGACGCGAAAAGCGGGCCTCACCCCCCGCAAAATTCACAGCCGTGGACAGAGGCATGTAAACAATCATCGGCATTTCCATATCTGTGTTGGCAAAGGAAGTCATTTGGGAAACAACACTGTATCCGACGCCAATAACTTCTACTTCCCTCAGGCTGCCCTGAAGATTAATTTCTATTATTTCACCCAAAGGCGACCGCCCCGGATAAAGCCGCTTGGCAGTTTCTTCTTCCAGAATCATTACAGGCACACCGCGCTCCAGTTCTGGCAGGGAAAATTGTCTCCCGTCCGTCATGGTTAAATTTGAAATCCGCATCCAGTCCTGATCGATACCCGTGATAAAGATCATGGTGCTGTCACCATATTTATCTGTTCTGCCGATTAGCTGATGTTCGGCTGAAACGAAGCGTAATTCGGAGATCTGTTCCCGGACCGCTTCCACGTCATCAGCCGTCAGTAAATCACTGTCAGTTGCCTGTCCCGAAGATACACTTAGCAGCAGTGATGACGCTCCCACCTGGTCAAATTGGCCGAGAACTGCATCCTTGGCACCTTCCCCTACAGATACAACAGTAATAACCGCAGCGATCCCGACGATAATACCCAGCATGGTCAGGATGGAGCGGCCTTTGTTTCCCATGAGCATCTGCCAGGCATTGCTGATACGTTCTCTGATCATGACAAGGCTGCCTTTCTTCCGTCAGGGCCAGTAAGTACACTGTCATTACTGATCCTGCCGTCGAAGAGTTCAATCAGACGGTCTGCGCGGTGAGCCACACTGATATCGTGCGTGATGATGATTACAGTCACACCTATAGCATGCAATTCGTGAAAAAGCTTCAGTACTGCCTCAGCCGCCAGGGAGTCCAGATTGCCTGTCGGTTCATCTGCCAGCAGGATCGACGGACGCATAACCATGGCTCTGGCTACAGCAACACGCTGCTGCTGACCGCCCGAGATCTCGGTGGGTCTGTGCTGGCTCCACTTTTCCAGACCCACATGCTGCAAAGCTTCTCTGGCTCTATCCCTGCGTTCTTTAGCGGGAACGCCGGCATAAAGCATGGGCAGGGCGACATTATCAATCAGATTCATCTGCGGCAAGAGGTTGAATGATTGAAAGATAAAACCGATGGTCCGGTTGCGCAAGGCCGCGCTGCCGGCATCACTTAAGTCCGAAGAGTCAATACCCTGCAGTTCATAATAGCCGCCGGTCAGATTGTCAAGCAGGCCGATTATGTTCATCAGAGTGGTTTTGCCGGATCCTGATGGACCCATAATAGAGACGAACTCACCTTCATTGACCGTCAGATCAATACCCCGAAGTGCAGGATACTCTAGAGTTGCGCTGCGATAGACCTTGGTCAGGTCACGCATGGTTATCACGGCTTTCTGCAAAGTATTTTCACTCCCCCTGGCGTTCGACATTATAGCGGACACCTTCCTGTAGCGAAGACGGAGGATTCATCAGCACCCACTCATCACCGTCCAGTCCCGAAAGAACCTCTGCATAGGCTCTGGTGATAATACCTGTTTCTATGGGGCGCAGTGAAAAACTGTCATCTGCATTAAGAACATAGATATAATTCTGACCCCGCTCCGACAGCAGACTTTCTGACGGTACAGCCATAACTTTTTCTTTTTTTCCGGTTTCAATTTCGAAAGCGATATCGAAGCCAAAAATAACCTTGTTCAGATCGGCGCCTGCAATTGTCAGCTCTATGTCGACCTTGGCTTCTCCGGCAAGCAAAGATGTCTGGTCTCCACTCACAAACTGTGACATCAGGTCAGAAGACTGGCCGTCTGAATTCACGGGTGTTGTTGTAGCAATAGGGGACTTGAAGACCAGCTCGCCTGAGAGCTCAAGATCATCCGTCGTATACTTTACCAGCTGTCCCTGCTCCAGAAGAAGCGCATCTCTGCGATTGACCCGGGCATGCACCAGGGGTTCTTTTTCATCATATAAAACCATTAAAGATTTATTCGCGTTAATATTGTTTTCGTCACGCTGTGCTTCTGCCACCAGAGCGTCAAATTCCGCCTGTTCATGTTGGGAGGCTGTCTCAATCTTTTGCTCCAGGTCAGTAATTTGCTTGTCCAGCATGCCCAGAAGATCCGCGCCCTGCTGATAAGTATCCAGCAAATCACTGCCTCCGGGAACAGACTGAAGTTGCTGCATCAGGATTAATAACTCTTCCTGGCTCAAGCTCAAGCTGCTATTAGATAAGAAATAAGCCGGCAGTTCCGCAGACGACGCCGCGCTTTCCAGCTTAACTAAGGGGCTGGGCCTGGCAGCAGAAAGTCCGGCAGCCATGGGGATGGCAGTTAAACCATAATTGTCCTGCACACCCAGGTCACCTGTCACAGTTGTCTCTTCAGAGGAAGGAGCAATCGTCCCCTGAGGAAGTGTAAACACAGGATCATCAGGCAGGTCAGGCCATCTTCCCGCAATCTCATTTAAGGCCTCTTGCAGCTCATCCAGACGCTGGTCCAATTTTTCCAGGGCTTCCCGAAGATTTTCCTGCAGGTCAGGATCAGAAAGAACTTCCAGAAGTTTCTCTCCTGTCGCATTGAGATCTTCCAGAAGAGCTGCCAGCCGGCTTAACTCGTTAAAATCAATATCTCCCAGTTGATCAACTAATTGCTGGAAGGGATCCCCAATGCTTAGCATACCGTTAGCCATTTGGCTCAGTCCGGCTGTAAGATCACCTGTCATAGCCTGCAGCTGTGACGTAAGCAGATCGCCGGAAAGACCTGCATTGATACCTTCCATTAATTCAGCAGCTTCCGACTGAGATTTTTCAATAGCAATTCCGGCTTCTTCCCTGCTGTCTTTCAGCTCAGCCAAATCAGACCTAAGCGGAGCCAGATCATAAAGCAGTAAACGATCGCCCTCTTTTACATGGTCACCCGGCTGGACGATAAAACGCAGCACCGGAATATTTTTATACTCGATCAGCTGAGTTTTCGACGGGGTCACCGTACCACTCAAACTCAGCGTATCCGCAATATCCTGTTCGCTCACCTTTCTTACATGGTAAACAGATATAACCTGGTCCGGCGTAAATAAGCGCCACAGACCGAACACAGCTGCTGCAATAAGCACCAGAATGACCAACCTTTTTGTCAGGCGCCCACGTGGTTTTTTCTGCAATTCCTCTTTGTTTTTATTTTCCCTGTTACTTAACATATTTATCAAACCATTGCGTAATTTCGTTTAAACGTTTCTTGCGGCCTTTCGGTTTTCCCGAGCGGGACAGTTCATGATTTTCTTTATTGAAAATTACTATTCTCGAGGCTATTCCCGCATCGACCAGGGCGGTGAAAAATTGCGCGCCCTGTTCCAGCGGGCAGCGGTAATCTTCTTCCGAATGTATGATCAGGCAAGGAGTTTTGGCCTGGCGGACATATTTCATGGGCGAATGATCCCACAGTATGGAAAAAGCATCCTCATCTGCCCAGGAAGTATTGTTCTGATCAAAGGCAAAGCGAAAGCCGATGTCGCTGACACCATAAAAAGAAGTCCAGTTGCTGATCGAGCGCTGGGTGGCAGCTGCCTTAAAACGGTCAGTGTGAGTGACAATCCAGTTGGTCATGAAGCCGCCATAGGAGCCACCGGTCACACCCAGGCGTTCCGGATCAATCTGAGGATAAATCTGCAAAGCCTGGTCAACAAAAGCCATGATGTCGCGGAAATCGCGTCCGCCGTAATCACCTCTGATATCAGAAAACGCATCATTGCGGCCGTCTGAGCCACGGGGATTTGTGTAGATGACTATATAGCCCCGGGACAGCCAGTATTGCATCTCGTGGAAATAAATATCACCATAGACGGTCTTGGGGCCGCCATGAATATCCAGTATCGCGGGAAAACTTTTATGTTCTGCTTCTCTGGCTGCGGGCGGCAGCAGAACAAAGCCTTCCAGCGCCACTTCTTCATGCCGGAAGGTGAATCGTTCCGGTCTGATGGCGGCAGGAATATCGCTGTTAAAGTATGTGATCCGGTCCAGCTGAGTGACCGGCCAGGCTAAAAATGCTGCTTCATCTCCTGAGGCATCACTGTCTAAGCCGGCACATACATCTTCACTGTAGGGCTCAGCTTTATAGAGTTCAGCTGGCTGCATGTCATGGAAGGCTGTCAGATACAGGTCATTATCTAAAAAGGCAAAGCCGGTTATCGAGCCCTGCACCATGGCATATGGTTCTATTTTTCCCTTTGGGGACAGGCGCATCAGGATGCTGCGATACCAGTTGGTCTCCAGAAAATAAACAGCATCATCTTTAATCAATCTTGCCAGTGAAGACCCATAGTTGACATCCGTACCGACTGAATTGCCATACTGAATTTCTCTGTCAGATAAGCGTTTCATTTCGCCGCTTGCTTCATCATAAAGATAGGCATGGCTGTTCTGGTTCAGACCCAGTTTCTGCATATCTGAAGCAAACAGGACAATACTGTCTCCCCAATAGAAGGCATCAGAAATCGACAGGAAATCGTCTCTGACGATTTGCCTCTCCGCTCCGGTTTTTAAATCAAGTTCGAATAAAGTGTCATGAACTTTCACCCGGGGGCTGATATAGTTACCAAAATATAGCAGTTTTTCCTTATTGGGGTGTAAAAAGTAAGAACTGATGTCATAGTTTGATTCCGTCAGCGGTTTTACTGCTGACTTGGGCTCACACACACTTGAATCATAGATAAAGAGGCGTGCTGATTGTGCCGCTAAAAACCTGCCCCATTAAACCAGAAAGGAATCTCCTCTGCCTCCAGGGCAAAACTGTCGTCCTTTTTCTTTTTTGCATAATCAATACGCTCTTCACGGCTTTTTGCGAATAGTTCTGTATTATTTTGACTGATATCAGCCAAAATCAGAAATTTTCCATCACCCAGAGCTTCAAGTTTTGAGACATTAAGAGGTAAAGTGAAAGCCTTGACAGCCTCTCCGCCTTTGGTACTGATACGGTAATAAGTAGTTTCAGATAATCCGGATTCCCCGGCCTCTTTTTCTTTTTTCGAGCGGGCAGCTGAAAACAACAGATTGTCGTTGTCCTCAAAAACGAAACTTGACTCTTCGCCGCCTGAGGTCAATTGGCAAATCTCACCCTGGCGCAATAAGAAAAGATTGGATTTATAGTTGTTGTCGTCCGCATCCATTTCCGTGCGCACAAAAACAGCTGCATCACCTCTCTCATTAGCTTTAATGCCCGAAAGGCCGCTTATTTTTTGTAAGTTTTCGATACTGGTCTTCATAGCTGCTCCTTTAATACATATCTTATAAATTTAAGATTAAACTCCTACATATTCCAACACTAATGTGAAGTTTAAACAAATAAAGAAGGAAAGATTTTGATCTTAGCTTATGTATTCAAAATGTGTCGCAGGATAGCCAATTGGGAAAGCCGGTGTTCCCGGCGGGATTCGAACCCACGGACTATCGCTTAAGGGCAGGCGATCGCTCTATCCAGCTGAGCTACGGGCGCGTGTATTCATTTGTCGGACTAACGCCTGCCGCTTAGTAGTAGGCGAGAGAGCATAGCATAGAGTATTGCACAGTATCGCGCAGTATCACCAAACCCGCATAAACACTATATTTTCGAACGCTCAAAATCCCATGAAGTACCATAGAGTATTTCATAATATTATGGCATCTCGTCATTTTTCTTAGCAATTTCTTAGCAAATATCAAAAAATAAAAGATCTAAACCTACTGCAGCGGTATTTTAGTATTTATACTTCCCCCGCATAATGGTCAAAAGAGTGCTCCCAGGGGCCTCTCTCCAAACGCTACCATCTCCATGTTTACTGAGAGATAAATTTACACCAACACTTTAGATCTGACTTAATTTTCATAGCCATTACCAATTATTTCCCTTTACTGTTATCACTGGGCATTATCGTTCTGTATATTACCTATAAAAAGATGTCTCAGATAAGCCGGACTCCTTAGCTTCCTTCTCTTTTTTCGAGTGGGCAGCTGCAAAGAGCAGATTATTCGTTGCCTTCAAAAGCGAAGCTGGACTCTTCTCCGGCTGATGTCAATTGGCAGATCTCACCCTGACGCAATAAGAAGAGGTTGGATTTATAGCTATTGTCATCCGCATCCATTTCCGTGCGCACAAAAACGGCTGCATCGGCTCTCTCATTGGCTTTAATTCCCGAAAGGCCGCTTATGTCTTTTAAGGCTTCAATACTGGTCCTCATAGCCACTCCTTTGACTCATATCTAATAAGATAAAGATTAAACTCCTATATATCACAACACTAATGTGAAGATTTAACAAATAAGGAGGGAAAGTCTTTGAAACTTGCAGTTTTCATATGAAGTTGATTTTAAATTAAATCATTGCAGTATGTATAGAAAAACATATATTATAGGTTAAATAATTCCATAGCTATTTAGGTGGGGGTTTTCCGTATGTCCTTGAAATTCAAGCAAATAATGAAGTATCGGGGCAGAATTTTTTCGGCCCTGCTTATCTCCCTTCTCTTTCTTCTTGCCTTCAAAACACTTGCTTACCGCCAACAACCGAGTGCTGATGGTAAAGCAGTTTCTATCAACAGCGAATTCAATTACAAAATTGCTGACGGGAGGAGTGGCTGTGCCGTTTTCCCGCACACTTTACGGCAACTGGATGCAGGTACAGCTGTGACGGTGACAGTGGACATTGAGGCGGGTAAACATGAAAACCTTCTGGTGAAAACCGTTTATAGCGGTCTGCATCTTTATGCTGATAATCAGCTGATCTATGAGGCCGGTCTGACCGGAAGTTATCCCGACTGGCTATTGGATCCGCCTACCTTGCTTGCTATCGTTCCTCTTCCGCAAGGAGCGGAACAGCTTCGCTTTGAATACGTATCTCCCAGCCAAAGGAGTACCCTGAATCTGCCGATACTGATGGCTGGCAATGAAAGCGATCTGCTTGAACATCTTTTCTATCAGAATAGTGCTTTGCTGGGCATTTCTGCCTTGATGTTCCTGATGGGGCTGACATCAATAATTTCTTCTTTTTTCTTCTATCGCACTTCAGTAGCAGGCAAGTCATTCTTGTATTATGGTTTGTTCGCCATCGCGACGGGATGCTGGGGCCTGGGCGAAAGTAATGCTACCGTATTCATCTTCCCTTATCCGGCTTTTTTGTACTGTATGGCTATGGTCTCTCTGGCCGCTTTGGCAATACCTCTTCTTTCTTATTCTCTTCTAGTTATGAGGCCCCACAACCCTCTTTTACTGAAAATCAGCAGAAGCATCAGCAGTTTCATCCTGATCATGGTTATCTGTTTACAGCTTCTGAGCATAAAGAGCTTCGCCGGCACTCTGCCTCTGATTCAGATTTCTACTGTTTTTGGAACTATAATTTTTGCCTTCTCAGCTATCTGGGAACATTTCAGGCACAAAAACCAGGTGGCTAAACATTTCGCTCTGCCTTCTTTGATTTTGATCTTGGTGGCTATTTTTGAATATCTGAACTACAGTCTTCGTTTAACCAATCTCTTAAGCTTGTTCTATCTGAGCGGCACTCTGATCTTTGTATTTATCCTAGGCATGATTGCTGTATGGAATGCCAGAAAGCTGGTCAAGGAGGCAGAAGAGAGCAGAAGAGCAGCTAAGAAGCTAGCTCTCATGCGGCAGATGAGCCACGATATGCTTACTCCTCTGACACGAGTTTCCACCAATATTCAGATGGCGGCTTTGGAACCCGAGACCGCCGGTGAAAGACTGGCTAGTGCGCAGACTGATGTAATGTCGATCGCGGAAACAGTCAATGATGTTTTAAGCAGTGAAAACAAAGCAGAGGCTTTATGAGAACTCTGCTCTGTGTTGAAGATGAAAGAACTCTGCTAAGAAACAACTGCGCTTTCTTTGTCAGACTGGGCTACCGCATGCTGGCAGCAGAAACTTTGTCAGAAGCCAGAGCCTGTCTTTCTAAGGAGAGAATTGACGCTGTTTTATTGGATATCATGCTGCCGGATGGAAATGGTCTTGAACTCTTGCAGGAGCTGAGAGTGACAGGAAATAAGATACCGGTCATCATGCTGACAGCCTGGGGCAAACCACAGGATTTATCGCTTGGCTACAAACTGGGTGCGACTGCCTATATATCCAAACCTTTCGACTATGATGCTGTTCTGGCGGTAGTAGAAAGCATCTTCGAGCGCTACGAAGAGATGCCCGAAACAATCGTCAAAGGGCCTCTCACCCTGCTGCCTTCTTCCATGGTAGCTCTCTTAAATGGCAAGGATATGCTGCTGACACAGAAGGAGTTCGCTCTTCTGCTTCATTTACTCAAGAATGAGAATAAAATTATCAGTCCTGACGTACTCTACGCTGTAGTTTGGAATGCACCGATGAAGGATAGTAAAGATACATTAAAAAAACATATTTCTTCTATTCGCAAACGTCTGCAGGAGAACAACTGCTGTTTCACAATCATTGCAGTAAGAGGTCAGGGTTATCGCTTTGAACGCGTGCTTTAGAGTTCAGATAGGGCTGAAAGTGAAGATTCGGTAACCTTAAACAACTGACAATCTCTCTATGATAATCTCAAAAATAAATTAAGATTCTCAGATTTGGGAGCATGCTGTTTGTTCTGTTTTTCCCTGCAATCGGAAAAGAAATTTGTTTGAGAATACTGATTTTACCGGAGATTGACCGGCAGATAAAGTTTTGAACATTCCCAGCTTCTGCAGTGTCCATCTATCCATCATTTCAGAGGAGATTTATATTTATGAAAAGATTTAGAAAGAAGCTCCTGTCCTTCGCTCTGGCATTGACCATGATAATGGTACTGCTCCCACAGAGTGTCAATGCTGCTAATGCGAGTTCTATTGCTACGACAATCAATAAATTCGGATTGGTCGCCACTGTCAATGGTAATACGGTAACGGTGACTGGAGACAAGCAAGGAGCAACCAGCAAACTTGAGCTGAAAATTGACAATATCGCTGTAACAGTTGAATGGCACGCCACATTGACAGGTACGACTACCGGGATATCCCTAAAGGGTGCGGGCTCTAAAGGCTCTTTTCTTATGAAGTCAGGCGAAATAAGTGGCGAATCTACTAGCCCGATCATAGATAACGAAAGCTATGTTTCCATAACAATAGACGGAGGACTTGTACAACAAGCAGGCACAGGTAGTGCAATTTTCAATACCGGTGGTTCGGACATAAATATTAGCGGGGGTACTGTTCACAATAGGGGTACTGGGCAAGCGATCTACAGTGCCAGGTCAGTCAATGTTACGGATGTTGGCAGGATAATTGCTGGCGATGGTGTAGCTATTGAAGGTAATGGGTTTTACGGAAAAATTGATATGAAAGGTGGACTTGCATTTGCATACGGCAATGATATTGATGGCAATGGAGATTTGTTTAAAACCAGAAATTCTATCGATTCTTATATTTCAACTTCAAATGGAGCAACTCGTATCGCATGGGATAAGAATAGTAGTAAAGCAGAATATGATATCAACAGTTCGGATGATATTTTCACAAGCAGTGGTGTAACAGCACATTGGGATGTGCAGGACAACCATAGCGGTATCTCCTATGCAAACTCAAATACTAGCAATTCAGGCTTTATACCGTTGGATGTAAAAGTAAATAAAGCAAACGTAACAAACTCTGGTGGCTTGGCTGAAGTAACTTATGCCGGGACAACAATTGATCTGTCAACATTAACAACACTCTTCACTGTAGATGATAATGCCGGTGCAAGCACTTACACTCTTGAAAACAGTGACACCACAGGTACTGGTAACATCTCAAATAGCACGCTAACTGTAACGAAGGCCGGCACATTCCAGATAGGCCTTACTACAGCAGCAACGGACACACACAATGCGGGTGCAAAAGTTATCGGCACGCTTACGGTGAACAAAGGATCACAAACTGCTCCTGAATCGCTAAGCAAAGCAGATGTGACCACACATGGTGGAAACGATGGCAAAATCATCGGTCTTGCACCTAATACAGACTATGAGTTTAAAGAGGTTGTCAGCAGCAACTATACTTCAACAATTGCGGACGCCGCAGGAGAGATAGCAGGTCTTGCTGCCGGCACTTATGTTGTTCGTCTGCCTGAGACTGATTTATACTTAGCCAGTGCAGACTCTACGGAAGTTGTCATTAATCAACCTGCAGAACCCGTCTACAGTGTCTCACTGGCCCCTTCAACCATCACATTTTCTTCCGTGAAGCAGGGCTATAGTTCTGTTACACCTATCGAGGTCACTATCAAGAACACAGGCAATCGCTCTCTTTCTTATTTAGGCCTTGTCTTTGGAGGTCCGGACAGCTCATCCTTTGAAATCACACCGCCGGGAAACAACATCACTGGCCTTGCGGTGGGTGCGACAGCCACAGTATTCGTTCGTCCAGTAACCGGGCTTGAAGCGGGCAGCTATTCCGGTTACCTCGTTGGTTTCAATGATGAAGACAATATTAAAATAAAAGAACGTATCCCGCTAAACTTTACTGTTCTGCCTTTAAGTTCAGAGAAGGACATTATCAGCGTTATCTCCCCTTCAATTGTCTCGATCAGCGGAACAACTGTTTCTGCTATAGTGGATAACTCCGAGGATTCCCTGACTGTGGATCTGATCGTTAGTGACTTGGCCACGTGGGAACTCTTCAGTGATGCAGCTTGTACTAACAAAATCAGCGATAAAACTATGGCTCTATCTGTCGGTATAAACACTGCCTATGTGAAGGTCACTGCTGAAGATGGTAGCAGCAAAGTATACATTCTCGAGATCACACGTATGGGAGTACCTCCGGTGAATAGCCCACCTGTAATCCTAAATGTAAGCGTCATCCCAGGAACAAACAAAGCTTCCTTGATGGTTGAAGCTTCAGGCGCCGCGCAACCTTTATCCTACCAATGGCAAGTCAAGGGCTCCTGGATCAATATCCCCGGAGCAACCTCGCCTGAATTTGACTATGAAGGTCTCGAGCCGAACACAGATTACACAATCAGAGTCCTTGTTACGGATGCTGAGGGAAGAACTGCGGCATCTAATGAGATCAGTTTCAGAACCTCCGCAACGACAATCACCGGCTTGCCTCAGAGTCAGACTATGACAAAAGGCGAATTTATTACCTTAACACCCTCACCATCAGGTGGAATCTGGTCTTTTGACAAGAATTTTATCTCTATGAAACAAGAAGGAACAAGGGCAGTTCTCACGGCTCTCAAATCAGGAAAAACCGAAGTCAACTACCAGGTGGGCGGTTCTGAAATTACGGTTGAACTTAATATCGTTGAAGAAATCGAGAATATACCTCTGACAGGCGAGCATGTTAGCAAACTACCGTGGCTCTTACTCTTGCTGGCATCAATCTCCTTTCTCCTTGAATTGTTACGCTGGAAGAGAAGAGAGTGCTTATGATACAATAGCTTGAAACTCACAGAATAATACTTTTGAACATGAAGAAGCCTGCCTTAGCAGGTTTCTTCATGTTCATCTATCTAAACTTAAACTATGGTGTTACCGGCGGGATTCGAACCCACGGCCTGCCGCTTAGTAGTAGGCGAGAGAGCATAGCATAGAGTATTGCACAGTATCGCGCAGTATCACCAAACCCGCATAAACACTATATTTTCGAACGCTCAAAATCCCATGAAGTACCATAGAGTATTTCATAATATTATGGCATCTCGTCATTTTTCTTAGCAATTTCTTAGCAAATATCAAAAAATAAAAGATCTAATGGATCGTCCACCACTATGCTAAGAAAGCTGAATCGAATGGTTTTCGTTGTTTTGAATCTACGAATCGGGGATTTTCAGCTGGCATATTTTGAGTCTAAGAACCCCCTAGATATGATATTAGAACTAGGGCATATTTGTAAGATAAAAAGCCTCAATGGTATATATCGATACAAACGACAACGGCAAACTTGACGCTGACGCGAAATGACTGAGCTTGAGGGCGGCATCTACTACATGAATGAACTCCGATACGGAAAGTATCTTGTTCGCGAGAAAACAGAACCAGAGGGCTTCCTTCTTGATGAAATGGAAGCAAAAGCCATTATTACTCTTGTACTTGTCGTATTCATTGTGGGTGCGGCAATTTGGATAAACACCCGTAACAGAAAAAATAAGCAAAGGGGGCGGCTGAAAAGTCGCCCTTTTCCATTTTCGGAGGCAAGAAATATAACACTTGAAAACCACTCAGAATATGGTCAGAGCTGTACTCGAAAAAGACAAGGGAGCCAGGCACAGGCATATCGAGAGTATGCCAGAGAATTGCCAGGAGATTTACGGGACCATCACCTTGCAGGTGTGGTTTTCAGGGTATAAAAAAGAGGCGCATCGCTGCGCCTCTTTGGGTGTATATACTACCTATTCTGTTTGGCTTTTTCGTACATCCTAAGCAGTTCGTTGCCCACCTCGATCGAATGTTTGATGACGAGGTGTTTGAGATCGTTGGGATAGTACCTCCCATGCTGCTGCACTTCGTATGTCAGTTCACCCTCATAGCCGATATCGGCCAGCCCTGCCATGGCCTCTTGCCAATCGATCGTGCCATAGAATGGCAACAAGTGCTCATCCGCTTGCCCACGGTTATCTGCCACATGCACGGCGCGCAGGCGGTGCGCGATGGTGTTGAGGTCTTGGCGGTGGAAACCGCCCGTCAGGTTGGCATGGTTGAAGTCATAGCAGATGCCGACGTGTTCTTCATCGTCAAACGCATCCACCAGATCTACCAGTTCATGCACCGATGCACAGTATATGCGCTGGTACGGGGCGGATTTGTATTCAAAGTCGTTCTCCAGCGCAATGCCCACACCATTCTCTCGCGCAGTTTGCACATGGCGCGAATAGTATTCGATGTTGCGCTGTTTGGATACCGACATATCCGTCCCTGCATCATACACCGTAAAGGGGTGCGTAACCGCCCACCTGATACCAAGCATACCGGAGGCGATGATCGATCGTCTGATCAGCTCCTCCATCAGCTTGACCTTGCCCTCATCCGTCGTCTTACAGATGTCGTAATAGGGCAAATGCGATTGGGTAAACGTTACACCGCAGCGGTGTCCCACATCTGCGATCTCCTCGACATAGTCCCGCCAGTCGTCGTCACGCAGACGCGATACGGGATTCATCGCCTCGCAGAAGTTCACATCCAGCACCTCATAGCCGCCCGCTGCGCATACCTCTATGCACCATGGCAAGGGGTTGCGCCCGGTATCGCCGGTGAAGGCTACTATATTTGTCGATGTGGATAACAGCATGGTTCAGCCTCGGTTCTTTTTGTTAGTGTGGTCTGCCCCATTAGGACGGGTTGGCCATATTGTATTGGTCTAGCAAGCCGTTGAGCTCTTCTACCATGTTTTCGATAGTCTTTTCTACCGTCAGATTATTGGTAAGCATGTCGCTGACGTTGTTTTGGATTGCATAGTAGAAATCCATCGACGGGCCAACCGTGACGCTGATCATGGTGTCCGGGGTTGCGGCGATCTGTGCTGCCGGCACTGCAAACTGCGGGTACTCGTCAAGCAGATCTATATATTCTTGCACATCGGCTGCACCAGAATTGCACGGGACATAGCCGGTGGCTACCGCAAACTTCGCCTGTGATTCTGCAGATGCCATGAACTTTACAAATTCCCAAGAAGCCGCCTTTTTGAGGCTGTCGTCCTTATCAAACATCACGAGGCAGGAGCCGGAGATGGTCGCACCTTCTGTAGCGCTGTCATCTACACGGATGTAATTGGAAACGCCCAGCTCGAATTTGCCATCGATCTTGCCGATGAGCGTTTCAATATTGGAAGAGGATGTGGTTAATACCGCGACCTGGCCTGCGACAAATGCATCAGTATCGGGGTCTGTTACTTCAAGAGCGCCCGCATCATACATGGCCTTCCATGCGGTGAGAAACTTTGAAAGCGTGCCATCTTCTACGCAGGTCAGCTTGGTGGCGGAGCCTTCGGAGCCGTTCTTCTTATCCACTACATAGCCGCCCAGTTGGCCGATGTAGTTGGCCAATGACGGCGTGTTGGGGGAACCTTGGAGGGCAACGATCTTCTTATTGTCGGAGGTGGTCTCCGGAATCTTTGCCACAAGTGCAGAGATGTCCGCGAATGTCGATGGCGCGCTTGTCACACCGGCGGCATCCAGCATCGTCTTGTTGTAATAGGTGACGCTGGTGGAGGTTGCAAACGGCATGCCCAACTGTACGCCGGCATAATTCCAGTTGCCCAATGCAGCCTTAAGGATCTTGCTGGTGTCATAATCGGCATCGGCCTTGAGTGCATCGTCCATCGTGTAGGCAGCGTCAGAAGATGCATACGATACCTTGCCCGTTGCATCCAGATTCATCACATCCGGCAAGTCGTTCTTGTTGTTAGAGGTCAAAACGCTGTTCATCTTCGTAACAGAATCTGAATACTTGCCCTGATAGATGGCTTCAACAGTGATCTGTAATTCCTTGCCGGGGCCTTCGTTAAATTCCTTTACGAGGGCATCCAACTGTGCGCCGGCCTTGTCCTGCATGGAATGCCAGAAGACGATTGTTACGGGATCCTTGCCCAGTTCGCTTCCCGAATTACTCGGTGCCGGGTCGCTTGAATTGCTGCAACCTGCTGCCATAGTAAGCACCATGACAAGGCAGAGCAATACCGTGAAAAAACGTGTTTTGTTCATACTAATTCATCCTCCTAAATATAATACTTTTGTTTTTTTTTGCATAGCCAGGCTATGCAAAAAATATACATGTTTAAACTACCCCACAAGCGCGCCCGCAGTCATACCCTTGTTGATGTTGCGGCGCATGATGACAAACAGCACCAGCGATGGCAACAGCGATAGCGTAACGCCCGCCAACACCAGATAATAGTTGGTATCCTCCAGCGATGTGAGCATGCTCACACCTACCTGCAGGGTACGCATTTCGGCAGAGTTTGTCACAAGCAACGGCCACAGGTACGCATTCCAACTGGTGATAAAGCTTTGCACCAGCAATGTGATCAGCACCGGTTTGGAAATAGGTAATAATACTTTTGTGATAAATTTTAAGTCACCGCAACCGTCCAGCTCCGCAGCGTTGCGCAGGTCTCTGGGTATGGTTCTAAAGTTTTGCCGCAGCATAAACATCTGCGAGGCACCCACAAAAGATGTGATGCACATGGCGAGATAGGTATCCATCAAACCCAGTTGCGACACCGTTAGATAGTTGGTTACCAGCAGCGTATCGCCGGGGAACATCATGGTGGCGAGCAACAGGAAAAATAATAGGTTCTTGCCCCTAAAGTCATAAAATGCAAATGCATAGGCGGCAAGCACCGCAAAGGTGATGCGCACCACGCTGGATATCGATGCAACAATGAGAGAGTTGAACATATAGCGCCAAAACGGCATGATGTTCATGGCATTTTTAAAGTTTTCGGTGTATAGAAAGCTCTTTGGCAGCACTGTCGGCGGATAGCTCGAAAACTCTGCCGGCGACTTAAATGCGCCAAATATGCCATAGACTAATGGGAATACTATAACAATGCCGACTGCGATAGCCGCAATCGGTGTCAATACATTAAATAGTTTACGTCTGCTCTTATCACTCATTATTCGTAATGCACCTTCTTCCTCTCAAACACAAAGGCCAAAATCATAAAGGCAAATGTCAGTACAAAGGCAATGATGCTGATGCACGCCGCCATGCTGTAGTTGGATGACCCATAACCGGAAGCATACATCATATAGATCAGCGTCGTTGTCGCGCGCGAAGGCCCACCGTGTGTCAGCAGGATGATCGGGCCGGAAGTGAGCATGGCCAGCACCATATCCGTGCACAAGATATAGAACAGCGTGGGCGACACCAGCGGCAGCTGTATCTTAAACAGCCGTGTAAAGTAACCTGCACCGTCTATTTTGGCGGATTCTATCAATTGGTCGGGCACGCTACGGAAAGCAGAGAGCAACAGCATAAAGTTAAAGCTGAGACCCATCCACACGACTAAGATCATGATGCCGATCAGCGCGGTCTTTTCATCTAAAAACCAACCGACATCTAGATTGAATATGTGATTGACAATGCCCACCGTGGGGTGGAGCATGACGCGAAATATCATCGCCTTGGCAGACATGGATACCGCCATAGGCAGCGTAAACATCGTTTCGTATATGGGGCTGAGTTTGCGTTTGTTGTTTGCCAGCAGCGCCATCACTACACACAGCAGCAGCGTGAGTGGCACCGTCATAACCGTCAGCTTTAAAGAGTTGAGCAGGGCGGTGATGAAGTCCTTGCGGGTAAACAGATACTTAAAGTTACTCAATCCGGCAAAGCCGGTGATTTCGCCCTTGAAGTTGACGGTGCTGACACTATGCAGCATCGTTTTGATAAACGGGTAGTAAATGAACCCGATGGCAAATACAAAAATGGGAATTAATAACAGATACGGTCGCAGTTTGAAACGCCGTTTCTTCTTGGTTTTTTCCACTTTGGAACTTCTCCGGATTGTGACAGATGGGTTGCCCTGCCCATTGCTTTCCATTTTAGTACCCAATTCCTTCTCTTTGTAAAATAATATGACATGGCTGAACCAACATTTACTCTGGCTATTGAATATATAAGTCACATTATACAATTTTTATAAGCAAATACTGTTTATTTTTTGCACTTAGAAGTATAACGATCTTCTAAAATACTGTCAATCTGAGAGGCACCCACTGTATGCGACAGAATATATACAAAAACTAGCTTATATTGTACAAAAGGGCCATTTTGGGGCATTTTTATCCATTTTCGCATATCAGCATATGGCATAAAAACGCGTGGAATCACTCTCGATTCAATCATAATACAAAGCTACATTCTTGTTTTCTCTTTGTATTTTACGTATAATGTGTAAAATTACAGAAATTGTATGCTATTCAACCGGCTATATGCACTCCACCCTATGTGCATATGGTTCGATCAAGAGAGGGGTTGTTCTTCCGCTTCAGTTTGCGGTACGGCAGAGTGGAGACCTGTCGTAATGCCTATACCACATCTGCGGGCAAGGCGAGGTAGGTGAGCAGGCGTGCCCTGCACCCATTAAAACTGATACTATGGCAAAAGTAACGTTACAGCATATTCAAAAGATCTATCCAAGTCTTGATGAGAACAAGAAAAAGCACAAGAAGGATGACAATGTGTCCGGACAGAGCAGCCCAAAGCTGAGGCGGGTGGCAGATGGCGTATTAGCCGTCGATGATTTCAATCTGGAAATTGCAGATAAGGAATTTATTGTGCTGGTTGGCCCATCGGGCTGTGGTAAATCCACCACGCTGCGCATGATCGCCGGGTTGGAGGACATCACCGAGGGGGAGCTGTATATCGGTGATACGCTCGTTAACGATGTGGCGCCCAAGGATCGTGACATCGCCATGGTCTTTCAAAACTATGCGCTATACCCGCACATGACGGTGTATGAAAACATGGCATTCGGCCTCAAGCTAAGAAAGGTGCCCAAGGACGAAATTAAAAAGACGGTGGATCAGGCAGTAGAGATTCTGGGCATTGCAGACCTGCTAAACCGCAAGCCCAAGGCGCTTTCGGGCGGGCAGCGGCAGCGCGTAGCCATCGGCCGCGCCATCGTGCGCCAACCGCAGGTCTTTTTGATGGATGAGCCCCTTTCCAACTTGGACGCCAAACTGAGAAATCAGATGCGTGCCGAGCTGATCGAGCTGCGTAAACGGATCAACACGACCTTCGTCTATGTCACGCACGACCAGACCGAGGCCATGACTCTGGGCGATCGCATCGTGATCATGAAGGACGGTGTCATCCAGCAGGTGGGCACCCCGCAAGAGGTATTCAACAGCCCGGTAAACCTGTTTGTGGCCGGTTTTATCGGCACCCCGCAGATGAACTTCTTCCCAGCCGAGCTGGTGGATACACCGCAGGGCTTTGCCGTCAATCTGATGGATCACCAGATCCTCTTACCCAAAAAGCGGCAGGATATACTAAAGAAAAAGGGTGTTGCAGCAGGGACTGTCACGCTTGGCATACGCCCCGAACATCTTGAACTTGCTGAAAAGAGCGCAGATAGCTTCAGCACCACCGCCAGCGTATCCGAGATGATGGGCAGCGAGGTCTATCTGCACTTTGATATGGGAGAAACCAGGGCAATATTGCGCGTGCCCACCATCGATCTGATGGAGCACCAAGCCGGCAACGATGCCTTTACATTTGTCATACCGCCCGAGTTGATCCATCTGTTCGATTCCACTACGGAGGAAAACCTGTTTGCATAGGGGATAGAAGCATCAAAATAAGCATGGAACAACCGCGGCACTTTTTCCATCGTTATAACAGAAGTTCTACCGGGAGGATGGTATGGATCGGGCGGCAATCGTGGCCTATCTAGAACAAGTTAATACCGTTACGGTCATACTGCGGCTGTTGTTGGCGACTATTCTCGGCGGCGCCATCGGCCTAGATCGTGAACGCCACGGCCGTGCGGCGGGTTTTCGCACGCACATTCTGGTGTGTCTGGGTGCGGCTATGACAGTGCTGACCGGCATATTTGCCGTGGATACATTGGGCTTTGCCGGCGACCCTATGCGCATTGCCGCACAGGTGGTATCCGGCATCGGCTTTATCGGCGCGGGCACTATCCTCATCACCAAACCGACCAGCATCACGGGTCTTACCACGGCCGCCGGATTGTGGACAACGGCATCCGTCGGCCTCGCCATTGGCGCAGGGTTTTATCTGGCGGCCATACTGTGCAGCATCATCGTGCTGATTACGATGAGCCGTCTGAGCTCGTTGGAATGTAAGTACGGTCTGCCTGTCGAAAAGCACATCTACATCGAGCTGGATTCCACCAATGCCGTCAACGAAACGATAGACGGCATTGCAAGCAGCGGCACGACATTGCATAAACCCAAGGTGCACCCGCCATATAGCGGCATCGAGGGGCACGTAGGCATATCGGCGATCTTGCCGCAGGCGCTTTCCGATGAGCAGATAAACGAGATACTTCAGGCCATTCTCTCGCTCGATCATGTGGAGTATACGCTGCGCATCTGAGCCTTGTCTTCCAAATACCCCACCGATAGTAGTCAAGAGTACTAATTGCCAAGAGCCGGAGAATCTTTCTCCGGCTCTTGTTTTGCCAATGCCGCCCGGGGAGCAAACTAAATATGCTCATACATCACAACATGCAATCGTGTAAGGCAAATGTTGTGTTTTGCAGTCTGTATCATCTATATGCATCTTTGGGCATTGCGTTCAACCGCCCGCTACAATGGCCTCCTGTTCGCTCTTTTTTCCCTTAGTGCACCCCCAGATATCGTCAGCCACAGGCTGCCAGTTATCTGCAGCACGGGCGTACTTGGCGCACAACGCATCGTCCGGCCGTTCCAAATCTGTAGAATACACGCCAGAGACATGCACCAACTCTGCCAGCTTGCCCTTGTTATCCAGCAGCGGCAGGGGCACAAGTGGTTGTCGTTGAATAGCTGCTTGTTGTAGTACTGCATAAACAGCGGCGATTGCAGGTATGCCAGGACGGACTTGCCACTGAGCCGAATTGCGCATATATCCAGGTCGCTCTGGAGCGAGGAACAAGAATGAACAAGACGTAATGAGGTTCAAATTATGAGAAACAAAAAGTATCACATATGTTTGGATAGCCAAGAGCGAGACATATTATTACATAGCCTTGTTGAGAAAAATAACCAACTTATTCAACAAAACAGATACGATCGCACGATAAACTAGAGAAGGGTGCAAATTTTCGTCTAATCGGTTTAAGGTTTTTGAAAGAATTGAACATTTCTGGGTGTTTCCATAACGGCAGCACTATAATGGTTATCCCGAATTTCCTTAATGGCTTGAGAATAATTACCTGACATCATACTTTCAAGATGAGAATCCAAAAATTCATCAGTTATATCTTCCTCATTTTTGTCTTTAATCATTGCTGCATCAGGGTCTGCTGCTATTGTCATCATAAGATTTTCCATCATATCTTGAGAAGCCCTCTTTGTTTGTATTGAGTCAACAATATAGCCGGCTAGAGCCAATACAATCACAACAGATAGAATGATCAAAATATATCTCATTTTTCTATTCTTTGCTTTATTCGTGTCAGTCATGTCATTCCACTCTCCACCTTAAAAGTTTATCTGTTTAGCCATAAAACCATGCCGTCCGTAATTATTAGTTAAAAATCTGGATATCCAATCGTCTTCCTAATGTACACCAATAAACTTCCTTGTCTATTGGCCTCTATTGCTAACTTCTTACTTTTTTTATACTTTTAATCTATTAAATACTTTTGTAGGTAGCAAGTAGTATTTTACAGAAAGGGGGCATTGAGAATTGCAAGTTAATGCGTAAGATGCAGGCTCTTTGTTTTCAGTCTGTATTTTATTGTATAAAGCGCTAAGGTCAATAAAATTAATGCAAGTAAAATGTAGTCGAATGTAGTTCCTTGCATGTATTCCCCGGTATTAAGCCACAGGATAGTAATATTAAAGGAGATTGCGATAAAAGCAGTAAAATTAGCCAAAATAGAAATGACCACAAAAGTCGTAGTAAGCCCCTTTTTATTCTTATCCCTAACTTGCTGAATAATAGCCAGAATCTGTGCAGACAAACCAAATGCAAAGATAATAATTAGCTGTTCTACGCTCCAATTTCTTTTAGGGGGAATGAAGTACATTATTACTATAGCGATAGCAGCCAAGATTAATACAGCTATTCTTGTGTTCCGCAATGTAACATATTTCTTCACTTCTCTATCTCCTTAAATATTGGGTCTTACTGAAGCATTGTTCTTATAAATAAATCTATTTAGGTGAATTCACACTTATACACTTACTATCCCTTTTTTTCTGCGCCTACCTTATCCTGCATATGCACTTTGCATCCCCAGAAGTTTAAGAGATGATCATTACACATATAATATAGCACATCATGAAACGATAATCACTCCAATATTTATAGGTGTTGCACAAAATAATTCCACATTTCTGATATTTTTGGCACAATTACCTCTTATTATTCTTTAGTAGCATCTCCACACCCTCCAAATCTCTGGCAACATAAACATTTTATTTAGCACCTATGCAGGCTCGTACTACAAACTGGACCAGGGGCCATAAAAACTCTATAGACTATTCCATCATGTTAATGGGATAGTAATATTGGATCCGGAAAAGCTGCAGCAACGACATATTAGTTAAAAATTCTCCGTTTGTGATATCAAGGCAGTACGGGGTGAAAACGGATGGATCGTCCAGCACTTTGCTAATAAAGCTGAATCGAATGGTTTCCACTGTTTAAAACTGCAAATTTGGGTTCTTTAACTGATCACCAAACTACTTGATTGCAGGCAAAGCTTTCTTGATAAGCATAATATTCTCCCCCACTACTTCTTGCCAAGATAAGTCACCTGCAAAATATGATTGGCGCTTAAAACCATCCCATGCTACTTCCATAATTGAGCTGGAAGCGACTTCCTGTATTATTTGGCTGTAATTAGCAAGTTGCTGTTCAGAATTACGCTTTTTAGATGTATTCATAATAGCGTTGCGGAGGATATGCAGATCGAAGTCACCTTGCCTGGATAAAAGAAAGACATCGTAAAAATCTCTCATTCTGGTGTTCGCTGTACCTCTGGCAATTATTGTTTCAATTTTCTCCGCGAGCATGGTTTCAGGATTGTAAGCCATAAGTGGAATGTTGCGATCTACAAACATCAGCTTGTAATTGTAAAAAATCGCTTTCGGAGTAATGACATCGTCAGTTGACAAATCGATTCGAATGGTCTGGCGAATCCGATCAAAACTTCCCAGAAGTGTAAAGCGTATTCCGGGATAGTCAAGGTTTTCCATAATGACTGAAACGCTGGTCAGGATAAAATCAACGTGGTCGTTAAGTGGTACGTCAATGATCTCCTGGATAATTTGTGTCGCGTCTTTTTCGTTTAGAGGTATGCTCTTCACAGTAGAATCAATATCCAATGTGGCGCGCAAATCAAGTCCAACTAGTGATGCAATAAGGAGGCCGCCTTTCAACACGAAATTCTCTTGATAGAAAGAAACTGATATCCGTTCCAAAAATCTTTCCATAAAGAAATTGCGTAAGTAAATCTGTGTTTTATTACTATCACCATGAGTAAGATTATGAATCTTAGCCTTCATTTGCCGGGCATCTCAGATCATAACAGCACTTCCAGATATTTTCTCATTTCTCCTTCCAGGTTAAACGCCCTGGCATAACGCATTAAAAGCGGAATATTCTTATCCGTGCGTTCAATATATAGCTTGAAAGCTGTTTGGAAAATTTGAATATCTGTATTGGCTTTGTTAGCAAGCAGATCGCAGATGGCTCGTTCCTTATCATAGGCCGTTACCTTATGACCCATAGGAGTCTCTAAACTTGTTTTCCCGATTAAATATTGCTCCTTATAAAGCTGAAAGACTCTAATTTTTCGTTTACGTAAATGTGAAGCATTGTATCCGCGTGGAGCAGATACAGTAATCTCAAAAGGCTCGCGCTCCATAAGATCATTTAAAAATAGTGCTGTTTCATGAGAAAAACATACACGCTGATTTAAAATGCTGATAGCATAAAGCTCATCTTCCCATGCATAATCACTTTTATATAAGCCTCTTCCCACACGGTTTAAAGAGTATTTAGATACAAAATCATAAAAATATGGTGCTGAAATGTCTAAAGCCAGAGCATCACTAGTCAAGATGTAGCCATTGCCCATCTGTAATAATGCCTCAAGCTGATCAATCTTCCGCATGACTTCACCTTCTTTCCACGCTACAAATTATATATTTATGTAGCGCGAAAGTAATTTTTTTTCAAAAACCTGTATTCCGAGGTCTTTAGCAAGGCAATATCATTTTTTGTCAGCAGCAATTCTAGTCTTGTATAAACCTTCCAACGCATGTTGAAATATAGCTTTTTCTACCATAAGACTGAACGAGAATATTAACTTTTCTTATCTAATTAAATTCAAATATTCAATTCAAAATCTATTTATGACATTTTTAGAAACTAAAGAACTTAATGGCCGCTATAAGGAACAGGAAGCTGTCGTAATGTACAGAAATAAAATAACCTTTTAGAGTAACAACTGCACTCAATTTGCGCCCTGCACCCCTTGTTGAAAATTGCCCCCATCATTCAATAAGGTCATGAGTGTTACCTTTTGGAACCCTTGATAACACTATTTCAAATGGTGTTCCCGGCGGGATTCGAACCCACGGCCTATCGCTTAGGAGTAGGCGAGAGAGCATAATATAGAGTATCGTGCTGCATCACGCAGTATCACCAAACCCGCATAAACACTATATTTTCGAACGTTCATAATCCCACGCAGTACTACAGAGTATTTCGTAGTATTATGGAATCTCGTCATTTTTCTTAGCAAATTCTTAGCAAATATCAAAAAAATTAAAATCTAATGGATCGTCCATCACTTTGCCAAGAAACCTGAATCGAATGGTTTTCACTGTTTCAAATCTGCGAATCGAAGACTTTAGCTTGCATATTTTGAGTCCAAGGACCTCCTTAGAGAAGTAATAATGGCTATGGCATCCCACTAATGCAAAGGAATGTCCATTCTGAGATGTGAATATCAAAGTTTTCGAACGGATATACAAAATGATATTGTTTCGCCTCTGATGAGTCAAACGTCACATATACTATTTGCCGCAATCTTGATGCTTGTACGCTAGCACCAGTTGATAGCTAGCAATAATCATCTACAATCAGGCCTTCATATCTTGAACACGAATACGAGTAGATTTCACTATTTGATTTGCTCAGCTGTTAAATAAATAAGTTTATAAAATAAGCAACTAACGTATGATCATAGGGCAAACGCTGTATCCCAAACTAATTCACCTTGCGGAATGCAAGCCTTAAACTACTTGTAATATCACAAATAACAGAGTAACAACGAAATGATTCAAACATGGCAAAACAGAAACAGGAGACCAATACCATTTAAATATTTGATGACAAGCTAAGTGCTGATGAGTGTTCCAATTATCCGTATTTTTTTATTGAATTTCCAGAGGCTTGGAAAACTGAAAATATTAACGATATGGCTAAGTAGTTTTTGCTTTGCGCCTAATCTATTCTACCTATCATATATCAGGATAATGTCTTTAGATTATTCAAATCATAAATTGTTAAGTCAGATATTAAAATCTGTTAAAAAGTGTAGCCTGAAGTATAAAGTTTATTATTTAGGTATTGGGAATATCATGTAAGAGTGCTACATACGATCTTAAATTAGGATGCCTATATGAGGACATAAATTTGAGGTCACTGGTTATATGTAATCCCCAGAATAATGGTAAGCGTAAAAGCAAATGACGGCTAGTCAAGTCATCTTCAGATTGAGAAAATAGTAGGTAAGAAACAGCCTGCTAAGAGTTCATTGGAGGTATTAAGAGCTTTATGAAGGTCTTAGAATCTCCAATAGTGTTCATAGCAGTAGGCAAAGAGGTGCAAGATGACTGTAAGCCTTACCGAGCTGAAGAGAAACGCCAAGCTACAAAGCTGGTATGAGGATATAGAGGAGAGAAAATCTCGCAATATGAGCGTTGAGGACTGGTGCCAATACCGTTTTTACTCAAAGTCCACCTACTATTATCGTCAGCACAAAGTCCACCAGGCATTAAATGAGCAGCTGAACAAGCAGGAAAGTCAGCTAGAGTTCGCCGCCCTGCCGGCTCCCCTGAAAGCTGCACCTGCAAATTTCTCAGAAGAAAAGATTGTGCTACGTCAGGGCGATCTAGTTCTTGAGATACCCGACGGCACAAGCCATGAGACTATTCTGGCACTTTTAGCGGGCATGAAATGCTGAACGACTATATTTCTACCGGTCAGATCTACCTGGCTATGGGTCATACCGACCTGAGGAGAGGTATCGATGGCCTTGCTGTTATTGTCCAGGAGCATTATGGCAAAGAAATTAAGGAGAACGATATCTTCATTTTCTGTGGTCGCAGGAATGACCGCATAAAGGCCTTGCTCTGGGAAGGCGATGGCTTTTTGCTCCTTTACAAGCGCCTGGAGAAAGGCAGCTTCAGATGGCCCCGGAGAAGATCCGATCTGGCAGAGATAAGCTCTGAGCAATACAAAAATCTTATGCGTGGACTGGAGATAGAATTGAATAAAATCCCCCGTCAGAAACTAGCTCCCAGGATCATTTAAAAAGTAGCGAAAAGCCCTATATTTGAGGCACTAGCGCTTGCCTCATACAATTGTAAATGCTACAATTTACTCATGGATAAAGTGACGATCAGCCGTGAAGAATACACACAACTCTTAGAGCTTTCAGCTACGGTAAAGTCACTTCAGAATTATGTTTCCGAACTGGAAAATACAGTAAATTTTCTTAAAGAAGGTCTTAATCTTAGTCGTGAACGTGCCTTCGGCAGATCGAGCGAAAAACTATCTTATATGGAGCAGCTGACTATCCCCAATCTCTTTGATGAAATGGAAGCTCTGTCAGATCTAAAACTTGCTGAGCCGAAGCTCGAAGAGGTCTTCAGCCAAGTAAAATCTCACCAGCGCAAGAAGAGAGTATCCCTGCAAGATAGCCTGCCTGACGATCTGCCTGTAATTGAGCGTTATCATACGGAGCTTGCCGGCGGACCTGATTGTCCTCAGTGCGGTCATGAGCTGGTGAAGTTTGGCAGCAGAGAGTATCAACATCTCATGCTTGTGCCATCCAAGGCAGTAGTCATTAAGGATATTACAGATGTCTGTAAATGTGCACACTGCGAAGGTGCCGGTGAGAAAGCAGTCATTAAAGAAGCTATTTATCCTTCCTCTGTCATCCCCGGCAGTATAGCTACAGCAGAGGCTATAGCTCAGATAGCAACAGAGAAGTTCGTTCAGGCAACCCCTCTCTACAGGCAGGAAAAATACTGGGAACGCTTCGGAGTGAAGCTTTCTCGCCAGACCATGTCTAACTGGCTCTTGCGTGCTGCTGAAGATTATCTGCAGCCTGTTTACGATAGGATGTGCGAGCAACTAGTAGAAAGAGACGTTCTTCATGCAGACGAAACTTCTCTGCAGGTTTTGCGTGAAGAAGGCAAAACCTCTCAGAGTAAAAGCTACATGTGGCTCTACCGTACAAGCGGAGACAGTGAAGATGCTAGTCAAGTCCTAAATGTTGGTGTAAATTCCTTTACCACAATGTGTACTGTTATGCTGCTTGTTTTTCTAAAACCTCTGCAGAGGTATTAGAAAAATTCTCGCGGGCCCCGTAGTAAGTTTCCGTATCTATATACCTTCTTCCGCTGATCCAGTTCTCATGCATCTCTATCAAGAGACTTCCGAGGAGGCGCTCAATACTTGCCTCGTTTGGAAATATGCGGATCACGCGTTCTCTGCGCCTTAACTCCTGATTCACTCTCTCAAGGCTGTTGGAGGTCCTCAGGCGTCTCCTGCAGACCTCTGGAAGCTGGAATACTGCTGTTATATCGTCAAAACCGTTATCGAGGGTTTCAACGGCCCTGGGAGCATGTTCTTCCAGATAGTCCAGAAGTGCTTCTTTTCTTTCCCTTGCTTCTTCCAGTTCAGGACTGTTGTAAATGTCCTTCAGACGTAGCTTGACCTCTCTTTGTGCCTTCTTTGGCACCTTGTCCAGAACATTCCTGGAAAAGTGAGTTTGACAGCGTTGCCAGGATGCCCCCTCAAACTGCTTCCGGATGGCCTTAACCAGCCCTTTATGTTGGTCGGAAGTGACTAAGTCAACTCCCTGAAGGCCCTGCTCTTTCAGCTCAGAAAAGAAACTGAACCAGATCTCGTAACTCTCGCCGTCGCCGGCTTTAAAACCCAATACTTCGCGATGACCGTCCTCGTTTACTCCTATTGCTACAAGCAGACCTTTAGACTTAACACTGCCGCTATCTCTTGCCTTTACGTAGATGGCGTCAACAATGAGAAAAGGGTAAGCCCTAGTTAATGGACGTTTGAGGAATTGTTCCACTTCCTTGTCAAGTTCCTCACAAAGCTTCGAGACTGTGCTCTTACTAAAACTGCTGCCGCAGAGGGTTTCAGTTATACGGGACACCTTTCTGGTGGAGACCCCTTGCAGCACCATCTCCATCAGAGAGAGAACCAGAGCCTTCTCACTTCGCTCGTAATTGGCAAAGAGAGTGGTCGAAAAAGTGCCATTACGAAGCTTGGGTATGAGCAGATCCAATGTGCCTACTCTGGTCTTGTATTGCCGTTCACGGTAGCCGTTGCGATAGGTCACGCGTTCGTCTGTACGTTCGTAAAGATCCGCTCCCACCTGTTCGCTTGCCTCTGCATTCAATACTGCATTAAAGACTGATTCCAGCAATTTTCGTACTGCCTCGTCACGGTCGCCAAGCATCAGTTCTTTAAGAGTTTCTTCACTTAGTGTAATATTGAGTTGAGTCATGTTTCTGCTCCTCGCTTATGATTTTCTTCAAAAACCATTGTAGCAAAGAGTGGGCATGACTCACTTTTTCAATTTACACCAACTATATGGGCTCTATCTTAGGTGCCTGGCACTTAAGTTGTTTATCATTCTATCCTTTCACCAGCTCCCCACCGCCGAGGCCATGCCAATTGAGAGTCGCCATAGCCAGTCTTACCCAAACTTGAATTATCTATCTTAATTCGGTAATTTCATTCTGCAGATTTGCAAGGAATCTACCCGCGTGGGCGCCATCCATCTGCGTATGATGAAACTGAAAAGAAATCGGCAAATAATACTTGAAAAACTGCTTTTTATATCTTCCCCAGATCATAAACGGATTATTAAAAATGCCGCTGTTCATACCGACAGCGCCGTCTATTTCCGTATCAACGATTGCCGATGTACCGATAACCATACTGTCGGGAGATAAATCTCTGTCCTCGCAGCTTTCTGCAACTTGAACGGTGTATTTTATATATTCCGTATTGAATTTATCCAGATTATCAGATTGACTGATATCGCAGGAATTGACTTCACCGGTTTTATTCTTTACTATCGTATTTACTGCAAGATTATCATATTGGATCAGTTTGTCTCCGACGGGAAGGATATAGAACTCTTTGATTGGCGCTGCCGCCTTGCCGATGCAGAAGTCAAGAAGCATATTGAACTTCATCTGTTTCTTCTTACTGACTCGAACCAGATTTGTCACATCGAGAGTCTTGAAAAATGTCACCATTGGGTTAGGTGCTTTCATCCATAATTCATATGCCGCCGCCCTTGTTGTATCCTGCGGATCGATTTCTTTTGTCATATCCATTGCTCCTTAAAATTTTGATTTATCGCTCTGACATCTAATCCGCTCACTCAGCGGCAAAAAACATCTAATCCACTAACTCAAAACCTGACATCTAATCCGCAGCCTAAACTATATGAAAATCATCAAAATCGGCTCCGAACCGGTGCGGTTGATAAGTTCCCATAGCGCGGTTGTTACCGGTCGCTGATGAAAGACTCAAACTCCAAGAATAGCTTAAAATCAAGGGCTTTCGAGCCTATTTCCCTTCCACCCTTGACATCAATACGACCGTCTCAACATGGCTCGAGAGGACAGAATGAATGTCATTTGAGCGTATCCGTTCTCGGAAACATATCCACTACGTTTTTGGCACTATCGGTAGGCGGGAACATATCGACCTTCAACTATCACTGTAGGCGTCAAGTAATATCTTACATAAATTGCTAACTATACTTTTACACTTTCGTTAACAAAAATATTCATTTGATGCTTCATCCTGAAGCTGTCGCCGTCCATTTTCACAACCTCCGACCGGTGTAAGAGCCGGTCCAAAATAGCCGTCGTAGTTGCCGGATCATCCGTTAGTGTGCTCCACAGTTCCGGAGATCTGTTTGAAGTAAGAATAATGGCAGTCTGCTCGTAGAGGTCATGTATTAAATGAAAGAACATCGCCTGCTCTCTGGCATTGCTCCCGAAATACATCAAATCGTCGATGATCACCAGATCAGCTTTCCTGATTCTATTCACCTTGATCTGAGACTTACGCATGAATTCTTCTGTCTTCAGAGCATCCAAAAGGCTGTTCATCGTACTGTAGTAGACCTTAAATCCTTGCTTTATTCCTTCCAGTCCCAAACCCAGAGCCAGATGGGTTTTGCCCACTCCGGGCGGTCCTAGAAGTATTAGATTGTAGGCATCCTTAGCCCAATGAAATTCGGTCAATTCTTTTATTTGCCTCTCTGACATGGCACTTAGTTCATCCACTTTAAAGTCGTCTAGTGTCTTCATGTAAGGAAATTGAGCCCAGCTTAATCTTCGTTTCAGACTTCTTTCTTCCAGATCGTCTACTTCTGCTGTTAAGATATATTCCAGCAGTTCCGTATGCGTCCAGGAAAGCTTCTGTGCCTGTCTCAGGACGTCGTTCAGCTGATCTTTTGTTGTCATGAGTTTAAGTTTGCTGCACTGTTGCTGCATTTTACTGATAGTATCCATCATTCAACTCCCAACTTTATGTAGTAAGAGTCTACTGGACGCTGTGGCGCACTCTCGAGTGCAAAGTTAAGATTTTCCTCATTTTCGAGCAGCTTTAGCTGATGACCTTTCTTCTTCCAGGCGTCTTCGTAGAGCAGGAAGTTCTTAAAAGAGTTTGCAGAATAGGCCTCTTCAGCTATACAGCGCCCCAGAGCACTTGCCGCACTCTCCGGATAATCTTTAATGCAGCTGACAAGTAGTCTATATTGCTCCTGCCTGTGCCTCGGATATTTGTCCCAGATTTTTTCAACAAAAATCTCGGCTTCTTTAGTGAAGCCCAGGAGTTGAAATACTTTCTCTTTCAGTTCCATCTGTAATTGTGAAGGCTTTCGCTCATGGAGATGGGTGCCGATTAGTTTGCCCTGATCCTGACAAATTGTATGCCTCGCCAGAAGCTCTTCCTGCGCCGGGTCCATAATTAGCAGATGCTCACCTTCAAGTTTCAGCGATAGCTTCTGATCTTTGAATCGATTGTACGTGCCAAGAGGGACAGTGTAGCGATTTGATTTGAACAGTATGCTATTGTCCTTCCTCGTTGCCCTTGTTATACTCAACTTGTAATTCTGGTCAAGGATTACAGGGTGGGCCGGAAGAAGATGTTTTTTCTCGACGATGAACATTTTCTCCGGCCTTTGTTTTGTGATTTTATGGACTTTATGATTGCCTGTTCGCTTTAACCAATTTAAAGTACGCTGATTCCAATCTTCTAAACCAACGTATATTCTGTTCTCTGCGAAGTTTCTCTTCACAAACTTCACCACACTTTCAACCATCCCTTTAGATTCCGGGTCTGACTTCTTGCATAGCCGTACCTTGAATCCTCGTGTCTCAACATAAGCCTGGAAGGAGGCTGTCAGAATGAAGTCTCCGGCATTTTCGTTTACGGAAATGGTGCTGTCCTGATCGTAAACAAACTCTTCGGTCATGCCGCCATAATATGCCAGGGCAAGTTCATGAGCATAGATGCCATCGTCTGTGGAAAATGGCCTGTCTAGCCAGTAAACATACTTGTAGCGTGAACAGCTCAGGACAAAAGATATGAAGTAAAGCTTTGTCTTACCACCGCTTTTGTTTTTCTGCCAAGTTTCACCCCAGTCAACCTGGGTCTGTTTTCCCGGTTCAAAGTCTGGAACTGCCATGTAAGATCTTACTTGGAGATTCTTGATGATCCCCTCCGTTTCTCTTAAGTTTTTGACATAAAGCCTGACAGTGCTCTCAGCACAATCCAAATCTTCATCTACTTCCAGCAGCCAGTCGTATATTTGGGCGCAGCTCATATGTGGATATTGCTGCAACCATTGCAAAATCCGGGTTCGATGTGGATCGAGCTTCTTACTCCTGACTGTTAAATCGTTACACCAGGATTCGATTTCCTCAAGATCCATATCCAGATACTTGTAAATGGTGGGTCTGCTTAGCCCCGTCTCATAGGCTATCTGACTGATGTTAAATCCCTTGTTCTTGAATGCATATATCTGACCATACATAAAGATGCGTTCTCCCTTTCTCATTTAAACCTCCCAAACCTCAGTACTGTTTACATGAGATTCAGGATAGCCTTATTTTAGGAAGTGTAAAATCTTATTTAGCAAAATTTGTAAAATTCAGTTTAGCACCCACATTCGAGATACACCGTGCAGTTTTGCGGTCTGCCTTTGACTGATGCCATTGTAAACAGAACGCACAATCTGTAAATAGTTTGATTCCATCTCAAACCTCCTAAAATTAAATTTGCCGCTTCATGGCGGCAATTTAATTCTATCGAAGTGGGTTCAATTTTGAATGAATTTATTGTTGGAGCGCGGCAGTGGCTCTATTCGTGCGCGGGGGTGGCTCCGAACCCGGCGCGCGGGTGGCCTTATTCGTGCGCGCTACTGGCCTTCTGAGAGCGTGGTTTCCAATAAGGATATTTTTCAAAGGGATATAGAGGAATTGCTTCAAATCAGACGTTCTACTGCTTCCACCTTATTGCAAGGTATGGAAGCAAAGGGCTTGATTCGCCGTGAGCCTGTAGCTTTTGATGCAAGACTAAAAAAGCTGGTTCTTACTGAAAAATCTATTGCAGCACATAAGCAAATAGCAACAAATATCAGTAGTTTTGAAAACAAGCTGACGAAAGACATTTTAGAAGAAGAGTTAAAAACCTTTTTTCAAGTAATTAACAAAATAAAAAATAATCTTACCAAATAGCCCTATGTGTTAGGATAGTTCCCAGCCCACAAGGTAGCGGCTGTGCCAATCTATTATGGCGCTCAAATACATATGAGAAGATCCCATCCTAATGTAGGTTATATCTATAGCCCAAACTTGATTTACCTGATTTATATCAAGGCCTCTGAGTAAATAGGGATGAACTTTGTGCTTTTTATTTCCTTGTGATAGTTTGGGCTTTGGATACATGGCATATATGCCCATTTCACTCATATAACGCTTTATTAACCTACGCCCTACTGGAATCTTGTCTATCTCCTGTAGCCTATCTCTAAGCTTTCTTACTCCCATATAGGGCATTTTGGTATTCCAATAATCAAGTCTGTTTTTTACAAGATTCTCAAAAATACTATCTTCTTTTTTAGGGGTGTAGTAAAAGCTAGTTCTATTAATTTCTAGCAATTCACACTGTCTAGATACTGATAACTCATGGTCTTTTGACACCAGGCTTAGTCTGCCACTCTTCTCCAAAGACTTGTTCAGATTTTTTTTTGAGCCAGTCATTCTCCATAGTGAGTTGACCGACTTTCGCCATTAGAGCATGGTTCTCATCCTCTTTTTCCTTATACTTTGCCCTGAGTTCTTTTTCATCTTTACTCTAAGAAAGTATAAGGATTATCTAGAAAACAGCATGAGCTATGACTATAACAACGGACCACTTGAAGGGCTAATACGAAAAGCAAAAGCTCTCACCACAGTAAGCTATGGCTATCGAAACTTCGAGAGATTTAAAAACAGATATCTAATCCTTTGCAGACAAGTAATACCGATTAGTGACGACACCTTTAAATATAAAAAGGCGAGCTAATTCACGCTGGATTAGCCCACCCTTACACATAATTCTCGTACTTGTCTATAGAGTCGATTTCTCTAAACCAACATCATTTGACGAAGACCCTAGAAATGATGTGCTTTTACTTTATACTTAAAAAATTATTTAATATCTATTTTTTCGCTAATAATTATCTCTGATTGTTAGTCACTAATCTTAATACTTGATAAAATTGCCAGGAAATCTGCATCATCAAGATTTATTGTTCCTTTTTCCTGATCAATCCAAGATAGAATTTCTATCTGATCAGTATCATTTGTCCAAAGAGCTGCTATCTTGTATTCATCACTGTATCCAGTAAAGCCGTGCCAAGTATAATTATCTAGTTTAAAAGACTCAATTTCTTCTGTATCTGTATACCACTCCTGGGCTGGCTCCATCATAATGGTGTCGGAATCATAATAATTAATCTGCATATAAGGGTGTGTGAAGATATCCATCTCGTCTTTCCCACCTTTGATAATTCGAATGGAATTTGGATCATAGCCCAAATCTACATAGTCATCGAAAATATCTATACCATGGAAAGCAGTCCAATTGTCTGGAACAAATGCGCTAATGTTGCCTCCATCAAAAGTTTCTCCTTTGATGTCTGCAGGATCCTTTGTCTCACTGTTGGTTTTGTCGCCACCACAACCAACTAGCAATGTAGCCATTAAAACAAATGTCAGAATAAGTATCAATGTTTTTTTCATAAATCTCCCTCCGATTCTATAGCTCCAATAAGCTATCTGATGAGAGTTGCTAGGTTTTAATTATTAGCCATCTTTTCTATAATATATGATATAAGTGTTTTGGTCAATCTTTTTTATTGGTTTTTGAAAACTCCGGCTCTTGAATGTCAATACATATGTTACTGACAAAAAGTTCCCTGGTAACTTAACGCGTTCTTATCGCTCACAAGAACCTTTGAAAATTATTGGTGAAGAAACAGAGTGGACGAAACCGACAGCTACTAAGCGACGAGAATGGCATGAAAATTTAGCTAAAAACAAAGGCGAAATTATTAACTAACATATTTAATGGTGTAATAGTTGAAGTTCGATATGTTCCAGCCTACCAATAGAGCTAAAAACGCAGTGAACATTGGGAAGAAGAATTTGTAAGAAATTAAGTAAACAAGGGTTTCATATTATATGCTATGACAATAGAGATGTTGGCAAGTCAATTACTTACGAATATGGATATCCAAAGTATATTTTTGAGGATTTGACCGATAATTATTATATTAGAGGAGAAAAATATAATGAACTATAATGAGTTTATGAAAGTAGTTGAAGAAAAACTATTTATTATGTCTGAAGAAGAGAAAACAAAATGGATATACAATAAAGCACGAATAGCAAAAGAACATGAAAGAAGCGGACTCCTTAATTCTTTAGGCGAGGAACCAGATTATGATCCAATTATTTATGAAAAAAACAAGATAGAAAATTGGTGTGAAAAGATAGAAGAAGGAGACATCTATTTTGAATGTAGTGGTTATGAAGAGTATGGTGAAAATTATTGGGATGGTGACTATGCATATGATTATTATGACCCTTTTGATATAGTAGAAGACCTCTACGATGCATTCCAAATGGCAGAAGATTTATTATATCAAAAGCGATATCAAGAATCTCAAAACCTAAATAACCTCCTTCTTAATTTGACATTTATTGTATCAGATAGAGATACTGTTGATTGGAATGAATTAGATTTTGAAGAAGTTGTAGATGAAATATGGACAAACTTTAACTACGAGAGAGTTGTCCTGAATCTTATGTATGCAACCTATCAAATCACAAAAGGGAAAGATAGGTTCCAGTCCTTGTATAGTTATCTTATATGGAATAAAAGTAAGAATATAAAAATTGAGGATATATTTCGTATAGGACCAGAAGAACTAAAAGATATAGACTCTTTCATGGAGGAATGGATATCATTCCTTATAGATACAGATGGGGATAGGGCAGCAGAATTATTATTAGAAGCATGCTTATATAAGGGCATAGATTACTTATGTGAAATTGCTAGAACAAAGTATTTGAGACACCCCATTTTATTTAAATATGCATGTGAAGATTTGTTAAGTCAAAATAAGGATGTTGAGTGTGAGAAATTAGGATTAGAAGCTGTTGATTTATTGTCTGAGAATTTAATCATCCGAGGAGAGATAGCAGATTTAACTGCTATAGCTGCAATAAATCTTAAACACTATGATATAGCCGAAAAATGTTATGAAGCATCATTTTATTCTAAGTCCTCATTAAATAACTATCTAAGATTATTCCAAATATCTAACTATGAAAATATAACAAAGAAGGCAGCAAAACATGTGGAAAAGCTATCAGAAGATGATACAGGTGGATTTAATAATATAAATAAACAAATAAATATAAATACACTTTCTAGGAATCATAAAGACATTATAAGATTTTTTAACGGGGAATTTGACTATATATATGATATATACATAAAAGAAAAATATTCACTGGGTTGGACTACAAGATTTAAAGGTATAGTAATACCACTTTTCATTTTATTATTAAATAAAGATAAAAAATCTACAAAAGCTATAGAGAAACTTGTAGAAGGAATTATTTATAGATTAGAATTTGTAGGAGAAGATGTAGATTTCCTTGATTTATTTTTAAACTGGAGGGAAAAACAAGTTTTAACCGAAGAACAATATGAAAAATATATATCATGGTTAAAAGATGAGACGGATAAAAGAACAGAAGGAGTTGTAGGAGGATGTTATAGAAATAGCTACTATAAAGCAGCAGTACTTATAGCATCTTTGGGGGAAACATTAGAGTCTAATGGAATGACAAATGGCAGAGCAATTATAATCGAGCATTACAGAAAGGCACATTCTAGAAAGAGGGCTTTTAAAGCAGAATTTGAATTATTAAATAAGTAATATAAAATATAATAGTCAAACGAAATATAGACTTATACCACAAGTTTACTAAATAGAAATTTAGAGGGAGGTTTGAGGCATTGCAAGAGCAGGGATTTACAAAAAGAGACTGGACGCTTTTCAGGAATAAAATTGCTGATTGGCAGGAATCATATATGGATAGGCTCAATAAGGAATATATAGAACTATTAAGTGAAGACTCTAATCCATCAGAAAAGTTTTGGGGTCTGGACAAGAGAATAAAGAAAGATAAGAATAAGGCTGGCGTTCAATTAGAAATGAGTCGATCAAAATTTATTTATAACATTATTTCTCTTATAAGTGAAGGTGCGATTAGCTTTGAAGATCTCGAAGAGTTCAGTGATGAGCTGAAGGAAACTGTAAGTGTCTTTATTGAGAGATAGTTTAGATACAAATTCTAATTTATAAAGATAACCATGATATTATAAGGAGCAAAAATGTAATACATAATTGGTGATTTAAATTTTTTTCAATGTCAAAACGAAGTGAATATACTAAATAATGCTGTAAGGTTGGATTCAATGATAAATGAGTCAATTGAAGAATACTTATAATAAGAGAAGGTATATGTGTTTTAGTCAATCTAAAAAATAATTATATAGAGGTGATGTTATGAAAAGATTTATATTGGCTGTTATCTTTGTTGCTTTAATGAGCTTCATGATTGTGGGCTGTACAAAGCAAAATTCTTCTGATAAAGATTCCGGGCTACCGAAAGTAACAAATCCGCAGGAAGTTCTCGATGAAGAATTTATAGAATATCAAGGAAAGGTGGCTACAATTACAGAAGAAACAGTTTTAAAAAGACCATATGTGATTACAACAGATGAAAATAACAATCAAATATATCAGGAGTTAGAAAATGAAGATTTTTCTCTATATAAAAATGATATGGTAATTGTGATTGAAGAAAATGATATGGAATGTAGAATTGTGCAGGCATTTGGGGATATTCCACGTATTCGTGGAACAGTTGAAAAAGATAAACTGAGCTATGACAAATCAATTTTTATCGATAATGCAAATCAAGCTATTGTTAACGATGCAATGAGTTATGATGCCGTTGATGGTAACGAAAAAGGAGTGCAGTATGGAGTGGGCATAATATTAGAGCGAAGGGGAGAATGGGTAAGAATGTCTATACCTATGCAAGAGTCGGATCTTTGGTTTAAAATGGAGAATTTATCTTATGACTTTGATACATCAGTAATCGACATAAAATACTAATTATAAGGCAGCAGGAACGAAAATATGGAGGTACTTCCATGATAGAAAAGCCATGAGTTTAAAGGCAAAGATTAGAAATTTAGCAAAAGAAAAAGATATGTCGGCCCAAGTTATATTGCAGAATTATATGTTTGAAAGATTTAATATTACAGACTCTCTCTACGAAAGGTAGTTGATAACTCAGCTACCTTTTTTCTAAGTAGAAATAAACCATTATATGAGAGGAGCGAAAAAAATATGATGATAGCTATAGCTCTGGGAATTAAATAGTAGGGAGTATTATAGAGGAGATATTAATTAGAAAGTAAATACCAGAAGTTTTTTACTTTTGATAATATGATATCTGATGTTAGTATATAGGTATGGACACTAAATAAAATTTTTAATAAACTAAACCTAAGGAAGTGATATAGGTATGAAATTTAAAGGAACATATATTAAAACAAAGTCAAAGAATATATTTTCACTAATTTTTTTGATGTTCATTGCCTATGTTTTTATCATTAATGTATTTATACCAATATATAAGTATTTTAATCCACCACTGACAGTGAGAGAATTTACAAAAGAAAAAGCGCTTGAAGATTATGATTTTCTATGGGAGAAATTAGAGACCAGGTATCCATATTTTGGTGTAGCAGAAAGGAAATTAGGGATTGATGTTGAAGACATCAAAAAAATATATCGAAAGAAGATTGAAGAAAGAAATCAGATTGACATTAAAGTATTCTATCAAATAATTAACGAGGCATTAAATGAAATGAATTATATTGGACATCTAATGGTTTTTGATGCAAATGCATTTTTCAGGCTTAAATATGTTTTAGACTTAGAGGATGAAGTTGTGGAGGATTTTAATCTAACAAACCAGCTTCAGGCTCTTGAAGATGAGAGGGCATTAGAAAGTTATGGATATATGAAGAATGGGTTTCCGTTACATATTCTTCAAAAAATTCTCTTTTGGAACATTGGTTCAAATATTAGAACATCTAATGTGGGTGAAAAAACAGCTTTTCTCGAGGTGTTTTATCCTTCTGTAAAAAATGAAAAAAGAGAATCACAATATTTATTGGATTACTTTAACAAACTTGAAAAGCAAGGATATAGACATTTGATTATTAGATGTCATGCAAATGATAGTGGAGATTCTTATTGGATGAACAATATTGTAGCTCCGAATATAGATGAAGTTAAGACATTGCATACTAAATTCTTTATAAAAAATGATGGCTGGGTAAAAAACTATTACCAAGACTTGGGTGTTGAGGTTATTGAACAAATAGATTTTGAAAGATATCCTAATCTAAATCTTGAGGATGCACAGCAATTTGGTGGTTATATTGAAAGTGAAATAAGTATTCAACCTCTCTTTAAAAAAAAGGTGTTTTCAGGGAAAATTTACCTTTTAATAGATTCGGAAACTTTTTCTTCAATAGAAGCATTCGCACAGTTTGCAAAAGGTACCGGGTTTGCAACTTTAGTGGGACATCAAACAGGTGGAGATGGATATAATGGTGGAACACCAATGATGACGGCGTTATCTCATTCGGGATTGGTTTTTTTTTATAGGATGGGATACGGAATAAATGAAGATGGATCAAGTAATGTTGAGTTTGGAACTTCGCCTGATGTTGTCGCAGGGGTTTCTGAGACTCCGTTACAGGCTTGTTTACGCTGGATAAATGAAGAAAATTAATAGAAACAATAACAAGAGACAAGTCAATATGATGGCAAATAAGATTATAAGAAAGAAGACCTTATCAAAGAAACTTAATAAAAGAAGTTAAAAAATGAAAAAATTTAGGAATTCGATTTAATTTAGAAAACATTTGATATAAGGAGGATATAAAGGTACTATGAAACCAGTTTTAGGAGAAGATTTGATTTATGAAATTCTTTCTGTTGTAGAGGAGATTCCGAGGGGTAATGTTGCTACATACGGACAAATTGCAAGGCTAATCGGTAGAGATAAAAACGCAAGACTTGTTGGAAAGGTTCTCAGCAGGGCAGAATATTATGGGGATTATCCTTGTCATAGAGTAGTTAACCACGCCGGTAGACTGGTACCAGGATGGATTGAACAAGCCGACTTGCTTCTAAATGAGGGTATTCCTCTGAAAGATAAAACCCATGTTGATTTAAAGAAATGTCAATGGGACTGCTGAATTCCATAGATATAAAGCTTTGGGAAAGCCACCTCAAGAATATCGTAATGCTGCTACGATATGTAACAGATTAATTCTATTTATGTGTACTTCAAGTAAATTAGAAGGAGTGAATATTTTGATTGGATCTAATAAAAACAAACTTTATCCAAATGAAAATATAAAGACAGTTTGCTATATAAGCAATTTTCCCAAAGCTAACTTCAGAAGTCGACTTAGAGCAGTTAATGAAATAATTTAAACATCTCCTTGACTTCACATTCTACAAGGTGTAAAATAAAATCAATACTACACGATGTAGAATTGAAGGAGTGAGTTAATTGAAAGTAATAAAGATTTCAGACGCAGAATATGAAATAATGAAGATTATTTGGAATGAAGATGAAGAAGTTACTACAGCAGATATAATTGAAAAGCTTGGAGAAGATAACTTTTGGAAACATACCACTATACTTACCTTAGCAAAACGTTTAGTAGATAAAAATGTACTAAAGGTAAGAAAAGAGGGTAGGGTTAATTATTATTCCCCTAAAATTAGTAGAGATGAATATAAATCTTATCAAGCTAATGGATTTATTGATGATATGTATGGTGGTAGTATAAAATCTCTGGTAGCATCACTATATGATAATAAAAAAATCGATGAGGATGATTTAAAAGAGTTAAAAGACTGGATTAGGGGGTTATAGTATGAAAGTTCTAAATATGGTATTTAACATATCTATTGTGGGAAGTATTATGTTTTTCATGTTTACACTTTTAAAACCTATAACTAAGAAACACTTTAATTCATCATGGCATTATAAAATGCTTATTTTAGTCTTAACTTTTTTTATTATACCAGTAGATAATTTTATAAAATTACCTATAAACCCAATATCTAATGTTTCTGACTTAGAAATTAGGGAATCAACAGTTCCAGGAAACATAAATAAGAAAGAAGAGATAAAAGGAATAGAAAATAATACAAAGGTAGAAAAAGAGGCACCAGAGTATAAAATAGAGGATAATCTAACAAGCAAAGACGTTAATCAGATTCAAACAGAAAATCAAGATTTTCAAAATATAGAACTAAATATAAATCAATATAAAGATATAATCAAATACATTTGGATTATCGGTGCAATTGCTTTACTCCTATTAAAAGTTATACCCTATATAAGGTTTAAATCATCCATTTTAAGAGATAGTAGGGTGGTGAAAGAAGAGGACATTGTAAGACTATTTAATATATGTAAAGATGAATTGAATTTGAATGCAAAGGTAGAACTAAGAACTTGTAATACTGTCGGTTCTCCGATGTTAATAGGCATATTTCATCCTATAGTACTTATCCCAGGAATTGACGAAGATTATAAAAGACTGAAGATGATATTCCTACATGAACTCAATCATTATAAAAGAAAAGATATTATAATAAAGGTCTTTGCCATTTTTATAAATGCAATCCATTGGTTCAATCCATTTGTTTATATATTGCTAAAAGAAGTAGATAAATACTGTGAATATTCCATAGATGAAAAAGTAGTAGAAGAAATGGATCTTGATGATAGAAAATATTATGGAGGAACCATTTTAAGTTTGATAAATAGCTCCATGTTAAAGAAGTCTTCCCTTACAACAGCTATGGGAAGTAATGGCAAACAATTAAAAACTAGATTAGAAAATA
>ENA-UOOK01000328-UOOK01000328.1-fermentation-metagenome-genome-assembly--contig:-NODE-328-length-61594-cov-14.368823_pt1 | contig 61594 bp, 42 predicted proteins | sample MGYA00245777_ERZ724023 | MGnify/ENA primary metagenome ERZ724023 (study PRJEB28704, sample SAMN03018312) | fermentation metagenome | biome: anthropogenic terrestrial biome; feature: soil; material... | reverse complement strand
CGAAGCTCCTGTCCGATGATCTGGCCAATGCATACGGCGACTATGTCAATCAAATGGACTTGCGCGATGACAGCGGAAACCAGCTCACTCTTGACATGGCAGAAGATGGGTCCTACGTCTCCGGTAGCTACTATGACCATATCGTCGGCATCATTGAAGACGCGGCTAGTAGCTTCTTGTCCCAAACGACATTTCCCTATACATACACGCCTGAGTCCGCAGAGATATCGGTGTTTCCCGGCGACCCCAATTTGACGAGCACAGAAGATGTGAATGCGACAGTAGATGCGAAAGAGTCCGGCACGTCTGTCCCCACGACCAACAACAAGGCGGTAAGCGGCGTTACCACGGTGCAGTCGACTGTGTATGACTCGGTGGAAAGCTATGTCTCCACACTTAACGGCGAGAGTCGCTGGCTGGTCTATAACTCTCACAAGCAAAGCGCACTACTCACGGACCTGTGGGACTACGTCAACACCTGTTCCCCTGCAACGAGAGGGGTGGGTGCGTATGACGCGACAGATCGCTCCACAACGCTCAACCAACTCTTTGGCATAGACAATGAGACAACGCTGCATTTCGATGAGACAATGGCAAACCTTGTGGCTGCCAAACAGGAAAGCTATGCTACGTGCTCTGACTGGGACGCCCAGGTGGTGAATGACTGGGCAGAGGACATCGCAAAGACAGACTCGATGAACTCTGATATGGGACAGCGTGTAGCGATGCTCAACCCGCTGTATTACCTCTCTGCTCACTATGAGGGGAACGGGTCGAGCAGTGTCGCGCCCTATTGGCGGATTAACGCGGCCCTTTTTCAATCCGATGTGCCGCTTACTTGTGAGGCGAATCTAGTTCGTGCGCTTAAGCACAGCGAAGCTGTGAAAGATGTTTCCTTTACGCCCGTCTGGGGCGCCTCGACGTTTATGGCTGAAAGGTCTGGCAACGCAGAGGACAATTTGCTTGCCTGGGTCGCGCAATGTTGTGCAAAGGGTTAAACATATAAAATAAATCTCATAAAATACGATAAATGGTATGTAGAAGCAAGGGTAAATTAAGAAAAAAATCTTCCTTTAACAAAATCCATGCTATCATTATAAAAAAAGATGATATGAAGGGAGATTAGCATACATGTATGAAGTGGGGGAATACATCGTACATCCTGGCCAAGGTGTTTGTAAGGTTGATGAGGTTGTAGATAAGCCCCAGGAATCATACATGCTTCTCCCCGTTGGTCGACGCAACCCTATGCGTATCAGCTTTCCCGTTTCTGGGGAGAATCGGCTTCGCCCCGTCCTGTCGCATGACGAGGCTGTTCGCATCATCAATGAGTATCCCACTATGGAAGTTGAAAATCACCGGGAGCGCAGCAATGCTCTTGAGGAGCAGTACTACAAAGACGAGATGCGTAATGGGGACTGTCGAGACTCCGTGCGTATTGTCAAGACGCTCCGAACGCGCATTAGAGACCTGAGGGCCCACAACAAAAAGCCGCCCGTTGCTTATGAGCGTGTGCTTAAGACTGCGAGTGAGCGCTCATTCCTCGAACTGTCTGTGGCGCTTGGCAAGACGCCTGAGGATGTTGCAAAGCTCCTTCAACAAACAACAAGCAAGGAGTAGCCATCAGATAAATAGCGTAACCCTGGGGCGAACAGCCCAGCTCATATGCCCTCCGGGAGGCGGCAGAGATGCCGCCTCTTCTGTTAGGTGCTACTAGGGAAGGGAGGCGCGTTGGCGCTGCAATTGAGCAAGGCTAAGCTTGGCATGCCTTTGGCTTGAACGCAGAAAGATAGATAGTGCGGGCGTCTTCGATGCTGAGCCTCTTGAATGAGCCGAATGTCGCACCCTTGTTAAGTTGCAGCGATGGCAGCAGCGCGTCTACGTTATCTCGAGTGAAGCCAAATTCATCGAGATAGCGCGGCATGCCAATGGCGCAGAAGAAATGCTGGACGGCATCAATTGCTGCCTGCGCGTCTGCTTCAACTGAGCCCGTTGGCCCAAGGCCGAAGACCTCGCGCCCTAGCTGAGCGAAGCGCTGGGGATTCTCATGATAGACGAAGCGCATCCATGCAGGGACGATTACAGCAAGGCCAGCGCCATGAGTGACCTCTGGCTTTGCTGCGGACAGCTCATGCTCCATTCCGTGGGAAGCCCAATCTTCGACTCGTCCGACCCCGCAGATCCCGTTATGGGCCAACGTCGAAGCCCACATGATGGTGGCACGTGCGTCGTAGTTAGAAGGATCTCTGAGCAGCACGAGAGCTGCAGAACGAATTGAGCGCAGAAGTGACAGTGCTATCCCATCCGATACGGGCACGTCGCCGGTTTGTGAGAAAAAGCGCTCAAAGATGTGAACACACATATCCGTGATACCGGCAAACGTTTGCCATGCTGGCAGTGACAATGTCAATTCAGGATCCATAAAGGCCGCCTTGCAGCGGATGAAGTCTCCATGCAAGGCTGATTTCAAGCCGAGTGCATCATTGGAGATGACACAAGAGTCAGATGCTTCTGAACCTGCGGCAGGTATGGTCAGGACCGACACAACCGGAAGCGACCTGGAAACGGCAACAGGCTCGGGCCGCTTGAAGAGGTCCCATACGTCCCCATCATACAGAACGCCCGCAGCGACCGCCTTGCACGTGTCTATGACTGATCCACCGCCAATTGCGATAACAATGTCGATCTCTTTATCCCGAGCAGTTTGTATGGCGTTACGCACGAAGCTGACCTCAGGATTGGGGCGGACGCCGCCCATGTCAACATGCTCGACTCCCGCATTGTCAAGAGAGCCGTGTATGGTGGCAACCAAGCCGGATTTGACAGCATGCGTTTTTCCATAGATGAGTAGGGCTTTGGCAAAGTCATGATGTGCAACCCAATTGCCAATCCTCTCCTCTGCGCCGTGCCCGAAGACAAATTCCGTAGGTACCATCCATTGAAAGTCTTCCATAAGTCTCCTTTCGCCATCCGCTGCATACGTCCAGTGTATCTGTGCTTGGACTGCAATGGGACAGTCCTTTTTGAAAGCAGAAAAGAACTGGACGTATGACGTATTGGTTGCGTCTTGCATGACCGAACAAAAGCTGCTTTACAATAGTACGCATCGTCATTAAACGAGAGGTGGAGGACATGGCAGACAGCAAAAAATCCCTCGCGGGCCGCGTAGTCATCACGGTGCTTGGTAGTGACCGTTCAGGAATTGTCGCAGCTGTGACGAGCGCGATAGCCGAAAGAGACGCAAACATCCTTGACATCTCCCAGACTATTTTACAAGGGATTTTTACCATGACCATGCTTGTGGACTTAAAGGATCTGGAGACGGACTTCCCTGCGCTGCAGAAGCAGCTCTCAGGGTTAGGCACGCACTTGGGTGTCCAGATTCAGATGCAACGCGAAGAAGTTTTCAAGTATATGTATCGCCTTTGAACGATGGGATGTGCATATGTCAGACGAAGCAAAGCAGAGCAACTTAAATAAGAAGCCCCTTGAGCATAAGCATCTCTCCCCATTGGCTGAGAAGACCATGTCTGCTTTTCTGCGCGTGCCGGACTCCTACCCGATGCCATCGAAAAGCCTCGGCATTCCGCCCGTCGCAACTCGCCTCTATAATGGCAGCGCCTACGCGGACAAGGTATCCGATGAGCTTTACCGCCGCTACGACGTAAAAAGGGGACTACGTAATGCCGACGGCTCTGGCGTCCTTGTCGGGCTCACGACGATCTCTGACGTCCACGGCTACAATAAGTCAGCTGACGGTGCGGTTATCCCTGATGAAGGACGGCTGCTTATCCGTGGCTATAACATTGCGGATTTGGTGCACGGGGCTATCGATGAGGGACGCTTCGGCTATGAGGAGATCGCGTATCTGCTGATTGCGGGCTTTTTGCCAACGAGCGACGAACTGGCGGATTTCCGCGAGCGCATCGCCACGCGCCGCCAGCTTCCTGAGGGTTATCTGCGCATCTTTCCGCGAGCGACCTACAGCCAGTCGATTATAAACGTCCTGCAGCGTGCGACGCTGCTGCTCTACGCCTTCGATCCGACGCCTGATGACACCTCTCCCATACACGAGGTGGACGTTGCTCTGTCCCTGCTAGCTCGTTGGCCGCGTGTCGCAGTCGTCGCCTCCGAAGCCTATCGCGCAAAAAAGGAATATCGGTCTTTCTATGTGCCTCCCGCATGCGAGGAATACTCGATGGCCGAGACGATTCTTGATGTCTTGCGCGGAGATGATGGCTTCACCCGTGATGAGGCAAGGATGCTCGATGTCATGTTGATGCTGCATGCAGAGCATGGCGGCGGCAACAACTCGACGTTCACCTGTCGCGTGCTCTCCTCTTCCGGCACTGACGCCTATTCGACCTATGTCGCTGCGCTCGGCTCTCTCAAAGGCCCTAAGCATGGCGGGGCCAACGCGCAGGTATCTAAGATGATCGAAGACATCGCCTCCCACGTTGAGCGCTGGGATGACGATGACCAGCTTGCGGCATACCTTACCAAGATCTTGCATGGAGAGGCATTCGACAGGTCGGGCCTCATCTATGGGCTTGGTCACGCCGTCTATACCAAGAGTGACCCGCGGGCTCAGGTCGTGAAGGGCTATGCTCGCACCTTGGCGAAGAAGATGGGGCAAGAGGAGCGCTTCGACTTGATCGAGTCAATCGAGCGCCTTGGGCCAGAGCTCATGCGTGATGTTCGTGGCATCAAGAAGCCTATCTGTGCCAACATCGACCTCTATTCTGGCTTCGTCTATGCGATGCTTGGAATTCCGGAAGAGCTGTATACACCATTTTTTGCTCTGGCACGTCTCGCAGGATGGGCAGCTCACCGCATGGAGGAGCTCTACGTTGCTGGCCGTATCATCCGGCCAGCATATAACTCCTATTTGAAGAATCGCATCTATACGCCCTTGCGTGAGCGCAGCTAGGCGCGGCTTGCCGTTGTTGCTGTTCTTCTGAGACGTCTTGGATGCAAAGACAAGAAAACCAAAAGAGGTTTGCAAACAAAGAGTCGGCAGGGCATCATGAAGCGTCATCAGCGTTATCGGTGTCGTCGCTTCCTTGCTCTGAATCCTCGTCAATGACAAGCGGCTTGAAGCTTGCCGTGTCTCCTCCGATGACGGTACTTTCCACCTCGCGGCTCAGCTCCTCTCGGGCTGACTTCAGGCTGTCAGAGAAGACATCCTCTTCCTCATCAGCTCCAGCCAGCTGCGGGCTGGGCGATGGCTCCGTTGATACCTGCGTGTCATAGGGAGTTTTTGCAAGCGCAGAGGCCCTGATTGCATCTTCCAAGGAAACACGCGTCAAATGGTGCGTATGCTTGGTCTTGGTGAAAAGAGGCACGTACTCTATCAGGGTGCTCGAGTTCTCAAGGCCGTACCAATGCGCAGGCGACCCGCAAATGTGACGGATTGCATATTTTGCGCCGAGCACAGCAGCATCAGAGCCTGAAACGTCTGATTCCGGAGAGATCTCCTTTCGTATCATGCAGAAGCGAAAGTCCCCGACGTCCCCGGTGGTGCGATAGATTGAATACTTGTGGTACTGAGGCGCCAACTGACCTGACTTCACAAGGTCTGAAACGATCTGATAGAGGTACTGGTTGACTCGTTGGTTCACGCGGAAGCCGAGGCGCAGCTGTACCTTGAAGACAAAGTCAGTGCCAAAGTCATTGATCGAATATGACAGCGTATGCGGCTCATCAGACACCTGGACATTGAGGAAATAGTAGGCGTGGGCGCGCTTGGGGCGCTTGTCCAAGATGGAATAGAGAATGTCACGGTCCAGCTTGTCAGGTGACGAATCATTGGTCATGAAGACGAGGTTGTCCGCGATGAAGGGGTAGGAATTATCATGGGAGAGCTCTCGCAGCTGGTCGATGTACTTGTTCACGGGAAGATAGACGGTCTGCGTCCGCTCGATGGCAGTCCCGCGACGCCAAATATACATGACGAGGAAGATGAGTGTAGCCATCAACACAGTGAAATAGCCGCCATGGGTGAACTTCGTCAAGCTGGAGAAGAAGAACATGCCCTCGATGAGCACAAAAAACACAAGGAAGATCATAGCGCCGAGGGGCTTGTGGCGAATGTTCTTAAGATAGGTGTAGAGAAGCAGCGTTGTCATCAGCATGGTAGCAGTGATGGCCAAGCCGTAGGCTGCCTCCATATGGCTTGAGGTTTGGAACAGCAGGACCACAAAAATACAGCCAGCCCAGATGATATTGTTGACAAGAGGAATGTAGATCTGGCCCTTTGTCTCAGAGGGGTAGGTAATTTTCATATGAGGCATCAGATCGAGGTGGATTGCCTCTGAGACAATCGAGAAAGATCCTGTGATAAGCGCTTGAGAAGCGATGATTGCCGCAAAGGTAGAGAGTATGACAGCAAAGACGCGCATTTGCTCGGGCACCATCTCAAAGAATGGATTGAGGTCGGCAACGGAGAGCATGCTCAGATTCTTTGTGTTGACTAAGATGAAAGAGCCCTGTCCAAGGTAGTTGAGAATGAGGCAGATTTTCACAAAAGGCCAGCTTGCATAAATATTGTCTTTGCCAACGTGGCCCATGTCAGAGTAAAGGGCCTCCGCACCGGTCGTGCACAGGAAGACATTGCCCAAGACCATGAGACCGGCTGCGTTGATGTCGGAAAACAAAAACACAATGCCGCGCACAGGGTTCAAGGCGCGAAGGATCGACCAATCGTTTGCCTCAATGATGTTCATGAGGCCCATGGCGCCGAGGAAGCAAAACCATACGGTCATAACAGGGCCGAAGGCCTTGCCGATGCTTGAGGTGCCAGCGCGCTGGATGACGAACAGCAGGCACAGTATTGCGATGGTGATCGCAACGACGATATGCTGGTTGTCTCCGATCAACTTATAGAAGAAGTTGACGGTGCGCAATCCCTCGATAGCGGTCGTGACCGTGACAGCAGGGGTCAAAATGCCATCAGCGAGCAGCGCTGCCCCACCGATCATGGCAGGGAAGAGGAGCCACTTGCCGCAGCGGCGCACAAGGCTGTAGAGCGCGAAGATGCCCCCCTCATTATGGTTGTCGGCCTTCATGGCGATCATGACGTATTTTACGGTTGTGATGAGGGTAATCGTCCAGATGAGCAGTGAAAGCGCACCGAGGACCACGTCTTCACTCATTGTAGAAAGGCCGCCGTTGCCTGCCATAATGGCACGCATGGTGTACATGGGGGACGTCCCGATGTCTCCGTAGACGACGCCGAGTGTCACGAGCACCATGCCCATGCTGAGAGGTATGCCCCTGTTTTTAGCGTGGCAAGTGGGCCTTTTGTCAAAAGAATTATGTGGTGAGTCAGCTGTGGCGCTTTTGCCGATGCGACTTGAACTGTGAGTAGTACTCATGATCCTCCAAACGTTGAAAGCGCCCGATGCGTGTTTCCCGTCGGTTGTATTGTTTGCAGGCTGCATGTGGTACCGGCGATATAATCGTGCCAAAACAACAATTATATTGCATTTTTATGCGTACGCAAGAGATAATCTTTTTGCCCAGCATGAGCAGGTCTTATGGGGCGAAATTGAGAGCTGACAAGCGTAGACTGGCAGGTTGATGGAACGCCTCGCGCGCGTCTGCCGCGAGCTTCATGCATGCTTATGAAGGCATCGTTTGGCCAGCCTGTAAGGAGAGAACAATGGAACAAGATCGTATGCTTCAACCCCCTGCTTCCCCATGTCCGCCTCATATCCCTAGCGGTGATCTTGCGAGAGCTAGGGCAAACGGGGCTGCCAGTGAGCATGAGAGCTTCTGGCGAGTGAGGGATAGCGCTTCCGGTGCGACTCCCGATGCCGCCTCAGCGCGTCTGACCTGGGAGAGTGGGGAAGGGCGGCTCGACTATCTGGCGACGGCCGGTTACGTCGACGTTCGCGATGACACTGGCAGGCTGCAAGCGAAGATGTTCTGCCTTTCCTATGTGTCTGTCGACCAGGGCTCTTGCGCAGACAGAAGGCGTCCGGTGACGTTTTGCTACAATGGCGGCCCCGGCTGCGCGTCAGTGCCCATAAACTTCGGCGGCTTTGGCCCGTTGCGCGTAAGGCCGGCCGGTCGCGATCACCTCCGCTTTGATGCTCCCGTGGAAGACAACCCCTACACAGTGCTCAAATACTCCGACCTCGTCTTTCTCGACGCTCCCGGCACAGGATTCTCACCACTTGCTGAGGGGCAGGACAGCTCCTCCTTGTTTGGCATTGATGGCGACGCCGATGCCTTTTGCCGCGCCATAGCGGCATGGCTTGAGCTTAACGGCCGATGGGATGCGCCGCTCTACCTGCTTGGCGAGTCCTACGGAACGCTGCGCAACGCGGTCTTGATGCGCCTGCTGGGGGAACGTGGCATCAAGCTTGTAGGCGTCATCATGCTCTCCGCGATTTGGGACTGGGTGCAGACGCTGCCGGGCGAAGACCTTTACTACCTTGGCATGCTGCCGACCTTCGCTGCGACGGCGCAATACTTTAACAAAGCTGGCATCGGTCGAGACGCTGATGAGTTCTTTGATGAGGCAATGGACTTCACGGAGCACCGCTATGCCCCGGCGCTCCTCCTGGGGGATCGCCTAGATAAGCAAGAAGAGTGCAAGATGGCACAGTATATGTCCCGCATGATCGGTCTTCCCGAGAGCTTCATCGTACAGCGGCACCTGCGGGTGAGCCTTGAGGACTTCCGTGCGCGCCTGCTTTATGAAGAGGGCAAAGTCACCGGCCGCCTTGATACGCGATTTACCTCAGACGCCCCTGGGTACCAGCAGCAGAGTTGGGAGTGGTTCGCCGGCGAGGACGCAGCAGACGATGTGGTGAACGCCGTTTGGAATCGCGCTTTTCGTAGCTTTATCCACCAGGACCTCGGCTTTAAGGCCCCAGCGCGCTATCTTGACAACAACTACCATGCAGTTGGAGAGAAATGGGACTGGAGTCATGAGGCCCCGGGCACAGGCCAGAAGGTTGGCGCTCCCAACGTCGCGATTGACATTGCCTGTGCGCTGCGGCGAGACCCAACTATAAAGCTCTGCGTGCTTGGCGGTCGCTTTGACGCGGCAACGACGTACTGGAACGTCGTTCACGACCTGTCGGCACAATTTCTCTCTTCGCAGATTCAGGAGCGCGTTGAGTTCCACCGCTATGGCTGCGGCCATATGGCCTACGTAGACGAACCTTCTCTTGCTGCCATCGATAAGGATCTGGCCGCCTTTTACGCGAAGCAATGAGCGTGAGAGCCTGTGAGATGATGTGTCCCGGACGCATCATCTCGGCTGGCTGCTTTGGCTAGCTGTGACGCACAAGATAGCAGTGGTGTATACGCGCGTTGCGCTTGAAGTCGTCCGGAATGGTCTCGTCACTAATGTCTTCAAGGCTTACGTCGGCCTTTGCCAAAGCGGCTATATCAGGTTTGAACTTTCGCAGGTTGCAGCAAAAGATGCATAGAGCATGCGGTGAGAGCAGTCTCGACACGTTGATGAGCAGCTCTACATGATCGCGCTGTAGGTCAAATGACGAGCTTGCCATCTGCGAAGAATTCGAAAAGCTTGGCGGGTCAAGGTAGATGAGATCCCAGCGGTTAGGGCTATGGCGCATCTGGACTGCCCATGGGAGGATGTCAGCCTGCACGTAGCTGTGCTGCGGTCCGACGAAGCCGTTGCGCCGCATGTTGCGTCGTGCCCACTGCAAGTAAGGGCGCGAGAGGTCCACGGTGGTCGTGGCTTTTGCCCCACCGTCAGCTGCATAGCAGGTGGCGCTGCCTGTGTAAGCAAAGAGATTCAAGAAGCGCTTCGGATCAGGAGCTCTTTTGATGTGCTCTCTCACGAGGCTGCGGACGTCGCGCGTGTCTAAGAACAGGCCCGTGTCGAGTCCACAGCCGAAATTGACTTCGAAAGTAAGGCCGCCCTCATCGACAAGGTGGGCTTCCCTGGGCAGGCTGGCAAGATCTGCCCCCTTGCTTTTCCCCCGGTCCATTTGGGCTCTCTTGGCAGCTTTTGCCTGCGACTCTCCGTGGGCATACTGGGAGCCGCCCTTCGATCTCATGCGCTGCTTTACGTAGATGTTGCGAGAATCGACGCCCATGACGCGAGGGAGTATTGCCAGCGCATCGAAAAGGCGTCGCCTCGCTGTTGACGGCTTGATCTCCTTTGGAGCGGCATACTCGCTGACGACTGCCCAAGGGCCTGTCCCGTTTCCACCAAAATCACGTTCCTTGAGCAACTGCGAAGGCTGGTAATAGTCGATTGCCAGGGCATAGTCGGGCAAGTCGGCATCATAGGCACGAAAGCAGCCAATGTCTTCTTGTTGCGCCCATCTGCGACGAAGGCGCCATGCCTTCTCGAGCCGGCGGGCGAACTGCTCACTTTGGGGCAGGGCCACGAAGACATCCCTTCCACCCTTTAAGGGGATATCTGCTGCCGGGAATGGGTGGTCTTGGAGACTGCCATGGCAGATGAAGACTTGGGAGGGTCCCATAAGTGTCTCAAGGCGATCGGTGCCATCAAAGGACAGTTCTTCGTTTATGTCCGTGCTCGTTGAAATGGTAACAAAGTCTGACGTGGGCGAGACAACCTGGGCAGCCTGGCGCAGATAAGCAAGCAGGTCCGCCTCCTGTGCCATGTCGGTCTGCGCCAAAGATGAGAGATCGCATGCCATCAGGCAATCTATGCCAGCCGCCGCCGCCGCGAGTCGGTCCATGTCGTGCGTCAGGTCAAAGCACCGTACGCCTTGACAAGCCTCGAACGGGATGGGCATATCTTCTTGCATGGGGTGCAAGCCGGCAGCGATAAGGCGCAGCGAAGGAAGATGTGAGGCGCCGACATCAGCTCGCCGCCGGGCTTCTTCGCAAAGATCATCCCATAGCGTCGCTTCGTGGCGAAGCCAGCCCTCAAAGCCCCATGTCTGGCGGCCAAGCCCGGCGGCACGGTCGCCGGCCTCTTCGCCGGCCTCAAAGAGCAGGCTGTCCGCACAGGGGCTGAGTGCAAAGATGCTTTCTTCCTCTCGTCGGCAGCGGCGATACCAGCCGCCAACCTCAAGAAGGGCAGCTGCATAGTCGTGGCGAAGCGAGGGCTTGGAGCCAAACGGAGGCTTTGTCCCACGACGGAAGAGAGCCTCCCCAGCCAAATCAATGCCTACGACAGCTCTTTTGCGTCCAAGACGTACGAACAGGGACACATCGGGATCAGCGGTGTCTATCTGTGGCCGCCCACAGCTATGGGCGCGCATTCGATCCAAGACCGCGTCCTTTGTGCGAAGAGCTGTGAACTGCGTGTTGCGCAAATTGTCGTTGACGCCGTGTGCCTCTACCGCGAACGTTTTGTGAGGGGAGATTTCGTCCTCCCAAGCAATTGACGAAACGCCTTCGTACAGGGCATCGGAGCTGTCAGCCGGTATGTGCGCCAGCACCGCTATGACTCGGGAAGCGAGCCGCGACCACAGACAAGCTTTGTATGCGTCACGCAGATCGCCTTCGAAGCTCACCTGGCCGCGTAGCGGACGCAATTGGGAAAGTCCTAGAGAGCGCAACTCCTGTGTGAGTAGCCTCTCTAGGCCTGCTGGACATGTTGCGAAAAATTCCATCGGGTTACCTTTCGCCCGTAGTTTTGTCTAGTGTAGCTTGAGTGGTGCATGTAAGTGCGTTAGAAGCCATAGTGTGGCCCTACCATGCGCATGGCAGCCGTCTGCCGCATGGGAGGCGACAGCTGGGGACAAGGAAGATACTATTAAGGGTATAGAGCATGCGTTGCCATTTGATGGGTAAGGCGGCATGAAGCGAAAGGGCAAGTATGGACAAAGAGGTTGAAGCTAAGGCTCGGCTTTGGATGGACAATGTCTCCGAAGCAGATCTCAAGGCAGAGCTTGACGAGCTTATGGAGCCAGGCAATGAAGAGAAGCTCAATGACGCGTTCTACCGTGACCTGGACTTTGGCACTGCTGGCCTGCGCGGCACGCTTGGCGTCGGCACAAACCGCATGAACATCTATGTCGTCGCTCAAGCCACACAGGGCGTCGCTAACTACCTCAACGCTCACTACGACCATCCCTCTCTGGCGCTTGCGCGAGACTCGCGTCTGAAAGGGGAGGATTTCCAGAAGGTGGCCGCAGGGGTGCTTGCCGCCAATGGAGTGAAGGTCTTTGTCTACCCGCGTATTGAGCCAGTGCCGGCCCTTTCATTTGCGGTCCGCTATCTTCATGCCTCGGCCGGCATCGTCTTGACGGCCAGCCACAACCCTGCCATCTACAACGGCTACAAGGTCTACGATGACAATGGATGCCAGATTGCCAATGAAGCCGCTGACGAGATCTCTGCTTCAATTCACTCTACGCCGATGTTCGGTGCAGTGAAGTCAATGGATTTCGACCAGGCCTTAGCCGAGGGACGCATAACGTGGACACCTGAGGAGGTCCTCGATAGTTTTATCGATGTGATCAAGAAAGTCTCCGTCCCTGGCTTTAAAGCTCCCGACGGCTTTAAAGTCGTCTATACACCCCTGAATGGAACAGGGCTCGAATGCGTTACCCGTATTTTGAAGGAAATTGGGGTTAAGGATGTTTCGATAGTGCCTGAGCAGCGTGATCCTGACGGGCACTTTCCGACATGCCCGTATCCCAATCCGGAGTTTCGCGAGGCACTTGAGCTCGGTCTGAAGCTCTGCGATAAGGTCAAGCCGAATCTCATGGTCGCAACGGATCCTGACGCTGATCGCATGGGCACTGCCATTCCCCATGCAGGGGAGTACAAGCTACTTACCGGCAACGAAATGGGTGTCCTGTTGCTCGATTGGCTTGCAGGCACGGCTGCGAGAAATGGCGAGGACGTCTCGCGCAAAGTGGCTGTCTCGACGATTGTTTCTTCTGTCATGCCAGACGCAGTGGCGCGACACTATGGGTTTGAGATGCGTCGGGTGCTTACCGGCTTCAAGTTCATCGGCGGCCAAATCGACCTGCTAAAAGCAGCGGGAGAAGGAGATCGCTTCCTCATGGGGTTTGAGGAGTCCTATGGCTATTTGGTCGGCACGCATGTCCGTGACAAGGACGCCGTCGTTGCCACAATGCTGGCAGTTGAGATGAGCGCTTATTATGCAGAGAAGGGCTTAGACCTCTACGAGGCTATGGACCTACTCTACAAAAAGTATGGCTACTACCTCAATGGCATCGTCAACGCCCAATTTCCAGGCGAGGCGGGAGCGAAGAGAATGGCCGAGATCATGCGCAATTTGCGCGAACGTTCGCCCAAGGAGATCGGCGGCTATCCCGTCGTCGGCATGACGGACTTCGGCCAGGGCGTGGAGATGCCTGTTGTCGCAGGCTTGCAAAAAGACCCCAAGCAAAAGCTGCCGAGGGCCAACGTGATCGAGTTCCGCCTTAAAGGTGACAACAAAGTCATCTTCCGTCCGTCAGGAACAGAGCCGAAGGTCAAGGCATACCTGTTTTCCAAGGGGGCAACACGCTCAGATGCCGAAGCTGTAGAAGCCAAGCTGCGTACAGCAGCGGAAGGGCTCCTTTCATAGGCCAAGAGTCGTTTGCACCCCGGGTAATGACGTATCCCTGGAGTTTTTGAGTTTGTCGCCGCAGGCTCTTGAAAGTGAAGAGGTCTACGGCGACTTTTTTCCTGTCTCGTCAGCTATTCTGACGAGCCGGCATCGCCTGAGTTGTCGGTTGCAGAAAGCGCATACATCGTATCCGCATCAGAGCTGATTGTGCTTGCTGCCCACGTATGCGAGCTCACTGTCGCCGAGGTGGGATCATTGACGTAGACCGAGCCGTCATCGGCAGTGCCGCTAACAAGCACCCAATGCGCATATGAAGTGAGCGTATTGGCCTTTACGAGCACAGCGAGCGGGGCTCCGTCTTCGAGAACGAGAGAGATGTTGTCTCCCGAAGGGGTGTACTTGTGCCCTGCAAGTCCCACCTGTGCAAGCGTGTTGTCAAAGAAGTCACTGCTAAGGCCCGCGTCGCCATTTGCATACCCAGCAGATGTCGCTATGTCTGCTATCGTTGCAGGAGTCTTGTCAGAAGAGCCAGTAAGTCCCATATATGCCATCGAAAGCACAGTGGGACCAGAGCCGGTTATGCCAAATGCGCCGTCAGCATAGTCGATGTTCCCCCAGCGGCTGTCCCAATCGTAAAGCGCTGGATAGCTACCCTTTGTGACGCTGTCAGTGAAAGTCTGGGCACTTTTGTCAGCATCGGGATAATTAGCAACGAATTCGACGGCGTCCGGCTCTGAGACCGCGAGCTCAATCATGCGCGTGTCACTGTATTTGTCTGCATTTTGTGCAATTTTGTTAAGATTGTCGGCAACATTGAGAGCAGGGGTCAGCGCTGTCGTTATGCCAGATGACGCACCTGCTGCGACCCGCGAGTCTTGTGAGTTTACCTCGTCTTCGCTGTCGGTCGTACTTGAAGAGCAGCCCCGGACGCAGCTTGAGATCGCAAGCACTAGTAAAACAAGGACAAGGAGTGCGGCTATAAGGAAAAAGAGCATGCGTCTGTCTGGGCCGCGTCGTCCTTCACGTCGGCCGTTGAAATTGATGTTGCGCTGATGCAGCGTATAGCCAGTGTCATGGCCAGAGATGGTGCGAAAGTTATGGTTGCTGCTATATGGATGTCGCGGCGATCGTGGATTGCGCGCGTTTATCGGTCGGCTCTGCCGATTGCGTGACCTGCTGCGGCCACGGGAAGAGCGCTGCCGAGCCTGATCGCCCGACCTAGCAATTTCATGATGGGATTCATGGCGGCGACCTTGATTGTTGTTGGGCATGACAGTCCTCTCGGCAGTGCGTGTAAAACAAGCTATTGCGAGCTTTTATGGCAAAGCGGATATGCATAGCACCAATAGTAAGCTAGTACGAGCAAAATCAGTCTCAAAAACTGCCATAGATTGCATAAACGGGCCTTGAGGTGCATGAAGGAAAGTCGGCTTTCTCATGGTGCATCTTCCAGTATCTGTCGTCTTTCCCGTACGGATCCAGTCTCTAGAAAAAAGAAGTGAGTATGCGTTTTATATTGTCGTATGATGCAGCATACGATCATCTGATGCATTATGATGCGAATACACCTCTGTTTGCGCATTTGTATGCATATCAGCCGTGCGGAAACTACGGTTTGGAGCAGTTGTATGGTAAAGAAGCGTAACAGCAGGCAAGACGCCATCCGAGACATTGTGCGCAGTAAGTCTATACGTACGCAGCGTGAGCTTGTCGAGGAGTTGCAGTCTATTGGTTACAAGTGCACACAGGCAACTGTATCGCGCGATATTGCCGACATGGGGCTGCGCAAGCTTCCTGAGGGCATTTATGTCCTTGCTGAGGACTTGCATCTGCAGCGTATGGTTTCTGAGTTTGTCGTGTCGGTGGAGCGGGCTGGCAATCTCGTCGTTGTGAAAAGTCAGCCAGGCACAGCTCCTGGCGTGGCCGCAGCCGTGGATGCCGCCACCCTGCATAAGGTATGTGGCTCGATCGCTGGCAACGACACAGTGCTCGTTGTCGCTGCAGACGCTGAGGCAGGTCAAGATCTCGTAGGCCTCATAGAGAAGTTGCGCATGACTCGTAAGTAATGTTTGATGGACAAGGTTTGAGGAAGCAGTCCTGCCATGAAAATAGGCGCCCATCAAGAGCTGGGCGCCTAGGTGCTGACCTTCACTGGGAGCGGGATTGGCTTTAGGGCTTTGTTGGCTCCTTGTCCGTTTCAGAAGTGCTGTCTGTAGTCCCCGAGCTGTCCGCTGACGTGCCAGAGCTCGTTGTGTCTGAGCTTGCGGAGTTGTCGTCTTCTGTGGTCTCTCCGGTGCTTGTATTGGTGCTTGGCGTGGACGTGCCGTTCGTATCTGTGCTGCTCGTGTTGCTGTTGGACGTGTTGGTCGCGTTGTCGCTCGTGGTGGCTGAGTCGTTCGTGGCTTCATCGCCTTTCGAAGACGATTCGGATGAGCTGCTCTCGTTGCTGCTCGTACTGGAATTCTTTTTGCTGCTGCTACTGCTGCTGACACTTACTGAAAAGTCCCAGCTGCTATTGTCCTTGTAGGTTGGCGTGGCATCAGTGGTGGGGAACTCCTCTCGTGCGATGCCGTCAAGTATTGAGTTGGTGAATTCGGCAAAGATGGGGCATGCGGTCGTGTAGGGATGCCCGTAGCTGCCGTTAACATAGACCGTCGTGTCGTCGGTGTTACCGACCCAGATGGCGACGGAGATTTGGGGAGTGTAGCCGCAGAACCACAGGTCTCGGTAGTCTTCTGACGTGCCTGTCTTGCCGGCGATGGGCTGGTCGTAGGTGATGGAGGACAACATCGTATGGGCAGTTCCGCTGCTGCTGGTCACAACGGTCTCAAGAGCAGTAGTTGCCGCCTGCGCGATGGCTGGGTCTACTGCTTGGGTCGGATTGTCCTGGTGCTCATAGACAACATTTCCATTGCGATCCTCGATTTTCGTGATGGCGATCGCGTCGCGGTGGACGCCGCCGGTCGCCAGCGTGGCATAGGCCTCCGCCATCTGCACGGGAGGCACGCCCTCAGTGCCGAGCGTGATCGATGGGTAGGCAGAGAGTTCCTCGTCTATGCCCATGTCTTTGGCTACCTCTACAATTTTGTCCGCTCCGATGCTGACGGCGATTTGGGCGAAGCCGGTGTTGGATGAGACTGCCAAAGCCTGGGTGAGCGTCAGATTGCCGTAGCTTTCGTTACCGTAGTTTTGCACCTTCCATGTGCTGGTAATCTGTTTAGGAGAGTTGCAGTTGATATAGACGTCAGGACTTACGCCAGACTCCAGCGCGGCGATTAAGGTGAAGACCTTGAAGCTAGAGCCTGTTTGTCGCTGGGCCTGCGTCGCCATGTTGTATTGGTTGGTGTTGTAGTCCTTGCCGCCTACCATGGCCTTGATGTATCCCGTTGACGGATCCACAGCGACCAATGCTGCCTGCAGGTTGTCTTCATCGATTGAGTCAAGTCGGTCGCTGACGGCCTTTTCTGCGGCTGCTTGGTAGTCGAGGTCGAGTGTTGTGTAGACTTTCAAGCCGCCTTTGAGGATAACGTCAGAGCTGAAGTCATCCTCAAGCAGCTGTCGCACGTAATCGGTGAAGTACGGTGAGGCGCTGTTGTCATTGCCGAAGCTTCCAAGGTTGAGCGTGATCGGCTCCGCCACACTCTCGTCGTACTCTTCTTGGGTTATGTCTCCTGCAGAAAGCATTCGGTCTAGCACATGGTTGCGGCGCTCAACGCAGGCATCCATGTTGACGGTGGGATCGTAGTAGCTTGGGGAGTTCGGAAGGCCTGCGAGCGTCGCAGCCTCATTGAGCGTCAGATCCTTCGCGTCCTTGTTGAAGTAGGTGATGGCAGCCGCTTCGATGCCGTAGGCGCCATGCCCATAGTAAATGGTGTTCAAATACATGTTGAGGATTTGGTCTTTGGTGTAGGTCTTTTCCATCTGAATGGCTATGTAGGCCTCGCGCACCTTGCGCTTGAGCGTGTTGTCGAATTGCTCGTCAGAAAGGACCGTGTTACGTACAAGCTGCTGCGTGATGGTCGACGCGCCTTCGGAGCGGCCTGAGAGCTGAGCGAAGATGGCGCGGACAATGCCTTGAGGGTCAACGCCGTTATGCTGGTAGAAGCGCTCGTCTTCGACGTCGACGGTTGCTTCTGACACATAGTCGCTGATCTCGCTGAGGTCGACTGACCGGCGGTTTTGCAGGTAGTATTCGGCTAGCACTGTGGTGCCGTCTCCTGCGATGACCTGCGTTGGCTCTGCGACGAGGTAGGCATCGGCGGACTGGTAGTCCGGCAGATCGGACAGCCAGTTGTTGACGACTGTGCCTATCGAGACTGCGATGGCAATTGCCAAAAGGGCGATGAAGCCGAAAAAGCCCAAGATGCCAAAACCGACGATATGCGTGCGTGAATGACGGTGAGCCCTGCGTTGGCGGATGCTCATTCAGCCCTCCTAGTGATATGACATTTGCATCGACATTATAGGTGCATGTCCTGCTAAGGTATGTGCGGACTATATTTGTGCGGCCAAACAACATTACGGCTGCGCTTGCGGGTCAGTTGCATGTTGTAGTACCGAAGCGGAGGTATGACGTTGTTAGCAGTTGAAGAGCAGTTGAGGACTATCGTTTCTGGCACAATGCAAATAGTGCCTCTAGAAGAGCTGAAGAAGAAGCTTGCCCGAGGCGTCCCTCTCAACATCAAGTTGGGCGTTGACCCGACGTCCCCGGACCTTCATTTGGGCCATGCGGTACCCCTGCGCAAGATGCGCCAGTTTCAAGACCTCGGCCACAAGGTCACTTTGATCATCGGCAATGGCACGGCTTTGATCGGAGACCCTTCAGGTCGCGATTCAACCCGGCCGCAGCTTACGAGCGCGCAAGTCGAAAAGAACGCGAAGACGTATGTCGCGCAGGCGATGAAGATCCTCGATCCAGCAAAGACTAAGATTGTCCACAACGGGGACTGGATTCTCTCGATGGACCTCGGCAAACTCCTTGGCCTGCTGTCGAAGTTCACCGTTGCCCGCATCCTGGAGCGCGAGGACTTTTCCAAGCGCTACGCCGCCAAGCAGCCTATCGCGCTGCACGAGTTCATCTACCCGGTGATGCAGGCGTATGACTCAGTGATGGTCAAAGCCGACGTGGAGATGGGCGGTAACGACCAGATATTTAACTTGCTGGCCGGCCGCGATCTGATGGAGAAGATGGGAATGGAGCCTCAGGTCGCTTTGACCATGCCGCTTCTGGAAGGCACTGACGGCGTCAAGAAGATGTCCAAGTCCTACGGCAACTACGTCGGCCTCACTGATGCGCCAGACGACATGTACGGCAAGCTCATGTCGATACCTGACGCGCTCATCGGTCGCTACTATCGCCTGTGCTCCACGCTGCCAATAGATGAGGTCGATAAAATAGATGCCTCCTTGGCAAAGGGTACCGCCGACCCCTACGAGCTTAAACGCGCCCTTGCGCGTAACATCTGCGACCTCTATCACGGCGCCGGCTCCGGCGATGCCGCACAGGCCGTTTTTGACAAGAGGTTCAAGGAGCATGTCGTTGTGGACGCGACTGAGTTTTGCGCCAAGCTAAACGACAGGCTCAACGACAGTGGCTTGGTGTATCTTCCCAAGCTCCTAGCCGATGCGGGTCTTGCGAGCTCTGCAGGCGACGGCAGACGCAAGATTGATCAGGGGGGCGTAAAGGTCAACGGTCAGAAGCTGCCCACGAAGAGCTATAACGTCGACCCGGCCAAGCTTGCAGGCGCCACACTGCAGGCCGGCAAGCTTCATGTGGTACGGCTCGTCTGAGATGGGCGTGCAACGAGAAAGACGCCGCAAGATACCTGAGCTTCTAGCTCCTGCTGGAGGCCCAGAGGCCTTTTATGCAGCCCTGTCTGCTGGCGCAGACGCGATCTACTGTGGTCTCGGCAATGATTTCAATGCCCGCCGCGGCGCCCGTAACTTTGATGATGAGAGCTTCAAGAGGGCCTGCCGTGACGCTCACCTCGCGGGTGTGCGCGTCTACGTTACGGAAAATATCGTGGTCAAGCAAAGCGAGATGTCCGATGCGCTTGCGCTCGTGCAGCGCGCATGGGGCCTTGGCGCAGATGCGGTGATTATCCAAGACATAGGCCTAATGGCCGAAGTCAAGCGCCTGTGGCCGGAAGTGGAGCTGCATGTCTCCACCCAAGCCAACGTCCACGACACCCGAGGCGCGCTGTTTTGTCGCGACGTGCTTTCGGCAGATCGCGTGACCCTTTCTCGGGAGTTGTCCCTGGCGGAGATCGCACGCATTGCAGACGCGGGAGTGGATGTAGAGGTCTTCGGCCATGGGGCCCTGTGTTTTTGCTATTCAGGAATTTGCATGATGAGCTCACTTGCCGGTGGGCGCTCCGCCAACCGCGGCCTTTGCGCCCAGCCTTGCCGCCTTCCTTATGACCTTGTAGATAGTAAGGGAAATGTGGTTGCCGCCGCAGGTCGCACTCGCCCCCTGTGTCCGAAGGACTGCTGTACAATAGAAGATCTTCCTCAGCTCATAGACTTACATGTCTCATCACTCAAGATAGAGGGACGCATGAAGGCGCCTGACTACGTCTGGGCGGTGGTAGCGACGTATCGGGCCGAGCTGGATGATTTGGCGACGGGGCAGGCTCCGACGCCTGAGACTGCAGCGCGACGCCGTCGCATGCTGAAGCGCTCCTTTAATCGTGACTTCACGGATGCGTATCTTCATGGGCGCTCCGGCGACGAGATGATGAGCTACGAACGATCCAACAATCGCGGTGAGCTCGTTGGCAGCGTCAGCGCGAGCCGGGATCTTGGCACATACCGCCGAGCGCGGACGACCTCCGTCAGCGACAAGCAGCGCGTGCGCTCCCATCACTATGCCGAAGCTACCGTGCGTTTTGAAAAAAGCGTCGGCGCCGGGGACCTTCTCGAGATACGGCCAACCGATGATCCGGCACAGTTTCTCACGACCCATGCCGATAAGAGCTATGCGCCGGGACAAAGCGCGACTCTGCGAGTGGTGCGCCCGATGCCGATTAGAAGTCCCGTCCGGGTGATTCGCTCACAAGCAATTCTCGATGAGGCCGCGCGCGCCTCTGCCGCCCAAGCGCTGCCCCGCCGCGCTGTCACGGTGTGCGTTGAGGCACATAGGGGCCAACCTCTCAGCATCAAGCTTACATTGCTCGATGCCGATGTGTCAGTTTGCGCTCTGGGTCAAACTGTTGAATCTGCCCGTACCAAAGAGCTGACCCGCGAGGAGCTTGTGGAGCATGTTTGCCGGATGGGATCGTCTCCATTCGATCCTGTTGACGTCCATGTGCACCTCGATAGCGGCTGCGGCATGGCCTTTTCAGCGATACACGAGGTGAGGAGACGGGCGTGCAAGCTTTTGGAACAAAAGTTGCTCGCAGGATATGAGCGCAGCTGCAGTCACCTGGCTGCTGTCCCAAGCCTGGACAGCCTTGCTTTAAGCTGCGCACACGCGCGCAGCGAGCTGCGGAAGGAAACCTTGGGCCACAACGGTATGGTGGATAGCAGCGAAAAGGCGTCTCCTGTCGCAATTTGTGCGCTCGTCACGACACCAGAGGCAGCACACGCTGCTGTCGCCGCCGGGGCGACACGGATATATGCTTCCGCTGATGCCCTTGCCACAGGAGCGTGGCCGCAAGAAGGCATCGCATGGCTTGACGAGATCTGTCGCGAGCAAGACCATGCGCGCCTTGACTCCTTCGTGCAGCCACATAGGCCTGTTGCGGTGGGCAACCTCTCAGAGCTTTCCCTCGCGGCAAGGAGATCGGCCTTTGCTGAGGTGCGACCCTGCATTCCCGTGCACAATGAGAGCTGCCTCGTCAAGTTGGAAGTGGCTGGGGCATGTGGGCTTTGGCTCTCTCCTGAGCTTACGCTCGAGGAGATACGCGAGCTTGCGCCTGCTGCTTCGGTTCCGCTAGGGCTGATTGTCTCAGGTCGTACGCGTGCCATGACCTCTGAGCATTGCATCCTGCAGACGACAGGGCGCTGTGTCCACGACTGTGCTCGCTGCCCTTTGCGCGCGCAACGGCTTTCCTTGCGTGATCGTGACGGCGCCCTTCTTCCTGTGCGGAGCGACCTTCACGGGCGATCGCGTATCTATGCTGCGCACCCATTGGACATAACGCCTCAGATACCTGACCTTATGGCCTGCGGAGTCGTGCGGTTCATGGCGGACTGTACGCTGCTCTCTGTCGGGGAGACGTCTTTTGCCGTTGGTCGCGTGGAGCGTGCGGTGGCTGCTGCATTGGCTGGTCGAAAGAGCGCACCGCGACTTGCGGGAGCTACGTCGGGGCATTTCTTCTCAGGTGTTGGTTAGGCAGGCGTCGTCTTCGGAAAGCAAGGAAAGGAGAATTTTCGAGCCTTATTTTCGAGCCTTAGGTTGCCTTTGAGGAAGCCGCATTTGCTATGGGCGACTGTGCTGCGCATATGAAGAATGTTTTCTGTCATATTGATAAGGCCATAGGGCTTTGGGTACGATACGAAAATACCTAGTGCGTAAGTAGAGTATGGGTTCCAAAGTTAGGCAACGCATGAGACACCTTGAGAGGTGTTGGAGGGGATTTGCGATGGCAGTCAACAAAGAGCTGTTGGAAAAGACCATAGATGTTATCAGGCAGAGCTTGCAGGCCGATGGGGGAGATGTCGTTCTCGTCAATTGCGATGATGATGGGGTCGTTACCTTGGAGATGCAAGGCGCTTGCGCCGGCTGTCCTTTGTCAACCTATGACATGAGCGAGGGAATTGAGAGGATTTTGAAAGAGCATGTGCCTGGGGTCACCAAAGTTCAGCCCTCGATGGCATTTTAGCGTGGAGTGCGCATGTGGCTTGATGAGCTCTATCACTCGATAAGCCCTATCGCGTTCCAGATCGGCCCTCTCGTTGTGAGATGGTATGGTCTTGCCTATCTCGGGGGGTTTGTGTTGGGTGCCCTGTGTATCTGGCGGACGCAAAGGCGCTGGGGCCTTGACCTAAGTTTGGATGATCTGCTCTCTGTCATCATTGGCATTGCCTTCGGTGTCATCATTGGCGCTCGTGTGGCCTATGTCATCTTTTATGGGGCAGGCTACTATCTTGTGCATCCTCTCGAGGTTTTTGCGCTCAACCAGGGTGGTATGAGCTTTCATGGGGGCTTGGTCGGAGCCATCATCGGCGGCTCGATTGCCTGCCGCCAACTGCGGATCTCCATCTCCACAATGTGTGACCTCGGAGTGATTGCAGCACCGATTGGCTTGTTTCTTGGGCGCTGTGCGAACTTTGCCAACGGCGAGCTTTGGGGCAAGCCAACGGACTTGCCGTGGGGCGTCATGTTCTATGATACCGGCGGCGGCTATATCTATCGCCACCCGTCCCAATTATATGAGGCCCTTTTGGAAGGCGTCGTCCTCTTCGTGGTGCTCTCTTTGCTCTCGCGCAAAAAGCCCCTCTACCCGCAAGGGACATTCCTTGGCGTTTTTTTGATGCTCTATGGGATGTTTCGCTTCTTCATTGAATTTGTGCGCGTGCCAGATGCGCAACTCGGCTATCTCATAGCAGGATTCGTGACCATGGGGCAGCTTCTGTCCCTTCCGCTGGTGGTTGCGGGCATAGTGATACTTGTAGTGGCACAGCAGAAAAACCATCCGCAGACGGGACATCTTCCAGCTTAGAGCATGAGGAAGGGCTCTTCCTCATGCTCCTCGTCGAAGTCTTGCTCTTCGTCTGCACTTTCTTGTTGCTCGTCTTCGCTGTTGCGAAGGTCCTGTTCGTCCTCATCGTTCCAGTCATAGGCGGCAGCTGTGTTTGCAGCTTGAGCTTCGGGGAGGGTAGAGGTGATGGAGCAGAGCCCGTCGACTTCAGGAACGATTTTCTGCCATTGGACGAGGGTAGCCTCTTGGGGCGTTTGGTCGAACTCGACGAGAGAATCGAGGTAGATCTTGTGCGCTCCATCCAAAAGGTCAGATGAGCTGTGTATGCGCTCAAACATTTCTTGGAATTTGTCAAGCGCCTCTTCTGCATTCTCTGCCTCAACGACAGCTGGCATGAGACAGTAGTTATCGGCGTCGTCCTGATTGTCGTTATAGTTGAAGTTACCTACATAGAGCATGCGTTCCTCCCCTGACGAGTGCGGACTTGTGCGGGTGGAGTCTTGCCTACCCGCTAGTACTTTATCACGGTCCATAAAAGACAGTCGAGGCGTCGGCAGACGGCTTGCGCTGGTTTTATTGCGACGAACCCTCCACAACAACACGGCAGGGGTTTTCACGAGGGTGTGCTTTTAGTAGTATCTATATGTTTCCCCATTCACGCTAAGAAGGAGCCATGCATGTCCGGACACTCTAAGTGGGCTACTACCAAACATAAGAAGGCCGCCATTGATGCGAAAAGGTCTTCGCTGTTTTCCAAACTCTCGCGCAACATAACGGTTGCGGCGAAGCTTGGCGGTGATCCCAGTCCAGAAAATAACGCTACGCTCGCCTCTGCTGTTGCACGAGCCCGCATGGTCTCCATGCCGAACGCAAAAATCAAGGCAGCAATTGATAAGGCCTTTGGCGCCGGCGCAGATGCGTCTGTCTATGAGAACATCATCTATGAGGGCTATGGCCCCGCAGGGGTGGCGCTGTATGTCGAATGCTTGACCGACAACAAAAACCGCACAGCCGCCGATGTCCGTTCTGCCTTCACACACGCAGGAGGCAACCTGGGCACTTCGGGCTCTGTGGCCTTCCAGTTCCAGCGCAAAGGTTCCTTGGCTGTCGAGAAGGTTATAAAAAGCGATGACAAAAAAGTTCCCGACCGTGACAATGCGGTCGACGAGGATGAGTTCATGATGGCTGTGGCCGAGGCCAATGGCGAAGACTATGAGGATGCAGGTGACGAATGGATCGTCTATACCGCCTACGACGCTATGCAAGATGTCCAAAAGTCTTTAGAAGACCAGGGCATCGAGGTCAAGGGATCTGAGCTCACGATGGTTCCGAAGACCCCAACGGACGTGAGCGTGGCTGACGCCAAGAAAGTCCAGCGTCTGGTTGATCGGCTCGAGGAGCTTGAAGATGTGCAAAACGTCTATGACACGATGAATCGCACTGACGAGATAGAAGAAGCGCTGGCAGAAGAAGAATAATAAGGCATCTATCGGCGTGCTTAGCATTTTCACGGAGGCTCTGTGAGCCAACGGGACGACAGCTCTGTTCGTGATGACGACCTCGAGGCAGATGATCTCGGGGTCGCTCGTCTACCTCATGCTCAAGGGACGCTGAAAAGCGGATCGGCGTTTAGCCGAAAGCAAAGCAGTAACGTCTCATGGGGAGAGCAACAGGAAGGAAAGGGGCAGGATGCGCTGAATGAGGCTAGTCCTTCTAGGCCGCAGTCCTACGGAGCCATGCCAAGAAGCGCCTCGGCCGATGGGCTCTCGCAGCCTGCGGACTCTGGCCAAAGAGCTTATGCCGCAACGCATGCCCCCGTCCCGCCTGCGTCTGCGCCGCCAACGCAATACAGTCCTGCTGCGCCCCGTGCGCGCAACGTGGGCTCACGTCCCATTGACCCAGAGGCCAACCGCGCCGCCTTCGACGCGCGCTACTCACGGAATGACCCGTACGACGTCGATGCCGGCTATGACGAGAGGGCGGGGAGGGGCCACGGCCATCGGCTGCGCCGTGACGCGCGTGCCGCATACTACAACACTGCCGACGATGGGGAGATGGCCTATCGCTCTCATCGATGGCATCATCCCGTGCGTAATCTGTTGCTTGTTTTACTGGCACTCATTGTGGTGTTATACGTTGTAATTTGCGTCCCTATCGACAGAGACATCGCTTTCGACGACGCAACGCAGCAGAGCCTGTCGGAAGAGCTGTCGCCGCACATTCCTCTCACACCCTATTATGTGCTGCTACTCGGGTCGGATGCTCGCAGTGAGGACACCACGTCCAGAACCGATACGATGATCTTGCTGCGTGTCGATCCCCTTCTGAACAAATACACGCTCGTTTCCATCCCTCGCGACACTAAAATCGAGCTTGCCGGCCATGGCACGCAGAAGATCAATGCTGCCTACACCTATGGAGGAGCCTCTGCAGCTGCCAAGGCGGCAAGCGAACTGCTTGGTGTCAGCATCTCACATGTGGCACTCATAAACTTTGATGGCATCCAAACGCTCGTTGATGCGATAGGTGGCATCACCGTGACCGTTCCGGTGGATGTCAATGACCCAACTTATACGGGGCTTGTGATGTCTGCCGGCACCTATGAGATGGACGGACAGACCGCCCTCCTCTTTTCTCGCGTGCGACATGGGTTTGCGCTTGGTGACTTTCAGCGGCAGGCTGATCAGCAGCTGGTCATTCAGGCGATCATTGCAAAGATCCGCACCCTCCCAATTACCGAGCTTCCTGCCGTCGCGCAGAGCATGGGGAGCCTTCTGTCTACGACGATGCGTTGCTACAGCATCCTGCCGCTGCTGGTGCGCATGTCCATGACAACGCCAACCGTCTACCAAGCGTCCATACCATCTACGACACAGACGATCGACGGGGTCTCTTATGTGGTTGTTGATAGCTCGGCGCTCTCGCAGATGATGGAGGTCGTCAACGCTGGCGGAGACCCCTCGACGGTCACTTCAGGTTTGGAGTAGGGCTCCTGCGCAATGCTGCCATCCGCATGGGGTATCCTTGGGAAGGTGTCCTCTGCAGAGCCGTGGCATGTCGCCATGTGCCGTCGGAAGGGATTTGGGCATGAGCAGTTTCAAGCGTTTTTGCATGTTCTTGTTTGGGCTTTCCGGGCTTGTGTGCTTTATCGTGCTAGCACTGTCCCAGTATGGCATCGCTGTGGACCAAATTGCCATCGCGCTTGCCATCCCGTGGGTCTTTGTCACTTTCCAGGTCTGTTTGGGAATTACTGTCTGTGGCTTGATCTTCTTCTTCTTTGGTGCGCTGTTCGCGCCGCGCAGCCATCGATCTGTTGTGATCTCAAGCGTGGGTGACGATGAGATCCAAGTGACACGTAACGCGATCAAGGCTCAGGCCGTGCATATTATTGAGCGCGATGGCTCCATGGTTGCCAAAAATGTGACAGTGCATGCCAAACGACAAGGGCATATCTGTGTTTTTGCCCGTGTACAGCCCAGCCGGCCCGTCAATGTCGTCGAGGCGGGCGAGCATCTCCACGAAGATTTGGAAAAGGGACTTGCAGACGTATGTGGCGACAAGGTCGAGAGTGTCGGCCTTGAGTTCATCGATGCCGCCTCGCAAGAGGACCTTACAGATCATGTTGAGCCGCTGCAAGAAAGCACTGAGCTGCTGCAGGAGGCTGCGCCTGAAGTTGAGGGTGCGACAGGCAGGGCAGCCAGTTCTGCACAGGGCAGCTCGGATGACATCACTGTGGCGATGGGGCGAAGCTCCTCGTCTCTTGGCGCTGCAGCAGAGGATAAGCAGGCCAAGCCGGCTACCGATGCGGGAGAGGAGGCCTAAGTCATGGCTGACAAGAAACCTAAGACGACTGTGGAGTCGACTCCGAAGGCACGTGAGTATTCCGAGCGCTCTGCAGATGAATCTGAAGATGCCCACAAGCAAAAGCAGCAAGCTTCTGCAGCTGCGTCCGAAGGTGAGGCGGAGCATCCGATCAGGCAGGTGCGCCGTAGCTTCAACGAGTGGCTGAAGGCAAACTATCCTGGTCACGAGCATGCTTTCGTAGGAGGGGCGACGGGCTTTGTAGTGGCGCTGCTGGTGTTTGTGATTGGCTTTTGGGCGACGCTTTTGATTGTTGTTTTCGTGATCGCAGGCATTGCCATCGGTCAGTACTTCGACGGGAACCCCCAGATCGCGCATACCATCCGGCGGCTCTTTGAGGAAAGCCATGAATAAGGCTGGATGCTGGCCGGCTATCGAGAGAAAGGGACTATACCTTGAGTGAAGAAAGCCAGACGCACGTGGCGATACCTGATGGAAGTGTTGCTCCTCTTGGCGCAAAGGCACATGAGATGTCGCCTGCAGATCAAGGGGGCTCTGACATCTCTGCCGAGCTGATGAAAGACAGTGAGCTCGACAGCGAGGACTCCCTTACTTTCTCTAACGGTGTGATCGAAAAGATAGTGGCCATTTCCATGCGGGACGTCCCCGGGGTCATTGGCCTGAAGGGAGGCTGGCTCAACCGCGTGCAAGAGACCTTTGGCGCACGTGATCCACGGAAGGGCGTTTCAGTCGAGGTCACCCCTGAGTCAGCCGTCAAGGTCAACGTCTCGGTGATGATCGAATACGGGGTCTATGCGCCTCAGGTGTTTGAAGACGTCAAGAAAACTGTGGTCAAGCAAATCACGGGCATGACAGGCCTTGATGTTGCTGGCGTCAGCCTCCGCATCGAGGACGTGCTGACGCCTGAGGAATATGCAGCAAGCAAGAAAGCGGCGAGCGAGGAAGCGACTGCAGAGCCTGAGGCCACTGCAGCTCCTGAAGACGAGGCTTAGACGTGAGCTTGAAACAGGGGATTGCATGCGTGGCGGGCAGGTCATGCCGGTGGTTCTTGCGCTCGGTTCTTCATCGGAGTGCCTCTCAGCTACCGGGACGCGTGGCATTGGGGATAGACCCTGACCTTATGGGCGAGCTAGCTAGCCACCTGCGCTTCGGGTCTCTTGTCGTGTGTGGCACCAACGGAAAGACTACGACGAACAACATCATTGCTTCTGCGCTCGAGGCTGCAGGGCTCCGCGTGCTGTGTAACCGTGCTGGTGCGAATATGGCAGCGGGAGTCACGACGGCCCTGCTGCCCACAGGACATGCAGACTGGGCCGTTATGGAGGCAGATGAGCTGTCTACAATTCATATTCTGCCGCAGCTGCGACCGCGCTTCCTTGTGCTACTCAATCTCTTCCGTGATCAGCTTGACAGAGCTGGCGAGATAGACCATGTGCAAGACACGATCGTCAAAGCCCTTGCCCTTTCGCCCGAGACGGTCTTGGTTGCTTGCGGGGATGATCCCTTGTCCATGGGTGTGGCCTTTCGGGCGGCTGCCGCGGGGACGCATGTGCTCGCCTTCGGGATAGGAGAAGATCTGCATCTTCCTCCGGATAGGGTCCCCGAGGCGCGCTTCTGCCAAGTCTGCGGGGCGGAGCTCTCCTATGACTATCGCAGCTATGCGCAGCTTGGGGCCTTCCATTGTCCCAATGGGGATTTCGAGCGCCCAGGCTTGGACTTCGTTGCAACTGGGGTAAAAGTTGGACGGCAGGGCGTTTCCTTCAGCGTCGCGCAGCCTGTATCACGCGCAAATAGGGGCAGCTCCCCAAAGCCCGTGTATATTACAGCCGGTTTTGGCGGGGTCTACATGGTCTATAACCTGCTTGCCGCCTATGCCGCGGCACATTGCGCAGGTGTTGACGCGCAGCTCTTCCAGCGTGCTCTGGATGCGTACCATCCTGCCAACGGTCGTCTGCAGCACTTCAGTGTCGCGGGTCGCGAGGTCATACTCAACCTCGCGAAGAATCCGACTGGATTTAACCAAAATATCTCGCTCCTCATGGCTGATGAGAGGCCAAAGTCCGTCTTCTTCGTCGTCAATGACGACTTTAACGATGGCAAGGACATCTCTTGGATTTGGGATGTGGATTTCGAGCGTCTTGTCGCGGACGAGCGACTTCGAGTCGTCGTCGGTGGGCACCGGGCGAACGACTTGCAGGTGCGCCTCAAATATGCGGGGCTTGAGGCCCCTATCTCAGGGGATGTCGAAGAGGCCCTGCGCATTGTAGGAGATACCGACATAACGTGCCCGCTTTACGTTCTTACGAACTACTCGGCCTTGTGGCCAGCAAAGGCTGAGCTTGAGCGATTGGGGGAGCGTCATGACTAACGGAGGACAAGGGGGGCGCTTTCTGCGAATTGCCCATCTCTATCCCGAGCTGTTGAATCTTTATGGGGACTCAGGCAACATACTCGTCTTGCGGCGGCGCCTTGAGTGGCGCCACATTGGCTGTGAGATCAGGCAATGCCACGTGGGGGATCGTCCGAGCTTTTCAGATGTCGACATCGTCTTCATTGGCGGCGGATCCGACCGGGAGCAGAAGATCGTTTGCGACAAGCTTCTTGCCGAAAGGGAAGAGCTCGCTGCCTACGTCGAAGATGGTGGTGTCCTTGCGGCAGTGTGCGGAGGATACCAGCTACTCGGTGAAAGCTATCTGATGGGCGACGAGAAGGTTCCTGGCCTTGGCCTTGTGGATCTTTTCACAGACCGCGGCACGCCGCGGCTCATTGGCAACATTGCAGTGAAGAGCCGCATTTCTCTGCAGCCTGTCGTTGGCTATGAAAATCATGGCGGGCGGACCCATCTCGGAGCAGACGCCGAGCCGCTCGGGAAGGTCGTCTATGGCCATGGGAACGATGGCGCAAGCGGCGAAGAGGGCTGCCTCTACAAGAATGTGGTGGGAACCTACATACACGGCCCCTTGCTTCCCAAAAACCCAGGTGTGGCAGACTATTTGATTGCACATGCCCTTGAGCGCAAGTATGGGGAGGCAGTCTTGGATCCTCTTGACGATAGCGAGGAGCTTGCCGCAAACAAGGTCATGTATGGCCGCCTGCTGTCTCATGAGGTAAAAGAGCAGTAAGATGCTTTCAGCAGATCACGGTTTGCATCACGGGCCACATCATGCAGTGGCAAGGGAGCGGGCGATGACGCTCGCGTTCCAAATGCCGTATGATAGAGGGGCCAAAGATCTATCTTGGGGGTGTAACGTGCAAAGAAGGAACACGCGGCAGCGGCAGTTGGTGCTTGACACCATCCGCGAGCTCCACGATCATCCGACGGCTGACGAGGTCTACCAATTCGCCCGAAAGAAGGACGGCAAAATCAGCCGTGCCACTGTGTATCGCAATCTGAGCCTACTTTGTGACACAGGCCAGCTTCTTAGCATCCGAGTTCCCGGCAGCAAGCGCTTCGATGACACGCTCGAGCCTCATAGTCATCTCGTCTGCCGAGAGTGTGGCTCCATCGTTGACGTGCCGCTGTCCTATGACAGAGAGCTTGATCGTGCCGTAGAGAGCAAAAGCAGCTATACCGACGTCAACCATGCGACCGTCTTCTACGGGCTGTGCCCTTCCTGCCATCGCAAGCTGCCGCTCGCCTAGGTACGTTCGCAGTATAAAGAGTTCCCCCCGCAAATCTGTCATCGACAAGACGTTCGGGGGGAGCTTTATGGTTGCGGCTGTCGCCTACTTCTTAACTTTGCCTTGGTTTGCTACTGCGTCGATCTTGCGCGCGATGGTCTCAGGGTCTCCGATGTAGTGCTTGTCGACGACATTCCAATCAGGATCAAAGGTGTATGACAGTGGCACGCCCGTTGGGATGTTGATTTTGAGGATCTCATCTGGGGTGAGGTGCTCGAACTGCATGTAGAGTGCACGCAGGCTATTGCCGTGAGCGACAATCAGGACGCGCTTTCCAGCCTCGAGCTGCGGCTTGATGGTGCCCTCGAAGTAAGGCCAAGCGCGCGCGATAGTGTCCTTCAGGCACTCAGTGTAGGGAAGGTCTTTTTGGGGGACATCGCGGAATTGCGCTTGAATATGGGGGTCGCGCTTGTCGCCAGGGGTGAGTGCCGGTGGCTGAACGTCAAAGGAGCGTCTCCAGATGAGGACCTGCTTCTCACCGTGCTCTTCGGCGGCCTTTGCCTTGTTCAAGCCTTGTAGGGCTCCGTAGTGGCGCTCATTGAGACGCCAGGTTTTGTAGACGGGCAGCCATGCCCGATCCATCTCGTCCAATACGATGTTGAGGGTGTGGATGGCTCGCTTGAGAAGTGACGTATAGCAGACGTCGAAGTCGTAGCTCTGCTCCTTGAGGGCCTTGCCGCCCGAGGCTGCCTCAGCGCGTCCGGTGTCGGTGAGGTCAACGTCTGTCCAGCCAGTGAAGAGGTTGAGCTTATTCCACTCACTTTCACCGTGTCGAATGATGACTAGATGCATGTTCTGGTCGTCTGCCATAAGGATCCTCTCTCGAGTATGCGAGTTACGCGCGATGCGAAGCGCGCTCTTTCGTCAATATTGTATGCGTCATGCGCAAGAAGAGCCATGGCACAGCGCAATAAGTAGGCGATATGACACTTACGGCCCTATGCCGTTTATTTGACGGAAGCCTACCGCTCGCAAAAGGTAACAGGTTTGAAACTTGTTTATGTAAGACTGTGCCGATGTTGGAGATAGTAATAAGAGGAGCGGGCGCGTGCTTACTACGGATTATTGTGCTCGCTTACATGGGTGGTTCGTGCGCCTCTCATGCGCGTGTTAGCCACAAGGAGGCAGGACATGAGTGACGACCGCAATATCGACTTCGTGCTCAGGACCGTCGAGAAGCGCGATATTCGTTTCGTGAGGCTATGGTTTACTGATGTGCTGGGGACCCTCAAGTCCTTTGCCATCTCGGCCGAGGACCTTGAGGAGGCCTTTGAAGAGGGGGTTGGCTTCGACGGCTCTGCGGTAGAGGGATTCGTACCGATGGAGGAGTCCGATATGCTCGCCTTCCCGGATCCTTCGACGTTCCAAATTCTGTCGACGAAGTATGCAAATGGCCCTTCTGCGCGTGTGATCTGCGATATTCGGACGCCGCACCGTGAGCCGTTCGAAGGAGATCCTCGCTCTTGTCTTGGCGCGCTGTTCCGCAAGATGGAAGAGCGTGGATATGTGGCAAATGTTGGACCGCGCATCGAGTACTTCTACTTCAAATATGACGGCAGCCCGCTTCCAGTGCACCCCCAGCCGCTCGACTATGCGGGCTACTTCGACCTAACGTCTTTCGATGCCTCCTCTGATCTGCGGCGTGATACGACAATGATGCTCGAGCGGATGTCAGTGCCGGTGGAGTATAACTTCCACTCGTGTGCCCCATCTCAAAGCGCCGTCGAGCTTCGCTATGCCGAGGCTCTCACGGCAGCGGACAACATCGTTACGGCGCGCTATATCATTCGGGCTGAGGCGCATGCTGCTGGGCAGCTCGCCTCCTTCATGCCCAAACCGATGACAGGGGTTTCCGGGTCTGGCATGTTCTTATACCAGTCGCTGTTTGATCGTGAGGGCACCAATCTTTTTTGGGCACCTAAGGAAAGCGACTCAGCTGGCGCCGTTGCCCATCTGTCTGACCTTGCCAGCCACTATGTCGCCGGCATCCTTAAGTATGCCCCGGAGTTTACGCTCGTCACCAACCCGACGGTCAACTCTTACAAGAGGCTGGTCCCAGGAGGTGACGCTCCTGCCTATGCGACATGGGGACGCAAGAATCGCTCCGCTCTGGTGCGTGTGCCGATGCATAAGCCTGGAAAGCATCAGTCGACCCGGATAGAGCTGCGCAGTCCCGATCCCGCCGCCAACCCATACCTTGCGATTGCCGCTGTGCTCGGCGCCGGCTTGCGCGGAATAGACGAAGGTTTGCCTCTGCCCGAGGAGATGAGCGCTGAACTTCTATCTGACACTCCTGCTGAGCTCGCACGGCGTGGCGTCGTCCGCTTGCCGTCCACGCTCGGGGAAGCGATAGAGGCCTTTGAGGGTAGCGAGCTGATGCGCGATGTGCTCGGAGAGCATATTGCGGAGTATCTTGTTGCTGCCAAGCGCAAGGAATGGGATGAATATTGCAGCGCTGTCACAGATTGGGAGCGCTCAAAATATTATGCCGGCATCTAAGGCTTGCCTCTTTGCATATCGACTCTGTGAAAATGCAGCCCTGTGCAGAAACGAGAAACTGTGACCTCAATCCAAAAGAAAGTAACGAATACGGTACGGCTTTATATCAGCCCTGTTACAATGATGCCTTGTTCCGTTGAGTGAGCGATCACAGCCCCAAACTATCGTTCATGCAAGCGTCGCTTATTGGCGGCGAACACAGCAAGAACAAGGGGTGAGGGGCTATGAAGAGCATGGATAAGAAGTCTATCCGCACTACAGGCAACGTGGGACTGTGGTCTCGTCGCCAGTTTGTCTCTGGGCTTGTTGCAGCTGCGGCTGCGACAGCGGCCATGCCAGCTCTTGTGGCGTGCGGGTCGTCGTCTGCCTCGTCAGGCAGCTCTAGTTCGGGCTCATCTTCGGACGAGAGCTATACGTTGGTTGAGGCTGGCAAGCTCATCGTCGCCTCAGATCTGGCATACCCGCCGATGGAGTCAGTCCCTGACGGCGCTACCGATCCTGTGGGTTTTGAGGTGGACATGATGAAGGAGATTGCTTCACGCCTAGGCCTGACCTGCGAGTATCTGCCGGCCCAGAAATTTGACACGATCATCGCGACGATCAAAGAGGGTGGCAAGGCAGACGTGGGTGCTTCGAGCTTCACGATTACTGACGAACGCAAAGAGGAAGTTGACTTCACGGACTCCTTCATGGACTCCAACCAAGCGCTCGTCACGAGGACAGATGCCACTGACACGACGGAGGATGCCCTTAACGTTGCCGGCAAGAAGATCGCCGTGCAGTCAGGCACGACAGGGGAAGATTGGGCGAAAGAAAACCTCACGAACGCGACTGTCGTTCCTCTTGACGATACGATCCAAGCGCTCACAGGTTGCCAGACGGGCTTATACGACGCTGTGGTCGCAGATCTTCCCGTCATGAAGTATGAGTGCACGAACTCCTATACGGACTTGCAGGTCGCCATCGAGATACCGACGGGGGAGCAGTATGGGATTGTGGTCTCGAAGGACAACCCGGGGCTTACCAAGGCAATCAACGAGGCTCTTTCTGATATGGATAGTGATGGTACGATGGATAAGCTTGAGACAAATTGGTTTGGCTCCGCGCTCTAAGAGCGTCTAGGGTAGGAGGGGCAAGTCTGTCTGGAGGCTTCATGAGAGAGGCAAAGTGTCACAGGGCACATTATTTGGTTATGATATGCGTAGCCCTCGTGGCGTCGCTGCTCGTAACGGGAGCGGCTGCGCTAGTTCCTGTCAGTGCAGCCGCAATGACCATCAACAAGGCGACTGCGCGTCCTAACGAAGACGGTGGTGACGGTGTTCTCGGGGGGCTGGAGACACGCTTGACCTGGGAAGCCACAGTCGACGACGGTGAGAGTGTCTCGTCTTTGACGCTTAAGCTACCGGAAGGCTCCAGTTTTGACTCGACAACGACGCGCATTACAGTGCTGGACGGCCTGACGCGCATCTCGGTGGAGGGGCAGGCGCAAGGTGATGGTTCTGAACTGGACGTGAGTTTTTCTGAACCAATATCTTCTGGCTCTTTGCTGCGTCTTGAAGTTGAAGGCGTTGTCTTCCCTGAGGCTGGCGGGGACATTACGGTTACTGGCGACTATACGACCAGCGACGGGCAGACCGAAGACCTTCAGGCTTCTTCGCCCATCACCGTTGAGGCCAATACACCTCTGCAAAAAATGGTCACTGCATTAGATGAAAGCCCGGCCGTGCAGGCATGGAACTCCATTCCGTTCTGCGGCATGTTCTTGAAGCCGCAGCTTTTGCTCACCGGCTTTGCCTCTCTGTTTCCTGGCTGGCTCATCTGCTTGCTCATCGTTTTGATCGCGTATCCGTTTGCGATCGTCTTAGGTCTCATTTTCTCGCTGCTGAAGATCTCCCGCTTCAAGGTCCTGCGCGCGATCGCCGCAGTCTATATCAACATCTTGCGCGGCACGCCACTATTTTTGCAGATATACATCGCATTCTTTGGTCTGCCAATGGTAGGCATCAATATCAATAACAACGTGCTGGGCGTTATCGTGATGGCGATCAACTCGTCGGCCTATTTGGCCGAGATCTTCCGCGCTGGCATCCAGTCGATCCCCATCGGCCAGTATGAGGCTGCAGACTCGCTTGGCATGTCACATATGCAGACGATGTTCTCAATAATTTTGCCGCAGACTATCCGTCGCGTCATTCCGACGGTGACGTCAGATTTCATCACCTCCTACAAGGACACGTCGCTTCTCTCCTCGGTAGGCGTGATGGAGCTGATGATGTATTCCAAGAACCTCACTGCCGTTACGGGCAACATCACTCCGTACATGGCTGCGGCTATTTACTACCTCATAGTGACGCTGCCGCTTATCAAGATTGTCAGTATCGTGGAAAAGCATCTCGCTGCCGCTGAGCATGGCGGCGGACCGCGCCCGAAGGACACAGCCAAGGCCGCTAACGCGAAGCAGGTGCAAGCCTCGTCTGCAGAAGAGCCGGGGCAGACTTCAGCAGCCGAGCAAGCCTCGACTTGGAGCGCTCTGATGTCACCATTTACATCTCATCCACTTGCAGGAGGCGCAGAGGATGTCAATTAAGGTGAAGTCCAAGGACAAGAAGGTTGATACGCCAGTTGCCCTCCCGGCAGACGAGGCCGCAAAAGAAGCTTTTCTCAGGGCAAAGGGCCGCACTCGCCATCATTTTGTTGAGGGAGAGCACCCAGTCATTCGCATAGAGCATCTTGGTAAGACCTTTATTGACACGCCTGTGCTGCGTGACGTGAATCTTGCGGTGTGGCCTGGGGAGGTCGTCGTCGTACTCGGACCGTCTGGGTCCGGCAAGTCGACAATGCTGCGCTGCATCAACTTGCTTGAGACGCCTACAGCTGGGCACATCTTGATAAACGACCATGAGATTACTGGCGTCGGCGAGAAGCAAAAGCAAAAGGTTCGCCGCAACCTCGGCATGGTGTTCCAGAGCTTCAACCTTTTTCCGCATCTTACTGCACTGGAGAATGTGATGATCGCCCAGCGGAAAGTGCTGGGAAAGTCCAAAGAGGAAGCTGAGGTTGAGGCACGCGAGCAACTTGACGCCGTCGGCTTGGCGGATCGCGCCAACTACAAGCCCCCTCAGCTCTCTGGAGGGCAGCAACAGCGTGTCGCCATCGCCCGTGCCGTGGCTATGCATCCGGAGGTCATGCTCTTCGACGAGCCGACGTCGGCGCTTGATCCGGAGCTGGTCCGTGGCGTGCTTGATGTCATGCGCGAGTTAGCAGAAAATAGTGGCATGACGATGATCGTCGTGACACACGAAATGGGCTTTGCCCGCGACGTCGCAGATCGCGTCGTATTCATGGAAGGTGGCGTTGTTGTCGAGCAGGGTCTGCCCGAAGACGTTTTTGACCACCCTCATAACAAGCGTACGGCGTCTTTCCTGGGGAGCATCAAAGAAGTTTAAAATATTTACTGAAAATATTTACTGTCTATATTGCCGTGGGCTTTCGCCAAGACATGCTCTGACTTTGCAAATGCGAGAAATTGGACGTTTCTATGCAGTTCGTAAACAGAAATGGAACCGAAAGTACCGAAAATATGCTAGTCTTTGTTGACAACTCAGGCAATGTTGATCAAAGTGCCTTACCATACAGGACACGGAGCAAGCACATGCATCATAAGAACATCTTGCTCATAGCTAGATCTACGCGATACCACGACCGTATGCGCGATCTGTCGCATAAGCTCGATGTCTCCATTGCGTTGGCGACGCCTGCGACGTTCGCTCAGGCCATTTCGTCTGGCCATGACTTTTCTCTTGTAATTGTCGATCCACAAGACATGGAGCGGGAGACGCTCAATGCCGTCGACTCATATGTCGCCGACAATGGCTTCATACCACGCTTGTTCATCATGGAGGAGTCCAAGCTCTCGAAATTCCATCTGCCCGTCCAAGGACGAAATGACTTTATTCTCTCGACGGCTGGCGACACCGAGTTTGAAGTCAGGTGTTCGCTTCTTCTGTGGCCAGGCGAGGAGAACGCGCCGGACGACATCGTCACAGTAGATAACATGACCATCAACCTCGCGACCTATCAGGTTTACATTGACGACGAGTCAGTGGACTTGACGCTGATGGAATACTCCCTGCTCTCATTTCTGGCCACACATCCCTCTCGCGCGTATTCGCGTGAGGCGCTTCTGCATCGCGTCTGGGGATTCGAGTACTGCGGCGGGACGCGTACGGTCGATGTCCATATTCGTCGCGTGCGCTCAAAGGTGGGCCCCCAGATTGCCGCTCATATTGTGACGGTGCGTGGTGTTGGGTATCTCTTCAAGCTGTAAGCGCCAGGGAGTTCGGCAATGAGGTGGGTAGGGCGCTCACATTTTCAGGAAACACAAAGGCTTGTCATCGTAGCGTGTTGTGAGGGGGCAAGTTGTGGTACATGCATCCGGTCAGGGTATATTCACCTCCTGAACAACGATAGTTGCCGACGGGCGTACGGGCGCCCGTCCCACTAAGGAGGCTTCAATGGGTGAAACGAGAGACGGCCGTCCGCCTTTCCCGGGAGGTGTCGACGGAGACTCCCAAAGCTCTAGCTCGTCGTCGACGCCGCAACAAGGACAAAATCAGCAGAACACTCGCTATGTCTATGATCCGCGCGGCACGCAAGACGAGCGGCCTGCTGGCATTGGCGCTACCGAGCAGCAGCCGACTACAGCATATCAAGCGCAGCTTACACAGTCATCCCAACAGCAGTCAGGCGGCATCGGCGATGCTGCACAAGGCTCGCCTCATGCAGGATCAGCAGGCGCGCACCAGTACGGAGGAGCCAACGGACCCGTAGGGCCGATACAGAATGTGGGGAATGCCGGAAAGCGGCCAAAAAAGGGCCATGGCGGCGGCAAGCGGTTCTTGTTGGGGCTGCTCGGCGGTCTTGCCGGAGCGGCGATCCTCGTTGCAATCCTGCTCTTCACGGGCGTGATAGGAAAGTCAGCAGCCACAACGTCTTCGAGCGGCACCTCGACGGGGCAGTCGATCACCATCAACTCGAGTGACGAGGACGCATCCACAGCCACCGCTGTCGCATCGAAGTGCTTGTCGTCGGTTGTGTCCATTACTGTGGAGACCTCAGACGGTGAGGCTCTTGGCTCGGGCGTGATTTATGACACGGATGGGGACATCATTACGAACTACCATGTGATAGATGGGGCAACATCGATCACCGTTGATATCAACGGCACGACCTACGATGCGTCGGTTGTCGGCTCAGACAGCTCGAGCGACATCGCAGTCGTCAAGGCTGAGCTCAACGGTGCAAGCGTGACGCCGATAGAGGTCGGCGACTCCGACGATTTGGTGGTGGGAGACTGGGTCATGACCATAGGCAGCCCCTTCGGCCTTGATCAATCAGTGTCCACGGGCATCGTGAGCGCACTGTATCGCTCCACCGTGCTGTCGTCGAGCTCTGGCAATACCGTCTATTCCAACCTGATCCAGATTGATGCGGCAATCAACCAAGGAAACTCCGGTGGGGCTCTTGTGAACAACAAGGGTCAGCTGGTGGGTATCAACACCTTGCTTGAGTCGACCAGCGGGGACTTTTCTGGCATAGGGTTCTCGATTCCGGGCAACTACGCCGTGTCCATTGCGAAGAAGATCATCGCGGGCGAGACGGTGACGCATGCCTACATTGGCCTTTCAATGCTGACGGTTAACTCTCAGAATGCGAAGTCCAACAACCTGTCCGTAAACTCTGGCGCCTATGTGGCAGAGGTGACCTCAGGAGGCCCGGCTGACAAGGCGGGCATCAAACAGGGCGATATCATCACCAAGATCGACGATACCACGATAACTTCGGCTGACGGCATGATCATTGCTGTGCGCAGCCATGAGGAAGGCGACGTTGTAACTGTGACCTTCAATCGCAATGGGACCGAGCAAAGCGTGCAAGTCACGCTCGGAAACGATGAGCAGCTCCAAGAGGAGCAGCAGCAGCAGGAAAAGCAGCAAAACTCACTGCTCGAGGAATTCGGCTACGGGAACAACAGCAGCAACAGCAATAGCAACAGCGCATACTAGGCCTACGCTACGCTGCCCGATAGCACAAGCAGATCGTTTTAGCCCACCAGGACCAAGCTCCTGATGGGCTTTTACGTCATCTCAAACATGCACGCATGGCGTTTGACGTCATTGCTATCGGGAAGTTCAGACGCGAGATTACTTGGTTTAATATATACCCCCGCGGGGTATAGTGTCTTTGGCGGATAGACCCCATGGGGTATAGGGAGGCCATCATGGCAGCAAAAGAAGAGGCAAAGCGCATGCCAGCGTGTTGTCGGCACAAGCAGACTCCTCGTTCCAGCGAGCTCATTCGTGACATTGACTGTCGCATCAACAGGGCCATAGGTCAGCTCAACGGGGTGAAAGCCATGCTCGATGACAACCGTTACTGTGGAGACGTGCTGACGCAGCTCGCCGCTGCGGATTGTGCGATTAAGGCCGCAAGTCGCATCGTTCTCCAAGAGCACCTTCAAACCTGTGTGGTCCAGCAGGTACAGGCAGGCAACACCGAAGTCGTCGATGAGGTCATGGACCTGCTTAAGAAATTCGGCGCATAGCACGCGTGAAGGGAAGGTCGTGCTGACTATGAAAGAGACGCTTGATATTACAGGAATGACCTGCGCGTCCTGTTCGGCGCGTGTCGGCAAAGCAGCCGATGGCGTCGCTGGGGTCAACGAGGCAGATGTCAATCTTCTGAAAAACAGCATGGTGCTTGACTATGACGGCAAGCAGTCAACCATCGAGTCAGTGATCACCGCGATCAAAAAGGCTGGTTACGGCGCCCAACGCCGTGTCAAAAAAACAGCTGTCACCGTCTCTGGTGCCTCACAGGGGGCGCGCCCCGGGGCCATCGCCCGTAGGGAGGTTGACCAAAAGCGGCGGCAGCTCATAGCCTCCGTCGTTTTTGAGGTTCCCCTGTTCTACCTTGCGATGGGAACCATGTTTGGCTGGCCGCTGCTGTCTTACTTTGATGGGGCGCAAGGCCTTATGGCGAAGGCGTTGACGGAGCTGCTGCTGATAGTGCCCATAGCGTTCGTAAACCGCAGCTACTTCAGCGTCGGTTTTCGTACGCTCGCGCACCGCTCGCCCAACATGGACTCGTTGATCGCGATCGGCGCAGCGGCATCGATTGCCTACGGGCTTGTCGCAACCTACCGCATCGCCTGGGCCTTAGGCGCTGCTGACGTGGCGACGGCGCAAGCAGCCTCCAATGACCTCTATTTTGACTCTGCCGGCGCGATTCTCACCTTGATAACGTTGGGGAAGTTCTTTGAGGCACGGGCGAAGAACAAGACGACGGATGCCATTACGGCGCTAATGGACCTCGCTCCTAAGACCGCAACGGTCGTCCGCGATGGCGCGGAGTCGGTCATCCCGGTTGAGCAAGTTCGCGTCGGAGACAGGATCATCGTGCGCGCAGGAGAGTCGGTGCCTGTTGATGGCAGCGTCGAGGAGGGCTCAGGGTCGATAGATGAGTCCGCGATAACCGGGGAGCCGGTTCCCGTCGAGAAGAAGATCGGCGATTCGGTAACAGGCGCGACGGTCTCCAAAGGTGGCTGGTTTGCGATACGGGCAACCGCCGTGGGCGACGACACCGCGCTGGCGCAGATCATCAGGCTTGTGGATGAGGCGACGAGCTCGAAGGCGCCGATAGAGCGCATGGCCGACAGAATAGCGGGCATCTTTGTCCCTGTTGTACTTGGCATCTCCTTGGCGACGCTTCTCGTCTGGCTTGCGCTAGGCGCCGGCTTCTCACAGGCTTTGACCTTTGCCATCTCGGTGCTGGTTATCTCGTGCCCATGTGCGCTTGGGCTGGCGACGCCGACTGCCATCATGGTGGGCTGCGGGCGTGGGGCAGCGAACGGCATCCTGATTAAAAGCGCGGAGGCGCTTGAGCAGGCTTGCACGATAGACACCGTCGTTATGGACAAGACAGGCACAGTGACGCAAGGCCACCCGGAGGTGACTGAGCTGAAGCGCGCCGATGGCGCCGAAGGCCTGGGACAGGCGGAGCTGCTTCATCTCGCCTATGCCCTCGAGCATAAAAGCGAGCACCCACTGGCCTCGGCGATTGTCGCGTATGCCGAGAAGGCAGGCGCCTCCCATGGTGCCGAGGTGAAGGATTTCTCCCAAGTCCCCGGCGGCCTTTCGGCGACAGTCGACGGTTGCGGCGTCTTTGCCGGCAACGGGCAGCTGATGCATGACAGAGGCATCAGCCTCGGTACGTCCAAGGCTTTTGCAGACGAAGTTTCCGACGAGGGCAAGACACCGCTGTTCTTTGCCGTGGATGGAAAGCTTGCCGCTGTCATCGTCATAGCTGACGTCTTGAAGCCGACCAGCAAAGCCGCAGTGGCGCGCCTTCGCGCAATGGGCGTGCACACGCTGCTTCTCACAGGCGACGCGATGCGCACGGCTGCCTCGGTGGCCCGCCAGGTGGGCGTCGACGAAGTTGTCGCAGGCGTGCTGCCCGACCAGAAAGAGCGCAAGGTCTTTGAGCTCCAGAAGGCAGGCCATAGCGTGGCCATGGTCGGAGACGGCATCAACGACGCACCGGCACTTGCGCGCGCAGACGTGGGCATAGCGATAGGGGCTGGCACCGATGTCGCCATCGGGTCGGCAGACATCGTGCTTATGCACTCCGACCCCGCTGACGTCGCAACGGCAATGGAACTTTCGCGCGCGACCTTGCGCAAGATCAAGACGGGCCTGTTTTGGGCGCTGTTCTACAACGTTTTGTGCATACCGGTGGCAGCTGGCGCCTTCGCGCCCCTCGGCATCACGATAAATCCCATGATCGGAGCGGCCGCGATGGGGTTCAGTTCCGTCTTCGTCGTCTTGAATGCGCTTTTGCTGCGCACATGGAAGCCACGTGAGGCCCAGTCGGCGACCGACATGTCGGTGCCTGGAGCCTCAGCGACAGATAACGCAGGTTCGACCACTATAAAACAGGAGGAAGCCATGTCACATAAGACGCTCAACGTAGAAGGCATGATGTGCGCGCATTGCGTGTCGCACGTAACGGAAGCCCTTGAGGAAGTCAGGGGCGTCAAAAACGTCCATGTCGACCTCGATCAAGGCAAGGCAGAGCTTGACGCAGGCCTTTTGGTGAAAGACGCCGCCCTTGTCAAGGCCGTGAAGGATGCGGGATACAAGGCGACGGTCGCATAGGCTTCACCGAGATTGCGCAAAAAGGGTAAGTTGGCGACCGCAGGGGGAGACTGACCTTCTCCTGCGGCTTTTCTTATCCTGAAAACGACGTGTGTGAATCGCGGCCCGCTTGGGTAGTACATTTCATGTTACAAAGACATGGGACAAGAAAGGCGAGCTAGCATGCGTAAGTTCAAGACGGAGTCCAAGAAGCTTCTCGATCTGATGATCAACTCGATTTATACCAACCGCGACATCTTCTTGCGCGAGCTGGTATCCAACGCCTCAGACGCGGTGGACAAGCTCCATTTTGCAAGCCTAACTGATCCGTCGGTCAAGCTAGGTGACGAGGAGTTGGAGATCAGGGTGTCCTTTGACAAGGACAAGCGCTCGATTACCGTCTCAGACAGCGGCATCGGGATGAGCGCGGCTGACCTCGACAAGAACCTCGGGACGATTGCCCACTCTGGCAGCGAGGAGTTCAGAGCCACCGCAGCCAAAGAGGGCGACGACGCCAAAAAAGACGAGCCGGCTGACGAGTCTGAGATCATCGGGCAGTTCGGCGTTGGCTTTTACTCCGCTTTTATGGTCGCAAAGCGGGTCCTCGTCGTGAGTCGCGCCTTTGGCGCCGATGAGGCGAATGTGTGGGAGTCAGACGGACTCGAGGGCTACACCATTGGGCCTACGAACGCCAACGCACTGCTCGGAGCCCGCTCACACGGCACTGACGTGACACTTTACCTGCGCGATGACAGCCCAGAGGCAGACTATGGGCAGTATCTCTCCGAGTGGAAGCTTCGCGACCTGGTGAAGCAATACAGCAACTACGTGCGGTACCCGATCAAGATGCTTGTCACCAAGAGCCGTGAGAAGCCGAAGCCCAAAGACGCAGGCAAGGACTACAAGCCCGAGTACGAAGACTACACGGAGCTTGAGACCATCAATTCGATGACGCCCATTTGGCGCAAGCGCTCCTCAGAGGTCAAGCAGGAGGACTACGACGAGTTTTACGAGCAGACCTTCCATGACTACACGAAGCCCTTGCGCAGCTTCTCGCTGCATGCCGAGGGTACCCTTACCTATGATGCGCTGCTGTTCTTGCCGTCTAAGGCCCCCTTTGATCTTTACAGCCGCGACTACGAGAAGGGTCTGCAGCTTTACAGCCGTGGCGTTCTCATCCAAGAAAAATGCGCGGATTTGCTCCCGGACTACTACAACTTCGTGCACGGCGTTGTCGACAGCCCTGACATCAGCCTCAACATCTCACGTGAGACGCTGCAGCAGACGCGTCAGCTGCAAGCAATGTCTCGTCGCATAGAGAAGAAGATCACCGGTGAGCTTGCGTCGATGCGCGACGACGCAAGAAAGGACTACGAAGGCTTCTTCGAAAATTTCGGCCGAGGCCTTAAGTATGGCATCTATGCGAGCTATGGCGCGAAGAAAGACGAGCTTGCCGGGCTGTTGCTGTTCTGGTCCGCCAAGCTTGGCAAGTGGGTGACACTTGACGAGTACGCCGAGGCGATGAAGGACGGGCAAAAGGAGATCTACTATGCGGCAGGAGACGACCGCGAGCGCCTCGAGAAGATGCCGGTGGTTAAGTCCGTTCTAGAAAAGGGCTTTGACGTGCTTCTCTGCACACAGGATGTGGACGAGTTCTGCATGCAAGCCATGCATGAGTTCGAATGGCAGCCCAAACCTTCTGAGCCCCAGACACAAGACGACTCTTCCAAGGCTGCCGAAGGCGAGCAGAAGAAGGCTGACGAGAAGCGTTCCCTGCAGTTCAAAAACGTCGCCTCGGGTGATCTTGATCTCGCTAGCGACGACGAGAAGAAGCAGGCCGAAAAGACAGCTGACGCCAACAAGGACCTGCTGGACGCGATGAAGAAGGCGCTGGGCGACGAGGTGAGCAAAGTTGCTGTGTCCCCCTTGACGACAGAGGCCCCGGCGGTCATCTCTTCCGAAGGGCCCGTGTCACTTGAGATGGAGCGCGTGCTGTCCGAAGGCCCCGAAGGAACCCCGCAGGTGGGTGCTCAGCGAGTCTTGGAGCTCAATGCCAGCCATCCCGTCTTTGAAAAGCTCAAGAGCGCTCAAGCGGCCGGCAACGCCGATCGCATCTCTTTGATGAGCCATCTGCTGCTTGATCAAGCGCTGATCATGGCAGGCCTTTCCGTGAAAGATCCGGTGGCCTTTGCGCAAAACGTCTGCAAGCTGATGGAGTAGCACGGCAAGGCCAATGAGATGCTGCTGTCGGCACGCCGTGGGTTTGCGCTAAGCTCTGTTGAGACGCAACGAAGGAAAGAAACGGAGTGCCGGCATGACAGCAGAAGACGGGCAGCAGTCAATCTTTGGAAACGACGGACAGGGAGCCGCAGGCTCACGCATGAGCCCGGCGGAGCGCGCTGCAGAGTTGCGGCGTATACTCGATCATGCCGCCTATCAGTACTATGCCCTCGACGCGCCAGAGATGACAGATGCGCAGTTCGATCGCTATCTGCATGAGCTCCAGTCAATCGAGGCTGAGCATCCGGAGCTGATAACGTCGGATTCCTACACCCAACGTATCGGCGGCTACGTAGACCGGCAGTTCACCGCCGTCCGCCACGCCCAGCGCATGTACTCGGTTGACGACGCGATGGGACTCGGCGAGCTCGACGAGTGGCTCAGCCGCACAGAGGAGGCGCTCGCCGCATCGCCTTTGAATCCCGTCGCCTTTACCTGCGAGCTGAAGATCGACGGTTTGGGCGTTGCGCTTACCTACCGCGACGGGCAGCTCGTCCGTGCGGCGACACGCGGCGACGGCACCACGGGCGAAGACGTGACGGCTAACGTCTTGACGATCAAGGACGTGCCGCGCACGATCGCCAAAGCAGGGCTTGCGAGCATAGCCAACGGCGGCTTGGGCGGCTCCATAGAGGTGCGCGGCGAGGTGTACATGCCCAAGCATTCGTTTGTGCGGCTCAATGAAGATGCGGATGCTGCGGGCCTCTCTCCGTTCGCAAATCCCCGCAACGCGGCCGCAGGCAGCCTCCGCCAGAAAGATCCCCAGATAACAGCTGGAAGGGATCTTGAGACCTTCATTTATGCCGTTGCTGACGAAGGTCCCCTTGCCATCACGAGCCAATGGGCCTTCCTCGCATGGCTGCGCGACTGCGGCTTTCATGTGAACCCTCACGCCAAGCGCTGCACGAAGGCGCAAGAGGTGCACGACTTCTGCGCGCGGGCGCTGGAGCATCGCGAGGACCTCGACTACGACATCGACGGCGTCGTCGTGAAGGTCGACTCCTTTGCTCAGCAAGAGGCGCTTGGCTTCACCGCGCGTGCTCCGCGCTGGTCCATTGCCTTCAAGTTTCCCCCGGAAGAAAAGCGCACGATCTTGCGGGACATCCGCGTGCAAGTCGGACGTACCGGCGTGCTCACACCAGTCGCCGAGTTCGATCCTGTCGTCGTTGCCGGCTCCACGATCGCCCGGGCCACGCTGCACAACATCGACGAGGTGCACCGCAAAAACGTCCGCGTGGGGGATACCATCGTCGTGCACAAGGCAGGAGATGTAATCCCGGAGATCGTAGGGCCCGTGCTTGCGCTGCGACCGGCAAGCTCCGTGGAATTTGAGATGCCAACGATCTGCCCTAGCTGTGGAAGTCCTGTGATTCGCGAAGAGGGCGAGGTTGCGTTTCGCTGTGTCTCCATGGACTGCCCGGCACAAGCTCTCGAGCGCCTTATCCATTGGGCAAGCCGCGGCGCCATGGACATCGACGGCCTGGGGGAGGAGATACTCGGCCGCATGGTGGCATCTGGCCTCGTGTCGGATGTTGCAGACTTCTATGACAAGCTCACTGTCGAAGACCTCGCGGCCGTCAATACGGGGCGCTCCTACGAAACGACAACCAAAGAGCATCGCAAGGGCGAGGGCATCGTTGTGGGCACAACGGTTGCCAAGAAAATCATGGCCCAAATCGACGTATCACGTAGCCGCGGCCTGGCCCGCGTGCTCTTCGGCATAGGCATCCGCCATGTCGGCACCAACGTCGCTCGCCTTCTTGCCTCTCACTTCGGCTCCCTCGAGGCCCTCATGCTGGCAGACGAGGACGACATAGCGCGCATCGAAGGCATCGGCCCTAAGATCGCGACGTCAGTCAGGGAGTTTTTGACGGTACCGGACAACGTCGCGATCCTCGAGCGCCTGCGCAAGGCAGGCGTTGTGCTCACGCAGGAGCGTCTGTCTGATGAGGTCCCCCAGACCTTGGCGGGGCTCACGTTCGTCTTGACCGGCACGCTTGGGGGCTACACCCGTGATGAGGCGAAAGCCCGCCTGCAGGCGCTCGGCGCCAAGGTGTCAGGATCAGTCTCGAAAAAAACAAGCTATGTGGTCGCGGGTGAGGCGGCTGGCTCGAAACTCGTTAAGGCGCGCGAGCTTGGCGTGTCTGTGCTCGACGAAGCGGCCCTCGACCGCATATTTGCCACTGGCAAGGCCCCCCAGGCGACGCCATAGGCTCCAGGCGCCCGGGCGCTCGGCGTCGTGTGGCAGCAGGCGAAAGGGCAATCCTGAAAGGGCGATTTTACCTCTGCGGCAAACCGCACGCTTATTAAGGGAGGCCTAGCTGTCATGCGCGTCGAGCCACAAGAAGAGTTCGGAGAGGAGGGGGTCTTCCTCAACGTGTCGCTTGTACAGGGTAACCGTGGTTACCATGTGCTGCCATCGTCGGTCGTCTATGGCGCGCAGTGTCGCCGCCTCTGACCCGAGGCGCTCGGAGAGGCGCTTGGCGAAGGTGTTCTCGGTGGCAAAGGGGCTTGTCGCGTCAGCGACGCCATGTATCCCAAAATACGGGACGGCTGGCACGTCTTCTTGGTTGAGCAAGGTGATGGGGGAATAGGCGCGCAGCTCGTCATGCAAAAGAGCACGATCTATGCGCCCGCGCACGCGCGTGGCCGGCAGCTTGACCCCTGCCCGCAGCAAGGCGTCCCCCACAGCTCCTGTGGGCGCGTAGTCGAGAAGCATGTCATCTGCATCCAGCACGGCTGCGCAGGAGACATAGCCGCATATGCGCTGTGCTATGCCGGCGGTATCGAGTCCGAAGTGTCGCTGGAGCAGGCGCCCGTAGCTGAGGAGCGCAGCTGACATGCCGCCTGCGGAGCTGCCCCCGACAATGATGCTGCCATGCCAGCTCGTCTCTGACTGCAGCCACGCTGCCGCTGCCTTGACGCCGATGAACGCATCTTGAATTTGCGCCGGGAAGGGTGTGCGGGGCATGAGGCGAAAGCCGACGGAGACGAAGCGGTATCCCTGCGAGAGGTAGGCGTCGGCAGCATTGGCCATGCTCTCGGGCGTGCCGACAAGGTAGCCGCCGCCATGAAACCACATCACGACAGCATTGTGAGCAACTGTCGCTGGCTCCCAGTACACGAACGACTGGAGCCGCTCAGCCCCAAAGGGGACGCGCACGGGCTTGTGCGCCAGCGCTGGTTTGTGCCGGTCATAGTAGGCGGGCATCGCATACGCGAGAGGCGTAGAGAGGATTTCATAAGCTGCACCCATGGTCAACCTCTTGGTTTTGAGACCGAAGCGACTCTGCTGGGGTGGCACAAGCCGTGGGATGTCTCCGTATTGCAGCTGACGCACGTATTGCACAGACCCCTTTGTTTGTCTTTGCTTTTTAGATATGGTATAAGATTTGCTTTCGTGTTTTTTCAAACATTATATGCGCACCGTGAAGAGAGAAGTTGGATGTGATGAGCGTCGCCGAGATCGTTCTTCTGGGTGTGGCCCTGTCTGCTGACGCCTTCGCAGTGACGATTTCTGACTGTTGCGCCTATCCTCATGAGACGCGCTGGCGCTTTGCGATTATGCCAATCTTCTTCGGGGGTTTCCAGGCCCTGATGCCTACGCTCGGCTATTTCGTTGGGGGCCTAGCAGCTGAATTCATCGAGCACTATTCGGGCATCATTACCTTCGTGATCCTCGGCGCCATTGGCGCGAACATGATACGCGAAGGCGCAAGCCAGTCAAAGGCCCACCTCGCGGACGACCTTCCCAGCCAGTCCACAGATGAGGAAAGACATCTCAGCATCTCCATGCTGCTCTTTCAGTCGGTCGCCACTGCTATCGACGCTTTTGCGGTGGGCGTGAGTCTGCGCGCCGTCTCGGTCAACTTGCCCCAGGCGGTGAGCATCATCGGGATCACGACGGTCATCTGCTGCGTCGTAGCGCTTTTCTTGGGGCGCCGCCTAGGCCAGGCACTCGGTCAGCGAGCCGAAATCTTCGGTGGCACTGTGCTGGTTCTGATCGGAATCCGTGCCCTCGTGGCGCTATTCTGAAAGTTTCATTTCGAACGTGCAAACGTTGCTTTTCGTCTTTTTTGCATGTGACTTAGTTTTCTATGCATATGGGCAGTGAGAAAATAGGCTAATCTGCAGACCACTGACGCTACGGACGGCAAGCGTGCTTGCTGTCCCATTTTTGACTGTAACGAAACGATGGGATTGGAGAGGCGATGGACGAGGCTGTGTGCACGTCCAAGTACACCTATGGACAAGTCATGGAGCCCTTGCGTCGACTTGCGCAAGAGGGGCTCTGGCGGCCGGAGTTTGATCACGATGCCTGCGGCATCGGTGCAATTGCCCATATAAAGGGCCAGAGAAGCCATGCAATTGTTGACGACGCCTTGTCGGTTCTGGTGAACCTCGAGCATCGTGGGGGACGTGGCCTGGAGCGCAACACCGGAGACGGCGCGGGCATCCTGTTCCAGATACCGCATCGCTTCTTCCGCAAGGAGGCGCAGCGCCACGGCACGTTGCTGCCGGGTGAGGGGGACTACGGCGTGGCGATGCTCTTTTTGCCGCAGGACAGCGAAGGGGTGCGTGATGCTCACCGGATCTTCGAGGAGGGCTGTGCCGAAGAGGGACTACCCCTTCTGTTCTGGCGTGACGTCCCAGTTGACCCCCATGACCTCGGTGACACCGCAAAGGCTTGCATGCCGACCATCTGCCAAGCTTTCATCGGGAGGCCGGAAGGCGTTGCCGCGGGAGACGACTTTGAGCGTAAGCTCTACATCTGCCGTCGCATGATAGAGAAGAGGGTCGTGTCCGAGAAGGCCTTCGACAACAAGATCTTCTATGTTTGCTCCATGAGCGCACGCACCATTGTGTACAAGGGAATGCTGGTCTCGACGCAAATGCGGCGCTTCTTCATCGATCTCAATGATGCGGCGGTTGAAAGCGCGATCGCCCTTGTCCACTCCCGCTACTCTACGAACACGACACCGAGCTGGTCGCGTGCCCATCCCAATCGCTACATCATCCATAACGGCGAGATCAACACCTTGCGCGGCAACGTCAATTGGATTCGTGCCCGCGAGCCGCACCTCTACTCGCCGACGTTTGGCAACGATCTCAAACGGGTGCTGCCGATCATTGGCCGCGAGGGCTCGGACTCCGCCATACTCGACAACGTCCTCGAATTTCTCGCAGCCAACGGCCGTGGCCTCGCGAGGGCGGTCTCTCTGCTTTTGCCCGAGCCGTGGGATCACAATCCGCAGCTCTCGGAAAAGAGGAGGGCCTATGACTGCTATCAGTCCATGCTGATGGAGCCATGGGACGGCCCGGCGGCGATCGCTTTCTCAGACGGCCGCATCCTCGGCGCCGCGCTCGACCGCAACGGCCTGCGACCGGCACGCTACTACGTGACCCGTGATGACCGTTTTATACTGTCTTCCGAAGTCGGCCCCCTTGACGTCGACCCGCGCAATATTTTGCAGACTGGTTCGCTGGGCCCTGGCGAGATGCTCGTCGTGGACCCGAGCCAAGGTCGCGTGATCTGGAACGACGAGCTGCGGGATGGCTTCGCCGCCGCCCATCCATATCGCGACTGGCTAAAGCAGGAAACGATCAACCTGTCCAAGCTCGAGCCTCCCTCAGGTGAGACCGAAGGCGAGCCAGATGAAGGCGTGGACGCCATCCGTCGCATGGCACGGCTCGGCTATCACTTCGATGACGTCGACGAAGTGCTGCGCCCGATGGCAAACAACGGGAAGGCGCCCCTTGGATCCATGGGCACCGATGTGCCCCTCCCGGTGCTCTCGAAGCACCCTCAGTCCTTCTTCGCCTATTTCAACCAGCTGTTTGCCCAAGTCACCAACCCTCCCATTGACGCTTTGCGCGAGAGCTTTGTGACGAGCTCGGTGCTCTATATCGGCAACCACGGTAACATCTTGGAGGACGCGCGCGATACCTGCCGCCTCATACGCCTTGACAGCCCCATCCTCACACACAAGCAGTTTGACGCCATCTGCGGGATTCACAAGACGGGCTTTTGCGCGAAGAAGTTCTACGCAACCTACAAGCGCGACGGTGGCTCGCTCGAGAAGGCCCTGTCGACGCTTGCCGCCGATGTCGAGAAGGCCGTGCGCTCCGGCGTGAACATCGTGGTGCTTTCTGATCGCGCTGCCGCGGGCTATGTGCCCATACCTTCCCTCTTGGCCGTCGGCGCGGTTCATAACCACCTGATTCGAGCGGGCGTTCGCATGTCGGCGGACCTTGTCGTAGAGGCGGGGGATGCGATCAGCCCCCACGACTTCGCGGCTCTCGTCGGATATTCGGCCTCGGGCATCTATCCCTATATGGCCCATGAGGAGTTGCGCCGGCTTGCCGAGAAAGGGGCTTTGTCCGTCAGTGCATCTGAGGCCGTCGCAAACTATGACAAGGCCGTGGTGACTGGCATCACCTCAATCATGTCTAAGATGGGCATCTCCACGATGCAGGGCTACCACTCGGCGCAGATCTTTGAGATCGTCGGGCTTTCCTCTGAGGTCACTGAGCGCTACTTCACAGGGACTACAAGCAGGATCGAGGGCCTTTCGATCGACGGTATACAAAGCGAGCTCAATCTGCGCTATGACGACGCCATTGCCCTTGCGCATGCGCCTGCCCCTGACCAGCTACCGAGCTTCGGCCTCACGAAATGGCGCCCGGTGGGCGGCGAGGAGCACCTGATCGATCCCAAGGCCATCTACCTCCTGCAGCGTGCGACGCGCGAGAGCAGCTATGAGACCTTCAAGACGTACAGCGAGCACATCCATCAGCCCGGCCGTGCGATCGTGCTGCGCGACCTGCTTGACTTCGTGCCCCTGTCGACGGGGCCGGTCCCCCTGACCGAGGTTGAGCCTGCTCAGTCCATCGTCCAGCGCTTCAACACCGGGGCGATGAGCTACGGCGCGATCTCCGAGGAGGCCCATGAGTGCCTTGCCATCGCGATGAACCGCCTTGGCGGCAAGTCGAACACCGGTGAGGGCGGCGAGGACCCGGCGCGCGAGACGGCCCTTCCAAACGGTGATTCCAAAAACTCTGCGATCAAGCAGGTGGCGTCCGGGCGCTTCGGCGTCACGAGCCGCTACCTCTGCTCGGCCGTCGAGATTCAAATCAAGATGGCCCAGGGTGCAAAGCCGGGGGAGGGTGGGCATCTGCCTGGCAAGAAGGTGTGGCCATGGGTCGCGCGCGTGCGCCGCTCGACGCCGGGCGTCGGGCTCATCTCACCGCCGCCGCACCACGATATCTATTCGATTGAGGATTTGGCCGAGCTGATCTTTGACCTCAAGAATGCTAATCCGTCGGCGCGCATCTCCGTGAAGCTGGCCTCAGAGGCTGGCGTCGGCACAATTGCGACTGGCGTGGCCAAGGGCGGTGCGGGCAAGATCTCCATCTGTGGCTCCAACGGAGGCACCGGTGCCGCGCCGCGCGACTCCATTTACCATGCCGGGCTGCCCCTCGAGCTCGGACTTGCAGAGACCCACCAGACGCTGCTCGCCAACGGTCTGCGCTCCCGCGTTGCGCTTGAGGCTGACGGCAAGCTCATGGATGGCCGTGACGTCGCAATCGCCGTTCTCCTCGGGGCTGAGGAGTTCGGCTTCGCGACTGCGCCACTCATCACGTTGGGCTGCCTGATGCAGCGCGACTGCCAGCAAGACACGTGCCCTGTGGGGATCTGCACCCAAAACTCGCGCCTGCGCGGGCACTTCACGGGCAAGCCCGAGTATGTGGTGAACTTCATGACCTATGTGGCCGAAGAGCTACGCGAGATCATGGCGCGCCTCGGCTTCCGCACGGTTGACGAGATGGTTGGCCATCCCGAGTGCCTGCGGCAGGTGGAGGTTCCGGGCAACTGGAAAGCCAACGCCTGCGATCTCTCAAGGATCCTTGCGCGCGCGACAAACGTCTACGGCAAGGACGTGCCTGGGGCGGCGTCTCCGCACTTCCTGCCGAAGATGTCCTATAACTTCGCGCTTGACAAGACGCTCGACTCGACCTTGTTTATCCCCTACACGCAAGGTGCGCGCGCACATCTGTGCCCGATCGCCTTCCATGCCGACATTGCCAACGTCAACCGCTGCGTCGGCACGATGCTGGGGTCGGTCATCACAAAGGCCCATCCTGACGGCTTGCCTGAGGGCTCCGTTAGCATCGAATGCCGTGGGTCTGGCGGCCAGAGCTTCGGGGCGTTCTTGCCTGCTGGCATCACGATCAACATCTCAGGGGACGCGAACGACTACTTCGGCAAGGGGCTGTCTGGCGGCATTCTTTCGGTAGAGCCACCGGCGGAGGCAACGTTCAAGTTCGATGAAAACGTCTGCGTCGGCAACGTCGCCTTCTATGGGGCAACCTCAGGTCGCGGGTTTGTGAACGGCCTGGCAGGACAGCGCTTCGGCGTGCGCAACTCCGGTGCCACGCTCGTGGTCGAGGGTGTGGGAAACCATGGCTGCGAGTACATGACCGGCGGTGTCGCGCTGATCTTGGGCGAGGTTGGGCAAAACTTCGCAGCTGGTATGAGCGGTGGCGTGGCCTATGTCTACGATCGCTTCGGCACGCTGGATGCCCGCTGTAACAAGGACATGGTAGAGCTGGCAAAGCCGAGCGAGGCCGAGTTCGCACAGATTCGCTCGCTGATAGAGGAGCACGTGAGGCGCACCAAGAGTCCGCGCGGAATCAAGCTGCTGTACCAGTTCGATGACGTCAAGCGGCTGTTCGTCAAGGTCATACCGATCGAGTATCGGCGCATCATCGAGCGCGCCGAAGCCTTTGAGGCTGCTGGCTCTGATCACGCCACGGCGGTCGAGCAGGCCTTCGAAGATATCAGGAAGGAGAGTTAGTCATGGGCAAACCGGGAGCTTATCTTGAGATAGATCGGCATAGTCACGATGAGCGCAACGTGCGTGAGACGCTGCATGACTATGATGAGTTTGCGTTGCCCCTCAGTCTTGAAGAGCAACGCGAGCAGGCGAGTCGCTGCATGATGTGCGGCGTTGCCTTCTGTCAGACCGGCGTCTCCTTTGGGCGTGCCCGGGTGTCGGGCTGCCCCCTTCACAACTTGATCCCCGAGTGGAACGACCTCGTATGGCGGGGGCTGTGGCATGACGCTGCGGCCCGCATGGCGCTCACGAACCCCTTCCCTGAGTTCACCGGCCGAGTATGCCCGGCGTTGTGCGAGTATGCGTGCAACCTTGGTTTGCATGATGAGCCGACGACGATCAAAGATGACGAGCGGGCGATCTCAGATGTCGCATGGGAGTCATCTGACCCAGTGGTCGCCCCCTTGCAGCCGCCGGCTGCCGGTGCTCCGCGCGTTGCCGTTGTCGGCTCTGGCCCATCGGGTCTCGCTTGCGCATGGGAGCTTGCGCGTCGGGGGGCGGCGGTGACGATCTTTGAGAAGAGCGATCGCGCTGGCGGCCTGCTCGTCTATGGCATCCCCAACATGAAACTTCCCAAAGACGTCGTGGCCCGTCGCATTGCGCAGATGCAGGCGAGCGGCATGGACTTCAAGCTTTCATGTGATGTCTGCGACCCGTCCGTGGTGAAAACCCTCGAAGGGTTTGACGCTGTCGTGGTCGCCGCAGGGGCAGGTGAGCCCCGCGCGCTCAAAGTGCCAGGCGCTGATCTTTCTGGCGTCCACTTCGCCGTCGACTTCCTCACCTCCGCGACCATGGCGGTGCTGGGCGGGAAGGACCCTGAAATTTCGGCCGCCGGCTTGGACGTCGTTGTTATCGGTGGTGGCGACACGGGCACGGACTGCGTTGCCACTTCCCTGCGCCAAGGGGCAAAAAGCGTGCGACAGTTCGAGTTCCTCCCCGAGCCAGGCGAGACTCGTGAGGCCGTGGGCAATCCTTGGCCAGAGTATCCTTCCGTGAAGAAGACTGATTACGGGCAGCAGGAGGCAGAGGCCCTGCAGGGGTCCGATCCCCGTAGCTGGGCTGTCGACACCCTTGAGGTCCGCAGTGATGATGGTGCTGTGAGCGGCTTGCATGTGGTCTCTCTTGACTGGTCCGATGGATCGCCGAAGCGCATCGAAGGCTCTGACCGCGAGATTCCTGCCCAGCTCGTCCTGCTCGCAATGGGCTTCACCGGCCCGCGGGCGGATGTGTACACATCATTGGGCGCCAAGGTTGTCGAGTTCCGCGGGGGCGTGCGGCCTCAGCTTGCAGACGGCACCGAGTATCGGGTTGTCGCCTCGACCAAGAAGGGCGTTGCGGCGCAGGTTCCAACGTTTGCGACAGGCGACGCGCGCAACGGCTCGACGCTGGTTGTGACCGCCATGGCAGACGGGCTCGCCTGCGCTGCTGAAGTTGCCTCTGAACTTCATCTTTAGTGGCCCTTGGAGTCTTCGCTGCTGCCTTCGGGCGACGTTGAGCTTGAGGGCAAGCTCAACGCTTTTTCCCATACGGATAGCATTGCAGGTCAAAGGGGCATTGGAAAGAGGCTGGATCTCGGCTAGCCCTCAGGGACGCCGTTGTAGTTGAGGTGGCCGGAGAGCGCTATGAATGTTTGGCGGTCGTCAGTGGTAAGCGCCTTTGCTAAGCGCTGCCAGAGGTCAAGCGCCCGATGGTAGAGCTCGGGGAAGCTCTCGTTGCGCCTGCGGCCGTCGGCCGAATCTTTCCATGCATGATTTGCAAGGTTGGCGGACGGGCAGTCGGCGGCGCAGCTTATGTGGTGAGCCATGGCCCTGAGATGGGAGTGCGGCCTCACAAGGCTTTCAAGCTGGGCGGCGATGCGCATCTTTGGGTTTTCCGCTGGGTCCACAAGACGGTATGCGCGCTCATAGTCGGCCGTGCAGCCAGCATATTCCCTGACGCCAATCGGCAGGCTGAACACTTGCAAGGCGACTTGGGAGAGGAGGGCGCCGGCAACGCGGTCAATGCGCGCAGTGCGGGCGAGGAAGGAGGCTGTCGGGACGTCGGCGACGCTGAGCCCGCGGAGCTGGGCAAGCATCCAGACGTCGATGTCGCTTTCGATCACGGCGTGAACCTCGTCTGCGGCGTCAGACAGCCCGGTGCCAGCTGACGTCAGTTCGTGCTGCTCGGCATAGATGAGCGGATGAGCGCTGCTGTCCAGAGAATAGTGGCCGACGAAGCCCAGCACGAAGGCGAGGCCAATGTGCTCGTCGCACTCAGGCAGATGGCTGACGGCTGCCCTCATTGCCCAGAAGTTCTCCACGACGTGGTGGCCGTGCATTGCAAAGGCGAGCCGATGGCAGTTTGAGGCGGTGCGAGGCAGCGCGCTGAAGCAGGAGAAGAAAGGGTCAGGCCCTTGATTTCCCAATAAGAATGCGAGGAGCTCCTCCTGTGTGCTAAGAATGCCTGAAGGCAAGCGCTTAGAGGCTTCCTCACCAAAGAGGTGGTGTGTGATAAGTGCTGGCATTGCTCATCCCTTTCTGGGTCACCGAATGTGCCCACAGATCTCTATGGTAGCTTACTGAGGCATTGAGTTGTCGCTTGGTTGGGTATCCTGAAGGCAGTTTGAAGGACTTTTATTGAAGGAGGGCTCTCATGCAAGACATAAAGCAGAGCAAAAGTTCAGTCATGCTTGCAGGTATTGTCTCCATCCTGATGGGCCTTTTGTTTTTTGGCAACCCAGGTGGGGCAACTGTTGCGCTTACGCGCCTGATAGGATGGATAGCCATCATTTCTGGTGCGCTTGCGGTTGCATCTGCGTTTCACAATCAAAATCCGATTGGCTCATCGGCAGACCTTTATATTGGTATCGTGGCTCTCGTGTTCGGCTTGTTTCTCGCGATGCAACCGGCTTTTTTTGTGGCATGGATCTTTGTTCTCATTGGCATCTTTGTGGCGATTGAGGGATTCCATATGCTTATGGTTTCTAATATGAGTCGCGCTGCTGGCATGTCTGGTGCAGTTGCCCAGATGATCCTTTCCGTTATCGTTATAATAGGTGGCATCATTATCATTGGCTCGCCTTTTACTATGGTCAGCATCGCTGGTGCTATCGCGGGCATTTTCTTGGTGATCAATGGCGTCTCAGAGATCGCACGCGGCATAAAGATGTAGTGTACGATTTCTGTCTAATCGAGCCTTCCCCATACGGTTCCTGAGTAGCCTGCGCCTGTTTGATAGTGGATACCATCTGAGAAGAGCTGGTGGTACTGTAATATTTGAAGATCAGAGGCAAGCTTAGCAGCTCCACTAGAGGAACTGCTGGTCTCTGAAATATCATGCCAGGTACCATTGGCGTCTTGATAACCAAGCGCGTTTATGGCAGGTACATCAGTCGTTTGCATCACGAGCTCGGCCTTCTGATAGTCTGTCAGGGGCATGCCGATGAGCTGTGCCAAGTCCGCAGCGAGATAATTGGTGCTGCTTATCTCTACGTTGCCTGTCGTAGCACCGGCCACGTCGTAGTTGGCGTAGATCATATAGCTCGTCGTATGAGCGCGCTCCTGGTGTACAAGGCCGTTGTCGTCAGGCGTGAGCCAGTCGTTGTAAAACGACGCAATCGATGGCTGGTGGTCGCCGAAGAAGACAAGGACCACAGGCTTATCAAGCGTCGAGAGCTCCTCGACGAAGCTCTCGAGGGCGCGATCCGACTCGTCGATGAGGGCGAGGTACTCATTGAGCTCACTGTTGTCATAGCCGTCGACGTCGTAGTCCTTCATCATCGAGGCGGGTAGAGCTCCCGTGTCATAGCCGCCGTGGTTTTGCATCGTAACATCAAGGATGAACTGGGAGTCATCGGTGGAGGTGAGCTCTTCGTAGATCTTGTCGTAGGTTGCTTCGTCGGTGACCATGTTGCGCAGTTTGGAGGCTCCTGTGAAGTCTGAGATGTCAAGAAAGGTGTCGAAGCCAAACGTCGGGTACACGACGTTGCGATACCAGTTGGTGGCGAGGTTCGGGTGCATCGCAAGCGTGTCATAGCCTTCCTGTTTGAGATCGGCAGCGAGATTTTCGACGCCGGTCATGTCGTAGACCATGTAAGGATAGACGCCTGAGCCCATATAGGCCATAGAGCAGCCGGTCAGGAACTCCCACTCTGAGTTGCAGGTGCCGCCGCCGAACGGTGAGACATACAAGGTACCCTTCGAGAGTGCCCCGTCAAAGGAATTAAACCAGTTCGGCCCCGTGTAGCTGCCTGCCAGGTCGTCATAGATCGACAGGTCGGAAAATGACTCATTCATGACGAAGACAACCGTGGGCTTGATCTCGTTGTACTGGGTCTCTGCGGCCTTTCTCTCCTCGGTGGAGCCGAGGGTGGCGTCATAGGTCGCGGCATAGGAGCTCAGCAGGTCCTTTGCCTTTTCGTTGGAGTAGTCTTCGGGCTCTTTGGGGCTGAAGGACTGCACCTGTGTGAGAAAGGAGCTTACGAAGCCCTCGCGCCAATAGCTGTCGAGGGGGATCCAGGCGTTGTACCAGATGCCGAGGTCATTGGCAAAGCTCACGTACTTAAAGCCCACAACGGACCCTGCGATGATGGCCGCGCCGACAACGAGGTTCACGACGACGCAGCGCGCTCGGTGTCCTCCCTTGGTGACCAGAGGGGTGAGGGACAGCAGCAAAACAGTGGCGGCGAGTAAGGCCAGCGACAGCAGCACGCTGCCGTTGAGGATATAGGTGTAGCCGCCTCCCACCGCCGCGGCTGTGCCGAGTGCGAGCACGTCGCTTGCCATGATGGGTGCATCGCGGAAGGTCACGACAAAGTACTCAGCGATGCCTGCGATCTCAAAGGCAAGTGCAGCTATGGCTGCGCCGACTCCCGAGCGCTGGAACAAGAAGTGAAGCGCGAGCATCATGATGAAGATGATCACAACCTCAAGGCGCAGACCCTCCCAATAAAAATCGGTCATATACGGATTGGAGGGAAGCTCTATGGCGATGAAGGTGAGGTAGGCACCGACGAGCAAAAGCCCGAACTCGAGTATCTGAGGCAGTGGCCGGTGCAGCGAGCCGAGCTTGGCCCGGATGTGGGCGTTTCTCAAAGAGACGTATGCGCCGATCCCGAGAGCAACGGCGCAGCAAAGCTCCTGAGGAAAGATCGCGTTGATAAGCGAAAGCCGATCATAGATACCAAGGAAGATGAGCAGCGCAAAGAAGCAGAAACTCCAGATCCAATTTGATATCGGTGGCTTAGCGGGCACCACACGACGAGACCCCACTCCGCACGCAGCGCAGATATAGCAGGCGACGAGTCCAGCCGCCATGACAATGACGATGGAAAGCATACATCACATCTTCCGAGAAGAAAAAGTCAGCAGATAGGTTAAGAGTAGCGGAAAGACAGCTGCGAGGCTCCTTTTGAGACAAGATGCCCACATATTTATCGGTGAATGTTGATGTATTTATCGGATTTGAAGAAAAAACAAGGGACGACATTGAGTCGCCCCTTGTTTACATGCAGGCTGGAAGCTGCCCTTACACCCAGAAGAGCATCGCGTTGTAAGAAGGCACTGGCCAATAGTCTTCGCTACAGATTTCCTCCATGGCATCGACCTCGCTGCGCAGAGTAGCCATCGCCGGGACGACAGTGTCCCGATAGGCATCGTCTTGCGCACTTGGATCCTCGATTGCATGGGCTGCAGCGTTTTTCTTCTCGAGGGCATCGGTGGCTGCTGAGATCTTCTCCATGCCGTCGGTGATCGTCTGTACGGTCTTCTTCTCAGAGGTGGCAGTGATGCCGATCTCGGCTTTCGCGGCTACAGAGGCTGCGAGGTCAGAGCTGTAGGTTGTCAGCGCAGGCAGGTACATGCGGTGAGCCATCGCAACCATCGTGTTGGCCTCGATGTTGAGGAGCTTGGCATACTGCTCGGCTGCAGCGACGTAGCGGGCACGCACCTCGGCCTCGTTGAGTACGCCGTAGCGGGAGAAGAGGTCGATGTTGGTCTGCTTGATCAAACAAGGCAGCGCATCAGGCGTCGTCTTGAGGTTGGGCAGGCCGCGCTTGGCAGCCTCCTTCTCCCACTCGGGGGAATAGCCGTTGCCCTCGAAGATCACGCGCTTGTGGTCGCGGAAGTTCTTCTTGACCCACGCAAGCGCATGCTCGACGAACTTGTCAGCGGGCACATGCTCAAGGTCGTTTGCAAAGCGGTCGCACTGCTCGGCGACGGCGGTGTTCAAGACGACGTTGGGGTCAGAGAGGTTCTGCTGGCTGCCGCACATGCGGAACTCGAACTTGTTGCCGGTGAAGGCGAAGGGACTCGTCCGGTTGCGGTCTGTGTTGTCACGGAAGAAGTTCGGCAGGGCTGGAACGCCAAGATCCATCTCCGTCCTGTCAGGCGTGTGGATCGAGGTGTCGTGCGTCAGCGCGTCGACGACAGGGGAGAGCTCGTCGCCAAGGAACACCGACACGATCGCAGGCGGCGCCTCGTTGGCGCCCAAGCGGTGATCATTGCCTGCCGAGGCAACGCTTGCGCGCAGGAGGTCGGCGTGCTCATCGACCGCGGCGACCAAAAACGACAGAAAGACCAGGAACTGGAGGTTCTCCTCCGGCTCGTCCCCCGGCTCGAGGAGGTTTTGTCCGTCAGCCGAGATGGACCAGTTGTTATGCTTGCCCGAGCCATTGACGTACTCGAAGGGCTTCTCATGCTGCAGGCAAGCAAGGCCGTGATGGGTAGCGAGCAGCTTCAACTTCTCCATCGTAAGCAAGTTGTCGTCAATTGCGAGAGAGCCTTGCTCGAAAATCGGCGCGAGCTCATGCTGGGACGGCGCGACCTCGTTGTGCTTGGTCTTCGCTGGGACAGCCAGTTTCCACAGCTCATCGTCAACTTCCTTCATGAAGTTGTTGACGGTCGGCCGTATTGCGCCGAAGTAGTGCTCCTCAAGCTCTTGCCCCTTGGCGGGCATGCAGCCAAAAAGCGTGCGACCCGTCAGCACAAGGTCTGGCCTAGCGGCGTAGTCGTCCTCTTTGATCAGGAAGTACTCCTGCTCCGGGCCGATGGTGGTGATGACACGATGGGGCTCGTGGCCGAAGAGCGCCAAGACACGCTTGGCCTGCTTTTCCAGTGCCACCTCAGAGCGCAGCAGCGGTGTCTTCTTGTCGAGTGCCTCGCCAGTGTAGGAGATGAAGGCCGTTGGGATGCACAGGACCTCGTCTTTGATGAATGCCGGGCTCATCGGGTCCCATACGGTGTAGCCGCGCGCCTCGAACGTGGCACGCAGGCCACCCGAGGGAAACGACGAGGCGTCGGGCTCGCCTTGGACCAGCTCCTTGCCGGAGAAGGCCATCAGGACTGTCCCGTCTCCGCGAGGGTTGATAAACCCGTCGTGCTTCTCTGAGGTGATGCCCGTCAACGGCTGGAACCAGTGCGTGTAGTGCGTGGCCCCGTGCTCAAGTGCCCAATCCTTCATGGCATGAGCAACCTCGTTGGCGATGTCGAGGTCAAGGGGATCTCCATCCTTGATGACCTGCATGAGCTTCTTGTATGTAGGCTTGGGTAGTCGCTCCTGCATGTCGGCGTCGGTGAAGACTAAGCTGCCGTACTCCTTTGACACACGATCCGTGCTCATTCGCACCCTCCCTGATGACTTCCTCGGAAGACGTCGGCGCGTCTCCCCGCAGTTATCCTTCGCCATAGCATACGTGTATCTGCCACGCATCTACGCGAAGCCTATGAAAAAGATAGACGTCACATGTTTCGGGGAGGTGAAGACGAGGTATCGAGAAAAATGCAATTCCTTTGCGACTTGGCATGTGTAAAGGCGGCGCAGAAAGGAAAAGCGGCGACGATGCTGCGAAAGAGATTGGCCACTCACGTGGCTTCGGCAGCGGACTCACCCTAGAATGGGCGGGGACACCTTAAAGCAAGAGGAGAGAATAGCTATGGCAGAAACCTCAGCTGACCCTGCGCGCCGCACCATCGCCGTCATCGATGGCAATTCGCTGATGCATCGCGCCTTCCATGCGATCCCCCCGACGATGACCGCTCCCGACGGCACGCCGACCAATGCGATATTCGGCTTTGTCTCGATGTTCATCAAGATGATCGAGACCTTCCA